>Ga0154766_111_pt4 | contig 23351 bp, 25 predicted proteins | sample Rifle2008BG16ft_FD_105774 | JGI IMG/M metagenome (GOLD analysis project Ga0154766, IMG submission 105774) | Deltaproteobacteria bacterium RBG_16_44_11
GCCATGGCCAAAAGAGAAGGCTGGATGGCGGAACATATGCTTATTCTGCGCCTGACCAGTCCCCAAGGAAAGCAATATCATATCGCGGCGGCGTTTCCATCAGCGTGCGGCAAGACTAACCTGGCCATGTTGCAGCCCACCATTGACGGCTGGAAATGCGAATGTATCGGCGATGATATTTCGTGGATGAAAATAGGCCCGGACGGCCGTCTTTACGCGATCAATCCCGAAGCCGGATTTTTCGGAGTAGCACCGGGTACGTCTTATGATTCCAATCCTATGGCGATGGATACCATTAAGAAGAATGTCATCTTTACTAACTGCGCTTTAACTGACAATGACGATATCTGGTGGGAAGGGATGGATGGCGCGCCTCCCAAACATGCCATTGACTGGAAAGGGCGCGATTGGTTTGTCGGCAGCAAGGAGCCTGCCGCGCATCCGAACGCGCGCTTCACAGCGCCGGCCTCTCAGTGTCCCATCATTTGCAAAGACTGGGAAAAACCCCAAGGCGTTCCTATTGATATCTTTGTCTTTGGCGGCCGTAGAGCAGGTGTTGTGCCGCTGGTTAATGAAGCCTATAGTTTTGACCATGGCGTCTTTCTGGGCGCCACCGCCTCATCAGAGACAACAGCCGCGAACATTGGCGCGGTAGGAAATTTAAGGCGCGATCCTTTCGCGATGCAGCCGTTTTGCGGATATAATATGGCGGACTATTTCCAGCATTGGCTGGACATGGGTGACAAACTTAAAAGTAAGGCGCCCAGAATCTTCTATGTAAACTGGTTTCGCAAAACTCCGGAAGGCCGATGGCTCTGGCCCGGTTTTGGAGAAAACAGTAGGGTGTTAAAATGGATGTGTGAACGGATAGAAGGAAAGATTGACGCGGTCAAAACCACGATTGGGTTATTACCGACGACTGATGGTCTCGATATGAAAGGGCTCTCCATTGAAGCGCAAGATGTTAAAGAGTTGCTCAAAGTGGATATAGACGCATGGAAAGCGGAAATCCCGGATATTGAGAAGCACTTTGCTCAGTTTGGGGATCGTCTTCCGGATAGGCTGAAAAAGCAATTCGAAGCGCTCAAGTCCAGGCTGGGGTAAACCCCCAAATAGAGAGTAGTTTGCCATTTATCCATGAATATAATTTGACATTATTTTAGATATATGTTCTTTCGATGGTAATCAGACGAAATTAAAATAAACGTTTTTGGTGGTTTCCATGAGATCCGTCAAAACAAAAGAAAGCTTCGTCCGGCATAAACCGTTGCTCAAAAGTGCTTCTTCCCTATTGCAGATAACACTTGAATTCCAAAATATTATTATATTCTTTAATCTTTTCCGGATTTGCCGCGCTCCTCCGTGAAACAATCCACAAATTTATGAATTATTGGTTAAGCGGTATTTTTTAGAGAAAACGTTAACTCCATACATCAATAGATAAAAAATTGGAGGAGATATGAATTCAAAAAAAACAAAGTGGTTGTTGTTTATAGCTCTCATATTGATAATAGGCGGAGGTTTTTTGGCCTATTGTATTCAAACCGCCGGCAATACAATTAAAATAAAGGATGTTCGATTTGTCGGATCAGACGGAAGATTAAACAGCGCTCTATTATACATTCCGCCGGGTGTCAGCAGTAAAAATCCGGCCCCGGGCATAGTTGCCACGCACGGTTATATCAATTCGCGGGAAACGCAGGATGGTTTTGCCATTGAATTTGCCCGCCGTGGTTACGTAGTTCTGGCTCCCGACCAGTCCGGACATGGTTTTTCCGATCCACCGGCGTTTGCCGCCGGTTTTGGCGGACTGGACACACTCAAATATTTCCGCACTTTAGATATAGTTGATCCCAAAAACATCGGCTTGGAAGGCCATTCCATGGGCGGCTGGGCATCGGTTATTGCCGCGGCTGCCAATCCGGATGGGTACCAATCGTTGCTCTTGGCCAGTTCTTCCACGGGAACTTATGGTGCTCCGGACGGAACACCGACTTTTCCTCGAAATATGGGGCTTATCTACAGCACTTATGACGAATTTTCCGGCCTGATGTGGAAAACTCTAATACCCAGAGACATCGTAAAAACGGAAAAGTTGAAGAAGGTATTTAACACAACGGAAGATATTCAGGTGGGAAAACTTTACGGCTCCATTGAAGAGGGTACCGCCCGCAAGCTTTATTCGCCCAGCATGATTCATCCCCGCGTTCATTTCTCAACCGAAGGTATAGGCGATGCAATTGAATGGATGCAGTTGACGCTGAAAGGCGGGAAAGATATCCCGGTAACAAATCAAATCTGGTACTGGAAAGAGCTGGGGAACTTTATCGCCTTGATCGGCATGCTCCTTCTTCTTTTCCCCCTGGGACAATTATTGCTTCAATCCAATTTTTTTAAAGAGCTGAGTGAATCTCCCGCTGAGAAAAAATCCCTTAAAGGTTTCGGCTGGTGGGTGGGAGCGGTATTGACCGTTCTTATCCCTATCCCCCTGTTCGTTGTAACCATAGCTTCGCATGGAAAAGGATATCAGGCCGCGAGCGCTCTCTGGCCGCAGAACATCACCACGACCATCATGTACTGGGCGCTGTTTGTGGCCATTGTGTCACTGATTCTGTTTTTGCTGTGGCATTTTATCTTCAACCGGAAAAACGGCACGTTTGTCAATTACGGCGTTACTTGGAAGGATAAAGGCGTTTCCTGGAAAAAAGTAGGGAAATCATTTCTGCTGGCGGCGGTTATCTGTTTTTTTGCTTATCTCACTGTGGCGATATCCGGTTGGGCGTTTACGACTGATTACCGTCTTTGGGTATTCGCGATAAAGCCGATGACCTTCCTGCATTTTCGCATCTTTTTGAGCTACCTCGTCCCGTTTGCAGTGTATTTCCTTGTCATCGGTCTGATTTTGCATGGACAGCTGCGCCGCGGCAAAGCAAGCGAATTGAAACTCTGGCAGGAAATGCTGATCAATATCTTTCTGCTGATTACCGCTTATATTATTTGTGAAGCGTTTCAGTATTTGCCTCTGTTCGCCGGAGGCGCGCTGGGCCTGCCGCCTGCCGCTCTGTTCGGCATTGTCATGTTTCAGTTTTTTCCGTTATTTATTATCGCGGCCCTGGTTTCAACTTATTTCTATCGTAAAACCGGCCATATTTACACCGGTGCGTTTCTCAGCGCCATGTTGATTACCTGGATTGTGGTCGCCGGGCAAGCAACACATTTTCCATTGTAACTAGTTTTTAATTCATGTGGAGCCCGCAGGGTCATTCCCCCATTAATAAGGGGGATGACCCTGCAACAATTTTTGCTGATCGGATATATCAGATGCTGTAAAATAACTCTAAAGACTTGCTTATATTTAAATATAAAACAGTATTTTCCAGTGCTGATCCCCTTAACTTTTACCTTTTTTTTGATCCTCTGAACTTGACGGATAGAAAGCCGCAAGGCATGCCCTGCCTTTTTATTCGTCATCCTTCTATCCAACAATGACTTTATAGCCTCGTAACGTGTAATCTCCGGTAAAGTAAATCTCTCCTCCTTGTTCATGAAACACCCCAGTCTTGATGTTTTTCATTCTATATTTATTCCCTGGGGGGGTGACATAATCATATGACATTAACAGAAGGAATGATTTTTGTTGACTTTAACGCGTTTTTTTCATTAGCTTAGGAATAAATTTTCAAAAAGACGCCTATGCTTAATATTGACATTGAAAGCCTTATTCCACATCGCGAGCCGATAAAAATTATCAGTGAAGTGCTCGATGTAAAAGAAGACTCTGCCATTACCACCGCTATTGTAAACCCTAACTGGCCTCTTTTTGACGGTGATGCGGTGAATTCTCTGGTCTTAATTGAGGCCATTGCCCAAACAGCGGCCATTGTTGAAGGTTACAAGAGAAGTAAGCAGGGCAAAGCCGGCGTTAAGGGCTGGCTTGTCGGTGTCAAGAATGCCGAATTTAATGTAGCGAAAATTCCTGTCGATACTCAATTGACCATTTTCGTAAACAGTAAGTATTCGTTCGATAATTATGGCGTTGTGCAAGGAATTATTAAAGCCGGCGAAGATATTTTAGCTACAATAGTTCTTCAGGCTTTGCGCTTGAATGAAGAAGACAGCAAGTAATTATTATTTCGAGGAGATTAATAAAAACATGAATGAAGAAAAAGTGGCAATCATTACGGGCGCAAGCCGCGGCATCGGCCGGGCGACAGCTATAGAGCTGGCAAGGGCCGGTTATTTTGTGGTGATAAACTTTAAATCCAATGAAGCGGCGGCGGCGGAAACTTTGAAACTGGTGCAAACCGCGGGCGGAACTGGAGAAATTGTCAAATTCGATGTTACAGACGCCGCGCGGACATCAGAAAGCATCAAAGAGATTGTCGGACGTCATAAAAAAATCCAGGTCCTCGTCAATAACGCCGGAATTACAGCCGATGGTCTTTTTATGATGCTGGGCGAAGACGAGTGGGACAGCGTGATCAATACAACAATTAAAGGTTTTTACAATATTACAAAACCGGTTTTGCGAGAAATGGTTAAAGCCAAACGAGGTTCCATTGTTTCCGTATCTTCTGTCGCGGGAATTATGCCCAACCGCGGGCAGACAAATTACGCCGCGGCAAAAGCGGGAATTATTGGCGCTTCCCGTTCTCTGTCCAAGGAAGTGGCCAGGTTCGGCATTAGGGTCAATGTTGTCGCGCCGGGTTTGATCGAAACAGAAATGATAACTAATGCGCCGGTTGCCGAAATAAAAAAAGCTATTCCGATGGAACGCTTAGGCAAACCGGAAGAAGTAGCGCGCGTTATTCGTTTTTTATGTTCGGATGACGCATCGTACATGACCGGACAAGTGGTAGGCATCAATGGTGGTATATGCTAAAACGAATTTGTTACCCCTTGCATAAATATATCTGTATTATCAGCGGATTATTCTTATTATTTTCCCAGTTAAACTATGCGCTTGCCGATAATTTCGAACAGTTACGCAAAGACGCGGCCAATATTCAAACTATCCAAGCCCGTTTTGTGCAAAGCAAATCCATGAAAATTTTATCCAAACCTCTGATCTCCGAAGGCTGTTTTTATTATGTCTCTCCCGATTCCTTTCGCTGGGAATATTTTAAACCCTTAAAAAGCATTGTTATTGCCCATAAGGGTGAGACGAAACGCTACATTTCCTCCGGCGGGAAAATGACCGAAGACAAAACAGGCGGCGTGCAGGCAATGAAAATAGTTCTTAATGAAATAACCGCCTGGATGAGCGGCAAGTTCGATCAAAATCCGTCATTTAAAGCAACTCTCAAAGAAGGCACATATACAGAAATTACGCTGACACCGGTAGGGAAAAGCATGGCCGGCATGATTGAAAAAATCATCATTACAGTTTCTAAAAAAGACACAGCAGTCAAATCTGTAAAAATTATTGAAAGTGAAAATTCCTTAACCAGGATTGATTTCAGCGATGCGGTAATCAATAAAGTTATTCCCGAATCAACATTTCAGGATATCGAATGAAAAGTGTGCCGATTTTGGTTCTAACTTTCTTTTTTGTCTCCTGCCAGACATTGCCGGTCATTAATAATGCGCCTGGGCCGCAAACAGGCAAAGAGGCTTTAATTTGTCCATCCCCTTTCTTAAAAGAGAAGTATCGATTGATACACGCGATTGAAATTCAAATGGCGGGCGCCACACGAAGCGCTATTATCGGCGTAACTTTGGTCGATCCGGCCACACGTACGGTTTCCTGCGCTATTCTGACAGCCGAAGGAATGGTGCTTTTTGAAGCTGACGCGGATGCCGGATTGCTCAACGTCAGGCGCGCCTTACCTCCCTTTGATTCCACTAGTTTTGCGAAAAACATGATCGATGATATCAAGCTAATTTTTCTTTCTCCGGAAGGGAAAATTCATCAACTGGGCACCTTATCCGATGGAGCGAATGTTTGCCGCTGGCGCGAAGAAAACGGAGATTGGATTGATGTATCGGTTCATCAGCAGGGAAATATCGATATTCAGCGCTACTCAGCCAGCGGTGGTTTGAAACGCCATGTCAAGTTTATTAATAAAGCAGGTGAGAATATTTATTCAAGCATCGAACTGCACGCAAAAGAGCTGTCAAATTATTCCTTATTGATGATGTTAATTGAAGCTCAACCGGTCAAAAACTAAGCGCGGAAAAAAATCCAAAAGGATAAATGAATGAAAAACTCGATAGAAGGTAAAAATATCCTTATTATCGGTTCAGGCATCGGCGGCTTGAGCGCCGGGATTCTTTTATCTTTACTGAACTTCCGGGTTACTGTCGTGGAAAAAAATGCCCTACCGGGAGGACTTATGCGTTCTTACCGGCGTGCGGGAATCGATTGTCCGGTGGGTGTCCACTACGTCGGCGCGCTGGGGAAAGATGAGCCTTTAGGCAAAATGTTTAAATTTCTGGGAGTACCCGTGGATGAGCTTTTTTCCCATATGGGGCAAGGGGGAATCATTGATCGCTATATCTTTGATGATTTTACTTTTGATTTGCCGATAAGCATCGATGTCTATGAAGAAAACCTGCGAAAGTCTTTTCCTCAAGAAGCAGCGGCGATAGATATTATTATAAAAAATCTGCGCGAAATCGCGGGGCGCATGATGGATACGTCATTCTTGCTAAACCAGGGCGACCCTTTCCAAAATATCGATTATTACCAGCCTTTAGGTGAATTTTTGGATAAGCTTGATGTTTCGGCCGGTTTGCGGGCGGTATTATCCGTGCCTTGTCAGCTTGTAGGCGTTCCTCCGGCAGAGTGCCCGCTAGTTATTCATCATATGGTTTTAGCAGGCTATTTATTTTCCGCGTGGCGATTGAAAGAAAACGGCGCGAAGATGACGGAAGTGTTTGTCCGGCGCTTCCAGAAACTGGGCGGAGAGCTTATTTTAAACGACGGTGTGGAAAAGATATTACTTAAGTCGGGAAAAGTTGCCGGCGTCAGGCTAAAATCAAATCTTGAATTGCCGGTTGACGCTGCCATTGCCGATATCCATCCGAAAACATTGTTGGGCTTGTTGGAACAGGATTCTCTGCGTGCCTCCTACCGCCAGCGGATTTTAGACTTGACAGAAACGGATGGCGTCATTGCCGTGCAAGTTAGTGTTGATGCGGCCACTCATCCGGAAATGGCACATAATATTTACCGCCTGATTACTAATGAAAAAGGCACGATAGAAGACGGTATATTTTACCAAATCAGGCGGGGAAACAATCACGTTAATTTGCTTTCGATTATCACTAGATCGCTGTACAGCGAATGGAGTAAGTGGGAAAATACGGTTTCCGGCCAGCGCGGAAAAGAGTATGAAGAAAAAAAATTCGCCATTGCCCGCAAGCTTTTACAAAAAGCGGAAAGAATTTTTGGTGCCTTAAAAAACGCAAAAATTATCGATATTTTTACACCTCTGACTATTCGTGATTATGTTAATTGCCCCGAAGGTTCCTGCTACGGTGTCATGCGCTCGGCGCGCCAATTGCTGAAAGTCGCATCGGTAAATAATATACCCATATCCGGCCTTTTTTTGGCGGGACAAAACGCACTGGCGCCGGGAGTTTTAGGCAGCATGTTGGGATCGTTTAATGTGGTAAAACAAATAATTGGAACAGAGCGCTTTACCCGAACAATTAAGCTAGATCCTTAATCCTGTGGACGCGACAGGAAATTTATGCTAATTTTTCGCTCGACTTCAATTAAAGGCGGGAACAAATAGGCTACGCGATGATCTTTTTCCAGGGGCGAGATTGCTTTTTCGTCCTTCGGCCTCATGATCACAAAAAATATAAATTGTAGAATAATAAAATATTTGTTAAAAGGAAAAAATCAACTTAGGGAGCTAACATCAAGCCAATGACACGTCAGGAAATTGAACGCGAAATCAAAAATATTTTTCAGCGGGAGTTTGAAATAGAAAATCCCGGCATGGATGACGACCTGCGGGAAACATACGAATTTGACAGCATTGATGCTATTGAACTTTTATTGGAAATAGAAAAACTTTTGGGTTCAGAGCTTACCCAGGAAGAAAAAAAGCAAGCCATGGACATTCGCACGATAAATCAGATTTGCGATTATATTGAAAGAATTATCCAGATAAGAAAATCCTCGGCGGAAAAATAATTTATGGAACGCAGAGTTGTCATTACAGCATGTTCCGCGATAACGCCAATTGGTCACGGCAAAGAGCAGATAACCGAAAGCCTTTTAAGCGGGAAATCAGGAATTAAGCCGCTGCGCGAAGATGAATTAATCAGCCGCTTTATTCATTCTCGTGTTTACGGCACGGTTGATTATCCTGTCAGTTATGACTTTAAACGGCAACATCGCAAAACAATGGGACCTGTAGCTTATTACGCCTGCCAGGTGGCCAAGGAAGTTCTGGAGCAGGCGGGGCTCCCTCAGGAATTTGTGACGTCCGGAAATCTGGGCATCGCGTTTGGTTCGATTCACGGCTCTCCCACCGTCCAGCGCGATATTTATAAAATTTTTTTTGAAGCCAAAGATAAAGCGTCTTATCAGGTAATCGGCGCGGTGGACTACCTGAAATCCATGGTGCACACCACCGCCGTCAATATTTCCAAAATGTTTGGCATCACTGGCCGCATTATTTCCTCGGGAACAGCTTGTACTACCAGCAGCCAGTCCATCGGCTATGGGTATGAAGCCGTCAAATACGGCTTGCAGGAAGCCATGCTCTGCGGTGGCGCCGATGAATACGATACCATCACTGTTGCTGTTTTCGATAATCTGCTGGCCTGCTCCACCGCTTTCAATGATCAGCCGCATCGCACTCCCCGTCCTTTTGATAAATTACGCGACGGCCTGGTTGTCGCCGAAGGCGCGGGAGCCGTCATGCTGGAGGAATATGAATTCGCGAAGAAACGCGGCGCGACGATTCTGGCCGAATTGATCGGTTTTGCCTGCAACTCGAACGGCGGCGATTTGATTTTACCAAATCTTGGCGGCATCACCAAAACCCTTCACCTCGGTCTGAAAAACGCGGGAATCAGCGCTTCGGAACTGGATCTGGTGAGCGCTCACGCCACCGCAACGAAGATGGGAGATATTATTGAAGCGCAAGCTATTAGCGCGGTTTTCGGCAATCATCCTTACGTCATCGCTTTAAAGAGTTATATTGGTCATACCATGGCCGCTTGCGGTGCAATTGAAACGATCATGGCTCTTCATATGATGGAAGAAGGCTTTATCGCGCCGACAATAAATTTAGAAGACATCGACGAGCGTTGTGCGATGATTAAACATGTACAAAAGGTATTACAGCACCCGGTTAAAACAGCGGCCATACAGAATTTCGCTTTCGGCGGCGTCAACACCATCTTGCTGATAAGAAAGTTTCCCTGAGATTATAATGCCCCTAATGAAATCTATCCAACGTGTACTTGCTTTTTGCATCACATTGATTTTGTGGGCTTACTTCCTTTTCGGCTATTTGGTTTTATTACCTGTTTTATATATACCCGTCTACATTATTGCCAAAAATAGCGCCGCCGCCCTTCAAAACATAAACCATGTTCATCTCAAATGCTTTTTTGCCTTGACGCGATTTCTGATTCGCCGCACTAAATTTGAAATTCCCAAAGAAGTACGTGAAATTCATTCATCCGTCGTTGTTTGCAACCATATATCCTATCTCGATCCTATTTTGCTTATTTCGCTTTTCCCGCGGCAAGTGACGATAGTAAAAAGCACTTTTTTTAAAGTTCCCATTTTTGGCTGGTTTTTAAGGAATGCCGGCTACATTCCTTCCGCACCTAACGAAATGATGGGCGCGGCAATGATAAATAATTTGGAAAGCATCAAGGAGCACCTGGCGGCAGGAGGAGTTTTGTTTGTTTTTCCGGAAGGCACAAGAAGCCGCGATGGAAATCTTTCGCCCTTTAATAAAGGGGTATTTAGCATTGCCCGCTACTGCAACGCTCCGATAAAGCTTATCTTTATTCAGGATACCAATAAGCTTTTTAAGCCTGGTTTCTTCATCTTCAACGCTCTCGACTCAAACACAATAAAATTGGAGCTGATTGGCACTTTGGAGCCGGATTACAAAAGCAATAATTTTTCCATTTCCGCTGTTGCGGAGCAGGCCCGAAAACTTTTTGAAAAAAAGCTGTAGCAACCTTAAATTAAAACCGGCAAAAGCTCCGGTTTACAGATCATCAATAATAGAATATGGAGGTTTAATTATGGAACTGCAGGAAGCAATCTTAAAACGCAGAAGCGTAAGAAAATTTACCGAAGATGCCGTAACCGATGAGGAACTCCGGCAGATATTCGAGTCGGTACGCTGGTCGCCTTCCTGGGCCAACACCCAGGCCTGGGAATTTATCGTTGTTCGTGACAAAACGTTGATTGAAAAGATTACCGGTACTTATGCAGATAAAAATCCGGCAACTAAATGTTCGCTGGCCGCTTCCGTCTTGATTGTGGCCTGCGCAAATACCAGTGTTTACGGCTTTTACGATAGCAAAGACGCCACGGCGACTAAAAGCTGGTATATGTTTGATTTAGGTCTGGCCGTCCAGACGCTTTGTTTGAAAGCCCATGAGTTGGGTTTGGGCACTGTCGTCGTCGGCTTAATGAATCAAGAAGCCTGTAAAAAAATCCTTACCGTAAGGTCACGAAGTTGTGGTTGTCATTCCTGTTGGCAGGCCTGTTTTGCCCCTAAGAGAAGGTCCGCCGCGCAAAGTGGTATCGGAGATAGTTTACTTGAATACATTCGGCAAGAAAATGTTCTAAGGAGGAGGCAATTATGAAACAATTTATCATCACACCAGCCGCCGGGAAACGCCTGATCGGAAAGGCAATCGTCGCACATCAAGCCGTAAAAGCAGTGCGTAAAAAAGGAACTATCGTCATAATTGCCGGAACAACCAACGGATATGTGGCCGAGGAGCTACTTTCGAAAGCCAGCAAGACAAAAGATTTCAAGCGAGATCGTTTTTTCCGAGGCATTGTTCTTCCACCGGGAGGCCCAAAAACAAAAGGCGGAAGGCTTGCTGATCAAAGCAGTTTTCCGGGTGACGTGGTAATTCAAGATGGTGTTTGGCAGAGGGGCAAAACTATTTTTGATGTCGTCGACGATTTAAAGGAAGGAGACGTCATCCTCAAAGGCGCCAACGCTCTTGATTTAGCGCAAAGACGAGCGGCGATATTGATTGCCGATTCCAAAGCGGGAACGATTGGCGTGGCTATGCGCGTGGTTGTAGGCAGGCGAGTCCGCCTGATTATACCTGTGGGTCTGGAAAAACGTATTTCCGGTAATCTGGATGAAATAGTTGCCATGATGAACGAACCGGGAGGTGAGGGCCCGCGCCTTATGCCCGTACCGGGAGAAGTATTTACCGAGCTTGATGCCATCGCCTTACTTACCGGCGCCAAAACGTATCTGGTTTCGGCAGGCGGTGTTTGCGGCGCGGAAGGAAGTGTATGGCTGGCCGTAAACGGAAAATCGTCAGAAGAAAAAGCCGCCGAAGCTCTTATAAAATCTGTTGCTGATGAACCGGCGTTTAGCTTATAAAACCTCGACACGTTAAATATGCAAGACAGTCAAATCAACACCGTCATCAAAATTTTAAAAAAAGAACTGGAAGTGGGAACATTGCCGATTGTTTCGCATCTGGCTGAAGACCAGCGCGATCCTTTTGTGATCCTGATTTCCACTTTGCTTAGCCTGCGGACAAAAGATGAAGTTACCGCCGTTGCCACGGAAAGGCTCTTTGCGTTGGCATCAACGCCGCAAGAAATGCTGCAAATATCTCTAAGTAAAATCGCAAAAACTATTTATCCGGTGGGTTTTTATCGTGTCAAGGCACGCACAATTCATCATGTTTCCCGGGAATTAATCAGCCGTTTTAATTCCAAAATGCCGGATGATCTTGACACCTTGCTGAGTATCAAAGGTGTGGGACGCAAAACCGCTAATCTCGTTGTTTCGCTTGCTTACGGCAAAGACGGCATTTGTGTGGATACGCACGTGCACAGAATTTCCAATAGACTGGGATATGTTAAAACAAAAACTCCCGACGAAACGGAATTCGCCCTGCGCGATAAACTGCCGCGCTGCCACTGGATTATTTATAACACCATCATGGTTGCCTTTGGAAGGAAGACCTGCAAGCCCGTTTCTCCGCTTTGCAGTGTCTGTCCGGTAAATATTTACTGTGAACGTGTTGGAGTGACCCTCAGCCGATAATAGCGCCCTATTGGGCGCAAAATCACGGGGATGAACTCTCAAAATATAAAAGTTGACGAGTTTTAGCTGTTTTGGTATTGTCCAACGGCCTTAATTAAGGATAATATAAAACACAAAAAATTCCGGAGAATAAACAGCGTATGAGCGGGGCAGACAAGCCCTGAAAAGATTAACTTTTAGAAGCAAGAGAATATTATTATGCATACATTTGTGACATTTATACATGTTTTAGTCTGCTTTGTTCTGATTTTAGTTGTGCTGCTGCAGGCAGGCAAGGGAGCTAATATGGGCGCCGCGTTCGGTGGTTCCAGCCAAACGGTCTTCGGCTCGTCGGGAGCCGGTACTTTTTTGGGAAAGTTAACTGCGACGGTTGCCATCATCTTTATGCTTACATCATTATTGCTTACCTACATGGGAACGCAAAGAGGTTCTTCGATAGTAGAGCGTTCCAAAATTCCAGTTACTCAGCAGACGCCCGTACCGGCAAGCCCTGATTCGGCAACGCAACCGGTACTACCTCCCGCGGCGCCGGTGAACAAGTAAATATGGCATTTAATGCCGAAGTGGTGGAATTGGTAGACACGCTATCTTGAGGGGGTAGTGGGTTACACCCGTCCGGGTTCAAATCCCGGCTTCGGCACCATTTATCAAAATTATTTTGTAAACATTATTTTACTTGAACGAGAATCCAAATAGCTCGTCATTTTTCCGGGTTAGCCTGACGATTCCTATCCGTAAAAACAAGTTCCTTCAAAAGTTGCTTTGTTCTCCGCAGTTTCTCCGCCTCGGAGATTTTCATATTATCCAACTGCTCACATTTTCCAGCCATCGCTGTACACCTATCTGCCCATTCTTGAGAACTAAAATCCAACCCACTATGTTGTTCTGACAGCGTCCCGCTTTCTACAACCAGATCGCTCACGTCTTTTGAAGGCCGGGCTGTCTTTCTTCTTTCTTTAAGAATCATTTCCTTCAAAAGCTGTTTTACCCACCGCCGCTTTTCGGCTTCGGTGACTTTCTTTTCATCCAAGCGGCTATACTTTTGGGTAGCCGCCCTGCATCTTTCTTCCCATTCTTTGGAAAAGAGATTTATCAGATTATGTTGTTCTAACATCACTTTGCACTCCGCCGTCTGCATTACCACAATGGTTGTTAATAACAATAAGAATTTATTTTTTGCATTGACGGTTATAAAATGAAACAAATTAGTATGCAAATGAAACTTTTCAAAGCTTAATTTCGACGATCTGTGCAAAATTAAGTTATTTTTCTGACATTTTAAGAGACAGGTAATTGCCTATAGATGCTTTTGGCGATATTCTTTAATGATTTGAGCTATTTCCGAGCCATATAATTTTATTTTTTCCGGCGATAAATATTCTTGAAGATTATCAGTGTTTTGTGCGAGCTCCAGCAAGCTTTTATCCGGTAAAAACATGAAGATGGCGCGATTTTCTTCTTTGGCCCGACGGAAACGCCAGACATAAAGTTTTTTGAGCAGTTCTTTTTGTTCTTGATTTAAACTATAATAACCTTTAATTTTTATGTGTCCCTGCCAGTCTAATTTTTTTTCCTGCCAATTACAAGAGGCAATTTTGGCAAACGCTTCCTTTGCTGTTTGTACCAAATCCCTGCTCTTCAATTCTTCCAGCTGTCTTTCGTAAAGCTCCGGAAGATATGTAACATCTTGCACAGCGTATCGAAGTTGTTCCTCGGTCAATGGGCGGTTATCCCAGCGTGAGCGTTGCATTTTTTTACTTTTTTTCAACTCTGCGCCAACAAATTGCGTAATCATTTTTTCCAGCGACAATTGCTTGAAACCCAAAAGAAGCGCTGCCCGATGCGTATCAAAAATATTATTAAAATCAAATTTATAATCTCTTTTGAGGAGACGAATATCGTTATCTGCGGCATGAAGAATCTTGATGATTTGTCGATTGCGAAAAAATTTTCCTAAAAAGGATAAATCCAGATTACCCAGCGGATCAAAAACATAGGTAGTGCCGCTGGCGTGAATTTGGATCAGGCAGAGTATTTCTTTGAAATAGCGGAAGGAATCGTATTCCGTATCAATGCTCAAAACGGGGGATTTTTCGATATTATTAACAGCTCGCAGTAATTTTTGGGGTGTATCCACCAGAAGCCATTTTGTATCCATGAAGGGCAACTTAACTGAAACAATAATATAAAGCTATAAAAATGATAATAAAAATACCGGCCACTGCAAGCATAAGATAATCGGAGGAGGTCAGTTTCATTTCCGCCATGGAGGTGCGCTCCTGGCGTGCGTAGCCTCTTGCTTCCATGGCTAACGCTAGTTCATCAGCGCGTCTGAATACCCCGAGCAAAATACTCATGGTTAAAAATAAAAATGCTTTTATTTTTATAATAAATCCTGAAGCACGCGAATCATAACCCCGCGCTTTTTGCGCGGTTTCGATTTTTTCCTTTTCGGTAAGCAAAACGGGCATCAGCCTTAAAGCCAGCATAATCATTACAGCGATATCATCGACCGGCACACGCAGAAATTTTAACGGCCGCAAAAAAAACTTTATTGCCGCGATTATTTGAGAAGGGGCGGAAGTCATGGTCAGTAAAACCGCGGCTACAATCAGGCATAAAAAGCGCCACGTCACAATAAATCCTTCTTGTACACCCGAAAGAGAAAAAGAGACTCTCAAATAGGGAATAGTGACAAAAGCCTCGCCCGCGCTAAATAAGGCATGAGCCGCAAATATTAATCCGATAAAAAACAGAAGCGGTTTTACCGCCTGGCCAATTGTCCGTAACTTTATGCTGTTGGCTAGTGCAACAAAAAATAAGGTTATACCAATAAGAAAAACGGCCAGTGATTTGGCCCAAAGGATGATAATGCTCAAGAAAAAAATAAAGGCAAGCTTGACGCGGGGATCAAGATTATAGATTAGTGATTCGCCTTTAATGAAAACTCCGGCATGATACATTATCAATCCTTAAATTTTTGCAGCCAGAATTCGTATTTGGTTTAAAGCTTCATCCATGTCCACAATATCTGTCCGCACAGGTAAATCCATTTCTTTGAGTTTTATTAACAATTGCGTAACTTGAGGCAGATGCATGCCGATTTTTTGCAGCATTTCTGCTTTGCCGAAGATTTGTTTTGGTGTGCCGTCAAGATAGATGCGGCCTTCATTGAGAACGACAACTCTTTGTGTCAGCGCCGCTTCCGCCATATTATGGGTAATGTGGATAATACCCACACCCTCGCGGTGCAGTTTATCGATAATGTCTAAAACGCGCGTAGTCGCAGCGGGATCCAGAAATGCCGTGGGTTCATCCAGCGCGATATAACGCGGTTGCATGGCTAAAACACCCGCGATAGCCACCAGCCTTTTTTCGCCGCCGGAAAGATTTTCGATATTGCGCCCCGCGAGCTCACTTATGCCTGCCCTCTCCAAAGATTCGGCAACTCTTTTTTTAATATCCTCCATCGGCAGGCGCAAATTTTCCGGTCCGAAAGCGATATCTTCTTCCACCGTCATGCCGACTATTTGATTATCCGGATTTTGAAAAACCATCCCCACCAAAGATCTTATCTTGGCCTGGCTCCGGGGCTTTTGTGTATCAAGGCCTTCCACGTCGACTGTGCCGTCGAAAGGTAGAAGCAAGGCGTTTAAATGCCTGATTAGCGTGGTCTTGCCACAGCCGTTCGGGCCGATTAGGGCCAGGTGTTCGCCGTTATTTATTTCCAGAGAAACACCGCGTAGCGCATCAATGCCCTCCGGTTCATAGCGATAATAAACGTTGTTTAAAATAATCACTTAAAAATCCTAAATCTTTATTCGGTCTTTTAATCGCGAACTGATTATCGCGGCAAGAATAATTTTGATTATGTCGCCGGGCAGAAACGGGAGCACACCCACATACAGCGCCTTGACAAAACTAAGTTTTGCCACAAAAGAAAGCTGAATGACGCCAAGGAAATATATTATCACCATGCCGATGAGCATAGAAAAAATATACCATAAAACGCCCGCGTTTTTTTTCATCCCGGCTATTAACCCGATAACAAAGGCCGCTACAATAAACCCAATTAAATAACCGCCGGTAGGTCCGAAGAGCACACCGAGTCCCGCTTTTCCGCCGGCGAAAACCGGAATACCCACTATCCCCAGCATCACATAAATAAATTGGCTTGCCGCACCCAGCGGGCCGCCCAAAAGTACGGCGGCGATATTCAGGAAAAATGTCTGCGCAGTGATCGGCACGGGCGGCAGGGGTATCACAATAAATGCCCCTGCCGCGGTGAGCGCGCCGAAAAGCGCGGCATACACGATCCCTTTAATTGATTTTTTGTCTGCCGTCATAGAATTAAATTTCCCTTTGCTTAACTTATTTAAAACGTGACCGACACTCCACCTTTGATAATCAAACCATCCGCGGGATAATACAAATTATCACCCCAGCCGGCCAAATCTATTCCATAAGTTGCGTAGTTTTCATCGGTTAAATTTTCCACACCGGCAAAAACAACAATTTTATTCCCCTTAACTTCCGGTCGCCAATAAATATAAAAATCACAGCGCAAATAATCCTGAAGCTTCTCGGCGTTATTATCATAGTCATTGGCTAAAAATGCTTTATCGACGTAACGCAGCCGCGGATTGAGGGAAATATTATAGGGCAGATAAATTTCCAGATTAGCGTTAGCCATCCAATGAGGAACGATCGGAACTTCCTTACCGTTATTAACTCCTTCATCAAAAACGGCTTTTTGATAGGTTAAATTTCCGTTAAAGTTAAAATAATCTTTTAATATATAATTAATGGTAAACTCCGTGCCGACATGACGGGTTTTGTCTAAATTTTTCAACTCCCATGTTACCGGGTCGGCAGAAATTTCGTCTTCCATGTCTACTCGGTAAAAAGTCAATCCCACTTTGAAATTATCCAGCGGATAAACGGTAGTGCCCAATTCATAGCTTCTTCCCTTTTCCTTTTCAATATTTATATTAAAAGAATTAAGGGGGCCGGAGCTATAGAATGAAGCCTGCTCATCCAGAAACGGATAGCGGTAAACACTTGCATACTTGGCATAGATTTTCGATTTCTCGCTGAAAAGGTATGTTAAACTTCCCTCCCAGGCTTGGGCCTGATGCTTTTTTGTGCTATCAAAATCGATGGAAAACGGACTGAGTGTCGTAGACTTTCCTTTAAACTCGGCTCTTTCCGTGCGGTAGCCGCCCGCCAAAATCAAACTCGGCAAAACATTAAACTCGTCCCGTATATAAAAACCCAAAGTATTTTTTTCGAAATCAACCAGATGCGTTTTTGTTGTTCTTTCTTTATCGGCGTATTTGTCTAGGGTCAGGGTTTCGTGATAGTAGTCAACGCCTAAGGTTATTTTATTGGCGAACCGGACAATGGGAGCTTCCAAAATGTATTTGGGCGTAACGCCGAAAGTTCTAACATCGTAACTGTTATATTGATTAGGCGGCCAGTAAGAATCGTAATTGCTTTTGATTATTTTGCCGCCGTAATATAAATCGGTGTCCAGGCGCCCGAAATTACCTAAAACAGAATTAATTTTTCCATGCAAATTTTGATAATCTTCCGTCGCGTCATCATTAATATGTCCTGGTTGGATTTGCCGGGGATTTGCTTCTATTTGCGCTTTGGTAAGCCCGCCCGGCATCTCAAATGCTGTTTTGCTCAAAGAGCCGTCAAGAGACAAACCCAGATAGGGACTGGCATCATAACCAAAATTGAATCCCGCGCCAGTGAATGAAAACTTGGATCTATCACGATAACCCCAGCTAAACTGATTTGCGCCGTTTACAGCATAAGATAATTTGCCGGTGGAGCCGCTTACACCGATTTTTTCATCATGGAAGCTGTAACTTCCGGCAGTTAAGGCGGCATTGATTTTCGGAGCGCCTTTGCCGCGTTTGGTGATGATGTTAATCACTCCGCCGATGGCCGCATCGCCGTACAGAACAGAGCTGGCGCCGCGGATTATTTCAATGCTTTCGATATTGTTAAGAGGTATTTGCATCAGGCTTGCCGGTGACATATCCGGCCGATTGAGACGCCTGCCATCGAGCAAAATCAAAGTTTTACCGTACGGATTATCGCCGCCAAAGCCCCGCAAATCAATCATAGACTGCGCCGGGTTGCCGCTGTAACTTCTAATCTGCGCGCCTTCGACAAATTCCAGCAATTGGGGCACATTTGTCGCGCCGGTTTTACTGATTTCTTCTGCGGTAATGACGGTAACATTGGCCGGAGCTTTGCGGATTTCCTGCTTATCGCGCGTAGCGGTAACCACAACCTCCTGCAGCTTTACGGCAGGTTCATCGTCTTTTTTTTCTTGAGCTTGAAGTGGTGAAAAAATAACTACTGAAAACAACAGAACTAAAACAAAAATCTTCTTCATAGAGCTTCTCCTTTCCCCCTCGGGATTAAAGTAAGTTAGAGACGCCATAAAGTTTCCTGGCTTGCGGCTACCTACTTTCCACTCCTTCCCGATAATGAGCATCAGTGGACAAATGTGGATTTCGTTCCGCTTACAGTTGCGGGGCAGCGCCGGACTTAGACCGGCTTCCTTTATTGGGCATCCCTATGCCAATTTCTTTCTTTGGCTAACTTTGTTGGCTTCGTCGTCGGCATCCTCGACGTATTTTACTAATACGCCTGCGGAGACTCCTCCTTGCCGCCTCGTTATCCTTTGAAAGCTAAATGGCATTATTCAGGTCAACAATGTCATCCGGGGCAATCCGTTTTGCGGATTGCGATCTATCAGGGATTCAACATCGTAGACCTCTTTTATGTGCGCCGCGGTAATAACTTCCGCGGGATTTCCTATAGCATAAATTTTTCCACAGTCCAGCAAAATTATTCGGTCGGCATTCTGCGCAGCCAGGTTGATATCGTGGGTCACAAAAATAACCGTGAGCTGTTCGGACGCGTTTAATTGGCGCAGTAACGTTAAAAACTGAACTTGATGCTTCAAATCCAAAAAAACAGTGCTCTCATCCAACAGTAATACTTTCGGTTCCTGCGCCAGAGCGCGGGCAATCAAGACGCGCTGGCGTTCTCCCGCGGAGAGCTCATTGAACCTGCGCCGGGCAAAGGCAAGAGTGTCTGTTTTTTCCATGGCCTCAAAGACTATCTTGTAATCATTTTTATCTTCAAAGCGGTAATTATTCAGATGAGGAAACCGCCCCATAAGAACGATTTCCTCAGCGTAAAACGGAAAAATAATAGAAATATCCTGCGGCACAATAGCCACTTTTTTGGCTATTTCCTTTCGTAACCATTCTTTGGTATCTTTACCGTCAATCAGCATTTCACCGGCATCGGGAAAGAGTGTGCCGTTGATTATTTTCAAAAGCGTAGTTTTACCGGAACCGTTCGGCCCGATAATCGCCGCGATTTGCCCCTCTTCGACAGAAAAGGAAACATTTTCCATAACCGGTTTTTCGGTGTAGCTGAAATCAATATTGCGGGCGGAAATTAGAGACATGGTTAAGTGGCCTTCCTTTTCAAAAGAAAAATGAAATAAGGCGCGCCGCATAGCGCCGTAATAACCCCGACAGGCAGTTCGGCAGGTGCTAAAATTACCCTCGCCAGCGTATCGGCTAAAACCAAAAAGGAAGCGCCGAAAAGCGCGGCGGCAGGTAATAACAGACGATGATCGGAACCGAAAACAAGGCGCATCAAATGCGGCACCATAATGCCGATAAAACCGATAATGCCGGCCAGAGATACGACAACCGCAATAATCAAAGAAGTAAGAATGAGAAGCCAGGGTTTTGTCTTTTCCAGATCGACGCCTAGATGCAGGGCTGTTTCTTCACCCTGCACGATTAAATTCAATTTGCGCGCCTGCCCGTAAAGCAGGGCAAAACCGGCAAAAAGGCAAATGGCCGCCACACTGATTTCTTTCAGGGAAGCCCGTGATAAATCACCCATCAGCCAGAAAGTTATACTGTGCAACTCCAGGCTATCGACTACGGAAAGGAAAAAGAGAATAGCCGCGGAAAAAAAGGCGTTGATAACCACGCCGGAAAGCAGCAATGAATTATCCCAAAGCGCACCTCTTGTCCCTCCAGCTACGATAAATAATAGAAAAACCGTGATAAGAGCGCCGCAAAAAGCCAAAAGCGGAACTCCTAAATAGAAAGAACTCGCGCCAATAAGAATGCCGACAATGGCACCCAGAGCGGAGCCGCCGGATATGCCCAGGATGTAAGGATCGGCCAGCGGATTGCGCAAAAGCGCCTGAAAAATTACCCCGCCTATAGAAAGCGCGGCGCCGACAATGCCGGCAAATAAAATTCGCGGCAGACGTATGGAAAATATAATTAATTCTTCCTGAGAAGTTATGGAGAAACTTCCGGTAAGCGCTTTGGCAAGTGAACGCAGCAGATGACTTAATTCAATATGGAAACTGCCCACCGAAAGGGAAACCAGGCAGAGAAGAAAAAATATTAAAAGCATCAGGGCGCTGATTTTCAGCACCCGTGATGAAGTTACCCGGTGATAAATAGCTGTTACCCCCCTTTTTTGGCTTTAACCTTGTGCAGTCTCTTCTATGTTTTTATTTACGCCTTTTTACCTTATATCGCCGATGGGTTTTTTTCTTGCCAGAATTTATTTTTTTTTAATATCGGCAAGCCAGAGAGGATGGCGATGGCGGGCGTAATCCAGCTTCACTTTTCCTGTAAAAATGCCCCGTACCATCGGCCAGTTGGCCTTGAGAGCAATCGCCGCCATGTGCGCCAGAAAAGTCAGGAAAAACAAAACAAAGAATATATTGTGAATCCATGTAGCTAAAAGCAGAACGGCAGGAGACATATCCGGCGCGTAGATATTCTTATAAGTTTTAATCAATCCGGAAATAATCAGCATTGCGATGATGAAAGCCATCCCCGCGTAAGCCAGGCGCTGTTCCGGCAGATATTTATGCATAGGTGGTTCCTTACCGAAACCGAATAGGCTTTTGATGACGGTGATGGACGCGGCAAAATCTCCCTTTTGCGGCAACAAGCCTTTTTCACCGCGCGCGCCGTGATAAACCACATGAAAAGCAGCCACAGCAGTGAAAACCAGCGCCGCCCCATAGTGTAAATACAGCGATGTAATAAAATCAGCCGACCAGCCCAGGCCGGGAATTGTTATAATGTAGTAGCGCTTAGCCACGGGAAGTTCAAATATTCCTGTTAAAAGCAGGATGAAACCGGAGATGGCTATTGCCCAGTGCTCAATTAATTCCACCGCGCTATGGCGGACAACGAGATTTTTTTCGAGTAATATTTTTTCAGCCATTGCCTTGCTCCTCCTTTCTTACCTTGTCTTTGCGGCGTGAAAACCAATTCCACACGCCGGCAATACCTGCTGTGGCAAGTCCCAGCACGGGAGCAGCTAAAACCGCTTTCGCCAAAGGATCAGTACTGGCCATTCGTCGTTTAACATCCGTCTTCATATCCGGCTGACCCGGTTGCCTGGTCATGGTCTTATTAATTTCCTCGAAAGATACCGGCGATACATAAATAGTGGAGGTGCCACCGTTTTGCGTTTTTCCATAGATGTAGCCGCTCATCCGGCGAGCGCGCTCGAAGGCGACCTTTTCAATGGCGTTTTTCGTTCCGATAAGTAAAGCCTCCCGCGGACAGGCCTCTACACATCCTGGAAGCTTGTCTTGTTTTAGCCGATCAAAACACAAATCACATTTATACATCACGCCATTGCCCATGAATCCAGGCATAACATGGAGGTAAATGCCGACGCCGGATTGCCGCTGGGGGATTTCCCAAGGGCAGACATCCTTGCATTTCGCGCCGCCGAAACACTGGTTCTGATTAATCACGACCGCACCGTTTTCAAACTTGTGATTGGCCGAAAACGGACAAATGGTAGCGCAGGCCGGATTGTCGCAATGCATGCAACGCCTCGGCACATAAATTGTTTTCTTTTTACCCTCCACGGTTACTTCGGCCTTATGGACGTAGATAAAGTTGTAAGGAGTCAGGCGGTTGAACACCTCCTGTTTTTTCGACCAGTCTTCAATAGTTTTTCTGGGCCAGGGTTCCGGTATAGGCTCGATAACTTTTGGAATCTTATCTTTATTTATTGTTTTGCAGGCGTTCACGCAGGCGGGAATTTTCCGGTCAACACAGCCGTCGCAAAGACTTAAATCAATGATTGTCGATAATTGTTGCTTTTGTCCGGCAACAGCCTTTTCGGGCAGACTGACGCCGGAGAGCACTGCGGCTCCCGCTGTTATCTGCAAAAAAGACCGACGGCTGATTTTTGATTTATTTTGTTTGCTCATAATGTTTCTCCATCTCTCTGGTGAAGACAGTTGATCATTTCTCAATTTTACTTATGCGAATTTTATAAGCGTTACCGATTTTTTCTACAAGCCTTATTTCGACGCCATTATCTTTGTCGGTAAACACTGCTTTATCCGGCAGGTCGAACGCGGCGCCCTGCAGATAGGGAATAGATGAATCCGCGTCCATTAACTTTACCGGCGCTCGTCCGTGTCGGCATTCGTCAATGCTGTCATCCGCGTACATAATTAAGACACCTTTGCCGGGTAGATGAGGATCAAAGTTGCCCAGCGGTTGCCTGTTCTCAATAAGATAAAACTTAGATTTAGTGAGCGGAATTTTTATAACGAGCGGGTTTGATGCACCGTCTTCCAGCGGGCCCAGGACAATTTCACTTGTTTGTTTGGGCTCAACAACTTTTATTTTCTCAGGAGCGATCCAGCCCAACCTTAATTTTGTCCATGATGATAAACCCGGCGGCGGAATATTGCGTTTGTAGAAATGGCAGGAAAGCGGATCCCAATATCCCATATTAATCATTGCTTTCTCAAAAGCGGTGTCTCGTGTAGGGTGGTTTGCCTGAATGTCGTGGTCGTATAGGCAGGGAACCATTCTTTTTCCTTCGCGCACTCCTCCCCAGATATGGGCGATGTCATGAAAAAGCGTGCCCAGGTGCGCCTGATATGTGAATATAGCAACGCCGCCCGGAATAATCTGCCTTCTTCCTTTGGTCTTGAACACAATGTCCTGCGACCATCCCAGCATACCCGGATATCCGCAAAGGCCTATCATGCCG
>Ga0154766_106_pt10 | contig 22809 bp, 28 predicted proteins | sample Rifle2008BG16ft_FD_105774 | JGI IMG/M metagenome (GOLD analysis project Ga0154766, IMG submission 105774) | Deltaproteobacteria bacterium RBG_16_44_11
CCAACAAAATCAAAGGCATCAGGTGCGCGCAGGTTTTCGACCTTTTCACCGCCGAGATGGCCAAAGCTCACAATGACGCCAATTTTATCGCTTTTGGCGGCAGGGTAAAATACAGCGTGCCGGTTACGGAAATGATTGACAACTTTATGAATACAACTTTTGCCAGTGACCGGCATACAAGAAGAGTCTCTAAAATGATGGATTTAGACAAAAACCGTTAAGACACCGCATTTCATTCAGGTAATTGATATGGCGGAAGTTTTAAACAAAAAAAAGATTCGCCAGGTATTTCGCGATGTGCAAAAACATCTGCACATCGGGCAAGTAATCCGCCGCTTTTCCACCAACAAAAACGATATTCGACAAACCGCATTGGGCCAGATTGATTTATCGAAATGCCAAAATGTTTTGGAACTAGGATGTGCTTTCGGCGCTTTTACCGAAGCTTTAAAAGGTAAACTGCATCCGGCGGCAAAAATCACCGGCCTGGATATTGTTCCCGAATACGAGTCTTTTTTTCTGGAAGCGTGCAAGCGCGCGGGCTACGCGGGAACATTTTCCGCCTCCGGCGTCGAGCGGATTAAAAAATATCCCACCGCTTCTTTTGATCTGGTTATTTGCAGTTACGCTTTATATTTTTTTGCCGGTCTGATTGGCGAAATTTCCCGCGTCCTCACAAAAGAAGGAATTTTCATTACCATTACCCACTCCCAATGCGACATGCAAGAGCTGGTAGAGATTACCAAAAAAATTCTGAAGAAAAATGGTATAATCAATGATAAACAATCCCTGCCGATAGAAATTCTTGTCGGACAATTTTCCGCCGAAAACGGCGACAGAATTCTTCAGCCGTTTTTCCGCAAGATACGGACAATCGATTACAAAAATAAGCTTATTTTTCAGCCGCACGAAATCGATCATTTTATGGAATATTTTCACTTCAAAAAATCTTTTTTCCTGATGGAAACCGACGTCCACAAAAAAAATATCGTTGACCAGCTTGTGCGCGAGCTGAAAGATGCGGCGATAAAGGAGAAAAATATCAGCATGTGCAAGGATGATAAGATTTTCATAGCCTCTCAACCTTTGATGTCCAAGGAAATGTAATGAAGAAACAGCGCAAGCATTGCCTTTACTGCGGGGAGATAACCATCAAGAAATATGAAGATGGAGTTCAGCGCGATTTCTGCTCCTCGTGCCAGTGCTTCTTTTATGAAAACCCCCTACCGGTAGTTTCTTCCATTCTGGAATCATCACGCCGGATACTTTTGGTTAAGCGGGACAGGCCCCCTTCAAAAGGCCTTTGGTGCTTGCCGACGGGCTTTGCCGAAGCGGGCGAAAGTATCGAAGACGCGGCACTGCGCGAACTAGAAGAAGAAACCGGCATCAAGGGCCGGATAGTAAAACTGCTGGATGTTGATTCTTACAAGAGCCGCTTTTACGGCGATTTACTTTTTTTGACTTTTGTCGTGGAACAAGTAAGCGGGAAGCTGGCTGCCGGAGCGGACAGCGCGCAGGCCAAGTTTTGGCCGGTAAACAGAATTCCGCCGCTCGCTTTTCGCCCTAACAGAAACGCGCTTGATACCTACATAAAAGGAAAAAGAGATTACTGGGCAATATTTGATTCGATTGAACACGCGGACAAAAAAACACTCCAGCCCGAAGCATCGAAAAACTTTTTAACGCGCCGTCTGGTCAATGTTATTATTAAAAATAAGGAAAAGATTATCGAGCAATGGCTGGAAGATATTGCCGTCAATCCATCCACCTCTGAGTATAATAGCTTTGCCCAAAAAACTTTACACAATATCTGTGACAAGATTCTTTCCCAAATCATTCTTTGGCTGGGCGGTCTGCACGATGTTAAAAGGGTTAAGAGCTTTTACACCAAGCTCGGCCGGGAAAGAAAAAAGGCAGGCTTTAAAATCAGCGAAGCTCTCAGTGCGCTGAGTCTTATCCGCAAACACATCTGGACGTTCGCCCTGGCGCAAGATGCCCTGCAGAAAAATCTGGAGCTTTACATGACCTTTGAACTGCAAAGACGCATGACGATATTCTTTGACCTGGCGACTTTTTATCTTACGCGTGGGTATGAGGAAAAATAGCGAGACTCAAGTTTCAGAAATGTAGTGAACTGAAACTTGTAAGCCGAACTATCCCGCAAGCGTAGCGGGATAATGACAGCGCATTGGAATTGGTTGAGGGTGGGAGGAACAGGTTAGCATAGTAAACAACGTCCCAAAAAATGCATAGAGCAAGAAAGGATACGAATCATGAAAACAATTAAGGTGACCATGATAGTTACCTCTATTTTTTTAGTGATTTTGGCATTTTCTCTACTAGGATGTCACGCCAAATTGACTTCTGTATCTCCTTACCGTCGTGCTCCGGGAGAAATTTTTTTAATCTCAGGGGAAAACTTTGGAAACAGGCAGGGAAGTCAAGTAGTCGGTATCAGTCGATGTCGAGCCTCTATTATCTACGATGTTCTTTTCTGGATGCCCGAAGAAATTGAGGTCCGCCTCCCCTCCGATCTGCCGTCTGGTAATTATAAAGTATTTATCTATGACGATAGTGATCATACCGGTAGCAATTCTCTTGATCTTTGGATTACTGCGGCATCAGTGCCTTTAGCAATCATAGACCCTTACGAAGTGCAGGTTAAAAGCTTCAGAGCACGTTATGGCAAAAGTATTGAATGGGAAAGGTGGATGTTAGACAATCGAGGCCGCTATGAAGCTGCATTTTTGAAGGCCAAAGAGGCTCCGTGTACACGTAATATAGCGTTTAGATATGATACCGATCCCATTGTCTACGAGCCTCCATGGGTCAACGAGGATCAACATATGGCCGCCCTGAAAGCAATATCAGATCTTGCTTATCCAGGTTATGATTTTCGCTTCCTCTTTGATGGGGATACCGATTACTCTTACGCCAACGCTATAGCTGGTATTCCAACGAATGAATCATTTGCATCCGGTAAAGATGTTTATCTCTATTATGAAACTATTTTTATTCACGAGTTCGCTCATATTTTATGTATTCCGCATCATTACGATACAATTGCAGAAATGGGCATGCGAAGACATATGCCTCCAGGAGAATCCGAGTGTTTGATGGATCGGGGTACCAATCAGTTTTGCTCTGCCTGTCGAACTGCATTGAATGTTCCGCTTGATGTTGATACTGAAGAAGCCCTCGATGCAGCTATTGCAGAGATCTGGAGGAGATACCCCTATTGATGGTCTAATCTTTATTCTTGACAACAGAAATTACTGGGACAGTATGCTTAGTGAGGGTATCTACGAATTAGGTAAATCTTGAACGCGCATGATGCCCTGCAGAAAAATTTGGAGCTATACATGACCCTTGAACTGCAAAGACGCATGACAATATTTTTCGACCTGGCCACTTTTTATATAACTCGCGGATACGAGGAAAATAGGATTTAAAGACTTTTAATATTTTAGGTTCATTAACAGCCAAGCAATACTTTTAGGAGGTTTGTCATGGAATTTAAAGAAGCGATGAAACAAAGACGAGCCGTTAACTATTTTGATCCCACCAAAGACGTAACTGATGCGCAGATTAAGGATATAATAGAAACCGCGTCGCTGGCACCTTCAGGATTTAATCTTCAGCCGTGGAACGTAATTGTTGTCAAGGATAAGGCCAAAAAAGAAATCCTGAGAAAAGTTGCCTGGGATCAGGCTAAAATAACTGAAGCGCCTGTTGTCCTGATTGTTCTGGGCGATCGTGAAGGCTGGAAAAAAGACCACAGCACTTTTGAGAGGGATTTCGCGGAAATGGTTAAAACCGGCGCAATGAAAAAGGAGCAGTATAACTGGTTTGCCGACGCGGCAAAGTCCATTTATGGAACTACCCCTGATCAGAAAATGGCATTTGCCTGTAAAAACGCAGGATTTTTCGGCATGTCTCTCATGCTTGCCGCAAAGAATGCCGGACTCGACTCTCATCCGATGGACGGATTGGATGTTGAAGGCGTTAAAAAGGCTTTTAATATACCCGATCAATACTGGGTTCCTTTTTTACTGGCAATTGGTCATTTTGATAAAAGCAAAACTCTTCTTCCGGCAAAATGGAGAAAAAGCTACAATGAAATAGTTGTGAGTTTCTAAAATTAATCGGAAAAAACGAGGTTCGTAAATTAATTGTTAGACAAAGAATCTCAAAAGGTGACTAATCGAAGAAGGAAGGTATACGTATGCTAGATGCCGGCCAGATCAGCAAAGGAATTGACCCTGGTGTACTGAACGGACTATTTGCTTTGGGTGGAGTAATTCTAGGCTCCATTGGGGCTATACTGAGAGACATTATTCTGCGCAAGCTGCCTGTACAAATCGAGAGAGTCCGCATTCACGATAAAGACCGAATAGAAGCATATAAAGAGCTTATAGTATTTATTAGGGATATCCAAAATTCTTCATTTCCATTGGCAGAAGACAAGGAGGCAGATTTTAAGGAGATCATGAAAGACAGATACGAAGATAAGATTCTCCGAAACATGCCATACTATCACAAAGACATCATTGAAGAACTGGAAAAGATGGAAAGTAATTACCTTTGCCTCACTAACCGAGATCTAATTTCCGAAGTGGACTGCAGCCATTTCATCGAAGAAGAGCTGTATCAGACTGCAAATAAAATAAGCAAAGAGATCAAGGCGGCAATCAAGTCATGGAAATGACACGCCAGAAGTGTGAAACAAAAGTTGAGACTGAAGTGCTCAACGACGGTTTGCAGCGGATTGCTAAATGCTCCCGCTAAAGCCGATCATTGTGTTTGGTTAGGATAAAAGATATGAAAGATAATCCTCTTATCAAAGATGCCATTAAGCGGAACGAAGACGCTTTAATCGGATTAACTCCCGGCACACTCGTATACCAGGAATGTAAAAATAAAATAGAGCGCCATAGATATGAATCGATAATGGCGATGTTGTCCGATATTTCAAAGCCTAAAAAAATTGAAATATTCATTGCAATTATTGCATTCCTTGCTTTCTTGATTGCAACGGCTCAGCTTTTCTGTTCAAAATAGGAGTTAACTTACGATGAAACCATTATTGAGATTTACCTTGTTCCTTGTCGTGCTATTATGACACCAAATTTACGCGTGACCTTTAGGTAGGTCATCGGAAAAAGCGAAGTTCGTAATATAAATTGTTGCCGTAAATATATGAGAGGCAGATCGTGAAAGTTGATCTAATCAAGGACTTTTATTCGAAGGAACTTGAAGACAAGAGCGTGCAAGACAATCGGCTAACTGTACATGTCGGCATCCTTACTCTAATAGGAGCTGCTCTCCTTTTTTCATTAAAGAATCCAATTGGCACTGACCACAACTTGTTCTCTTTATTCCTGGGTGCTCTTGTACTCGCTTTAATATTTTTTGTTGCTAGCATAGTCCAAGTGATTCGAGCTAACATCGGTCATAAATATGAGCGTCTCCCGAGAGCTGATGTAGTCTATGATTACTTCCTGAAGCTCCAAGACTTCTACAGGAGCAATCCCAAGACTTTCGGCTCTTCAGAAGATGATTTTGAAGACTATCTGAAGCGAAAAATGGTCGAAGCCACAGCTCGAAACACGGATGTAAACCTTTTGCGCAGCGCTAGAAATCACACTGCACTTGTTCTGATGGCTTTGGCGGTCGCCCTCTCTCTCGTATGCGCTGTCATGGCAATTCTTACATCAACCAATGCGTAGAAGGAAATAAAGGTACAGTAAGGTTACTCTGAACAACTTGTTTTGCAAAAGGAGGAGGTAAAATGACACAAGAAAAAGACGAAAAGCGTCCTGCACAGACGCAAGGCAACGAAGGGCCTCATGTTCAGACGGAAATGCCTGTGCCAAAACCTGAGAAACCAGCGGAACCGCAAAATATAATCATCAGAGGGTCAATTGAGCCCGAGAAGGAGCCTTTAATCCAATTTGAAAAGAGAAGGTTCGAGAAGAAAGATTCCAAATAAGAGTTTTCAGCGGCTAACCATCGACTCCGCTAGGATTTGAAAACTCTGGCATTTTAAAACGTATGAGCTTAGTCGTTGGGCACATAGATATTAAAAAGCCACGGTACTCACACAGAACAATATTTATGTTGACAACGTTCACAAATATGGTGTATTGTGACATCACCTTATTTGTGAAAGGAGTCCATTATGTCCAAAGAAAATCTTGTAGGAATTGCCGAAATTGCTAATTTTGCAAATGTTACTAAGCAAGCTGTAAGTAATTGGCGCATGCGCTACGACCACTTCCCACGCCCAATGCAGAATCTCCAAAGTGGTCCAGTTTGGGATCGGGAAAATATCGAAGCTTGGGTAAAGAGTTTCAAGGGAGAGGAAACACACGTTCTTAGTTTCATCAACTTGAAGGGCGGTGTCGGTAAAACCACAACCGCCGTAGCAGTAGCCGAGATGCTTGCCCAAGAGCACCGCAAACACGTTCTTTTAATTGACCTCGATCCACAGACCAACGCAACAGTCACGCTTATTTCAGAAGAGAAATGGGCAGAAATGGACAAGGATGGTCGAACCATTGCCCAGCTCTTTGATGATCGACTTAATCCTCAGAATACGCCAAAATTCGACATTGAGAAAGCCATCGAAAATCGCGTATCGACTATAAATGATGGCATTCCCCGACTTGATTTACTGGCTTCAAGTATTCGGTTAATCGACCTCCAAGATCGTATCCCAATGATCGCACTTTCCGGCAACTTTACCGCAAACCCCTTGGAAATTCTACGGGTGGCTCTTCAGCCGGTGCTCGACCGCTACGATTACATAATCATCGATTGTCCGCCAAGCCTTGGCACCGTAACTAAGAATGGCTTGCGAATCTCCACCGGGTATGTGATACCAACCATCCCGGATATCGTTTCTACTTGGGGCATCTACCAGATTATAAGCAATGTGGATGGCTTTGCGCGGGATATCGAGCGTTCAATTCCCGCCCTCGGCATCATTGCAACAAAGGTGCAAGCAAATAGCCTGCATAGCCGTGTGATTGCTGATCTAAAAGCAAGACGGCTGGGACGGTTTGGAGAGCCGGGAATGTTGCCACAACCCCCACTCTTTAACAACACTATGCCTCAAACTGTAGTAGTAGCGCGCGGGGCTGATGTAGACGCCGACATTCGCACCTTCAAAGGAAAGTATGGCAGCGCCTACGACGCGCTGCAGGGCATTACTCAGGAGATCAAGCAATTATGCGAAAAGAAAAAACATTGATAGGTATTTTGAGCGGCTTGGTTGATTTGCTGGTGGAAGAGTCTGCGCGCAATCCAGAGTTCGCAACTAGTATTGATCGTCTGCTTTCTGACCTACCCGAAAGGAAAACTGTCTCAAAGAGACGCGCTCCAAAGCCTCCATCACCAAAGTTCCTGCCTGACATCCACGCAGAATGGAACGCACGCGGAGAAATGGAGTTCCGTCTATGGATACGTGAACAACCCATTACCGTTTTACGCGCACTCATCCGTACCCAAGACTTTGATTCGACCCGCAGAACGACAAAATGGAAGGAAGCAGAAAAACTGGCCGATTTCATTACGGATAGCCTACGTGCTCGACTTTTGAAGGGATCTGCGTTCATACGAAGAGAAACAAGTGAATGAATTGGGAAGAGCTGTAGGAATTCCGGCAACAGTATACTTAATTATTGACAGACACAAATTACCCGAAAGGATTATTACAAATGAAGCTTCTCACGATATTTTACATGCTCAATGCGACGTTGCTATTATTGCATGAAATTGAATCTGCCTATGAAAAAGAATGGGAAATACTCAAAATTCCCGGCAAGATAACTGTTTTTCTGATTCTGCATGTACCGATAATATTGTTAATATTTTACGGTTTATTAGAAATTGAAAAACAATCTGCACAAGGTTTACGGCTGGGAATAATTATGGGCGCAGCAGGAATAATTCCATTTTTGGTTCATAAGATATTCGTGAAACGTAAAGATCACTTTAATTTGTTGATATCAAATATTTTAATATACTCAAATATCGTAACAGGAATTGTAACTATTATCTTATCAGCACGCCTGATCGCCTGACAGCGTATATGCGCAAACCTCCAACACAATTTTGCGCACATAAAAATATTATAATGAAATTAACGCACGAAAATAAAGTAGAAAAATTTTATTCTCATGGTTCAGATACCAGAGGCTTTCAAGATGGCGGCTTTTTATCATTTGGCTATTGGACTGAGAAAACTATTGATTATCATCAAGCCGCTGACGCATTGATTAATCGCCTGCTCAAATTTGAAAAACCGCTTAACCAAGGGGTAATTTTAAATATCGCCTGCGGCTATGGCGCTGAAACCGTAAAGATTTATGAGAAAATTCGCCCGGATAAAATTATCGCGATTGATATCACAACTTCGCATATTGAATTCGCCCAGCGTCAAATTAATTCGCTAAACTTATCAGACCGGATTCATTTTGAAAAAATGGACGCTTGTGATATGAATTTTCAACCCGATAGTTTTATTTACGTGATTGCTATTGAAGGGCCGGCGCATTTTAATACCAGAGAGGTTTTTTTACGCAAGGCCTACAAAGCGCTTAAACCCGGCGGAATTTTATTACTTTCAGATATAGTAGCTGATGATCTTAAAACAAAAAAAAGTTTATACAATAAAATAATCGCCAATTTCTGTGCGTGGCGTTGGCATATGCCGAAAGCGAACTGGATGACAGCGGAAGAAATAAAAACATTATTGAAAGAAATCGGTTTTACAATTGATAAGGCGGAAAGTGTTGGCGCTAATGTTTATCCCGGATTTTCTCGTTTTAATTTAAAATGGAAATCTATAAAGAATGCTATTTATATCCGGGGGCTAAGAATCGGCCTGTTGCTCACGTTTATTTCTTGGGTGCTGGGATATGTATACAGAAGAAAAATGATTGATTATATGTTTATTAAGGCGATTAAGCCAAGTTGATACTTTTTATGCTTGATAACGAGGGTTCGCGCCCTGTTTATTTCTACATATTATTGAGAGGTGACTTACAATGAAAAAATTACTTGGTTTCAGTTTATTCTTAATCGTGCTGTTTTGCGTTTCCTGCTCATCGTCATTAATTTACAAAGATCGGATGGCCTCAAATACGAATGTTGTTCTCACCCATCTTGATTTATTCAGAGAGAATGTTTGGGCTGAACTGGATTTACAAAAAGGTTCTACTGCATTCAAGAAAAGAGTAAATGCGCCCAAAGGATATGATCTGTTGGTATTAAAATTCGGCATCACTAACTATAGTGAAGAAAAAGTAACCATAGACCTTTCCAAATTTCTTATAAAAATAAAAGATAAATACTATCCTCCCGTTGACCAAAATAGCTGGGATAAAGATATCTGGAAAATCGGATTGGGAGAAAATTCAAGCAAAACTTCCAGAAATGGAATTACATTAAATTTAGTGTATTTAATCCAAAAAGGTGAGCATCCTTCCGAAATTGTTCTCGAACGATTCGGAACTCTCGATATTCCGGCAAAGAAGTAAACAATTACTTCATTGCTATTTATATTATGAATAAACTAATCATTACCAAAGCCGCAAAAGAAGATTTGCCCATCATTCTGAATGTCCAAAGAAAAGCATTCCTGGAAGTAGCTAAAACCTTCCATTTGAAATCTATGCCGCAGATAGAACAAACACTGGAAAGTTTGGCAGATGAATTTAAAAATCACACTATCTTAAAAGCTTCGCTTGCTAATATTTCGGAAATTAAACATGAGAACGCACCTATTGATAAATCCGTGAATCTGAAAAAATCAAAATCACTGGATTCCCGCCTTCGCGGGAATGACGAGGGTGATTTAACAATAGTCGGCTCTGTGCGCGCGTATGCCAAAAATGATACCTGCTACGTCAACAGATTAGTGGTTCTACCGGAATTTCAAAATATAGGAATCGGCAAGGCCTTGATGAGTGCAATCGAAAATCAATTCAAAAATATTGTAAAAAGATATGAATTATTTACCGGTTCGCGCGATTCCAGAAACCTATACTTGTATAATCAACTTGGATATAAAACTTTTAAAACAGAAAAACACAATGAAGAAATATCGTTTGTATATATGGAAAAAAGCGTGCAATGATTTCGTAAATTTTTCTTTCATGGAGGGGAAATGGCTTATACAGATATTTTGTTAAATATAGATGAAGGCATCGCGACAATAACACTAAACAGGCCGCAAGCAATGAATTCCTGGACGCAACAAATGGCGCGCGAGTTGAGCGCCGCCATGTACTCATTGGACAAAGATGATTCTGTCCGCGCTGTTGTGATAACCGGAGCCGGCAAGGCATTTTGCGCCGGCGCGGACTTAAGCGGAGAAACTGCCTTCAAACTCGGAGAAACCGAGGACGAAGAAACGCGGCGGGATTCTCTGGCTTTTCCCGCCGTGATGCCCTGGCAGATAAGAAAGCCGGTGATTGCCGCCATCAACGGACATGCCATCGGTGTCGGCATTACCTATGCCATGAATTGCGATATCCGTTTTGTGGCGGAAGAAGCAAAGATACAATTCGCTTTCGTGCGCCGGGGAATCACACCCGAGCTTTCTTCCCATGTGATTGTGGCGAGAGTAGCCGGTCTTTCTCGCGCGGCCGACCTGATGCTTACCGGAAGAATGATTAAAGGACGTGAGCTTGCCGAAATGGGTCTGGCTTCACAGGCTTTGCCTGCGGATAAAGTTCTTCCAGCCGCGCTGGAACGCGCACGTGAATTTCACAAAACGGCGCCGGTATCCGTGGCCATTTCCAAGCGTCTGCTTTGGGAAGGGCTTACATCTACAGTTGCCGAAATTGACGCGAAGGAATTCCGGATTTTCGAGTGGGTATGCACACAGCCTGACGCATTCGAAGGAGTGGATTCATTCCTTAAAAAGCGGGAGCCCCAATGGAAGATGTCGGCCAGCCGTGATGTTCCGGATTTGCTTAAATAGAAAAAAGATAAATTGGGATATTGGGGCTGTTCAAAAATGTTCAGATGCAAGGCGCGCAAAAACCGAACTGCGAGGCGTATATGCATATACGTTGAGCAGTGCGGTTTGCAGCGCAACCCCGGCCTTCGCCGGGGTAAACTCCGCAGATGCCTGCCCGGCGTATGCCGGGAGCGTTCGCGTGCCCTTTAGGGCATTTCAACCGCCCCATATTATGTTTTTTTCTGGGGACCGAGCCACGGCCTAGTGTTATCTAAAAGATAATCATTGCTGTTGGCTATCATGCATTCCGGGCAAAGATGAACCATCATCCCGCTTTCAACATGCCGGACAATCAGCAATCTAGGCGCATTCTGATTGCAGCAAAAGCATCCATCCGCAACATCATTTTTATGAAAACGATAGCTTTCTTCATCGTAGTATTTCATAGGGATTCACTTACCCGTTTTTTCCGAATATACCTGAAATGCAAAATTTTTCAAATGGATTTAGAAGTATGTCCCGTATTTCCTTTTGCCGCATTATCACTCACGGGAAACGTCAGCACAAATGTCGTTCCCTTTCCTTCCTTTGACGAAACTTCGATCCCGCCATTGTGGGATTCCATGATTTTTTTGCAGAAAGTCAGTCCCAGGCCTGAACCTATGATTTTTTCGTCTTTTCCTCTGCATCTGAAAAAAGGCTCGAAAATTAACGGGAGCTTATCCAGGGGAATACCCATCCCCGTATCCGCTATGCTGGCGGTGGTGTAATATTCATCGTTTTTAACGGTGATGGTTATTTTGCCGCCCTCCGGAGTGTATTTTGTCGCGTTGCCGATGATATTGGTAAATACCCGTACCAGACTTTCCGCATCTCCTGTTATCTGGGGTAATTTTTTGCTAATGTTCGTTTCCAGAGAAATTCCCTTTTTCCTGCAGAGAGGAGTCATTTCCTCCACGCTTCGCGAAATGATGGAAGCCAAGCTTAAAGAGACTTTCTGCTGTGCGAGGGTTCCATTCTCTATGCGACTGATGTCCAGCCAGTGCTCAACCATTTCCTCGAGACTCTGGACGCGTTTTCTGCATCGTTCAATGATTTCTTTGACGTCTTTATCGAAGCTCTTTCCCGCTATTTCGTTGAGCGCCTCAATGTATTGCCGGATAACGACAAGCGGCGAACGCATTTCGTGGCTTACAAAGGTGATGAAGTTCTTTTCCATCCGGTCTTTTTCTTCTCTGAGCCTTTTCGTCTCGATTTTGAGGTTACGGTGATCTAACCCACGTTTTGTCAGCGCTCTTAATTGATCGGGATTAAATGGTTTGGGCAGGTAGTCGTAAGCCCCTTTTTGTATCGCTTCAACCGCTGAAACAATGCTGGCGAATCCTGTGATCATGACCAGAACAATATCAGGTAAGTCCCGGGACATGATTTCAATAATTTCCATGCCCGACATATGAGGCATTTTAAGATCAACAAAGACCATATCGGGCATGCGCTCACGCGCCAGCTTGATACCTTCGATTCCCTGCTCGGCTGTAATTACTTCATAGCCGCACTTTTCCAGAACCTGCCTGCACCCATCCCGCAGAGCTTCTTCGTCATCTATTACAAGGATCAAAGGCTTTTCAGGTGTATTTGGCATTTTATTTGCCGCTCAGTTCCTGAGCTATCATTCTGAGAAGATCATCCGCCTTTATAGGCTTATGCAAAACCTTATTGACTTTGGGAAATTCCGGAGGAGGTTCGAAGGAATTGTAAGGCCCTTGAAGATCGACAGCACTCAGCATGAAAAGAGGTGTTTCTTTTCCCGTATCGGTGGCGCGGATTTTATTCAATACGGAGAAGCCCTCGCCCCATGTTTCCATCATCATATCGATGATGGCCAAGTCCGGAGCTATGGATTTCCACACCTCCACGCCGGTCTTTCCATCTTCCGCCATAAATACCTCGTATCCGCCCTTCTCCAGAATAAGTTTGGTGGCGAATAAGAAGTCTTTGTCATCATCTATTAGGAGTATTTTCTTTTTAATCGTCATGATCAAACACCTCCATAATACTTTTGTACCTTAATATGAGCAAAGATAGTGCCAGTTTGTAACTTATTGATTTATTTGATGATATTATTGGGAAACGTTGCGGAAATTGACTTAAGGGGCAAAACGCCCCCTATATTAATGCTCTGTCTTTATATTGTAATTACGCATTTTTATTCTCAGGGTTTTTCTATCGATACCGAGGAATTTTGCCGTTTTGTTAATCTGATAATGGAAGTGTTTAAGCGCTTTTTCGATGTGCTCTTTTTCGACATCGACGAGGGTTATACTTCCCGATGAAGAATCCACTACCGGCGCCTTTGCTCCTTCACCCTGACCATAGTAAAAAATATCGGATAAATTTACTGTTTCGTGGTCGCTAAGGACGCACAAACGTTCGATGGTGTTTTTCAGTTCCCTGACATTCCCCGGCCATTTGTATGACAACAATGATTTTTTTGCTTCTTCGGAAAGGCACCGCACTTTGCTTTTATATTTCTTCTGATAAAAATCGAGATAATGCTCGGCGATAGGAAGGATATCGGCTTTGCGCTCCTTCAATGGTTTTATATCCAAAGGAACGACGGAAAGCCGGTAAAACAGGTCTTCCCTGAATTTTCCCGCTTCGATTTCAACATGGATATCCTTGTTGGTCGCCGCGATTAATCTGACATCCACCTTTTCCGGCGATGATTTGCCGACCCGCGGCACTTCCTGTTCCTGAATGACCCGCAATAACTTTGCCTGAATATTCAGATTGATGTTGGAAATTTCGTCAAGAAATAAGGTGCCTTTATCCGCCATCTGGAAACGGCCTTCACGCGATTCCGTGGCGCCGCTGAATGCCCCTTTAACATGGCCGAAAAGTTCGCTCTCCATAAGGTTTTCCGCCAGTGATGAACAATCAACCGGAATGAAAGCTTTATCCGCCCTTCGGCTTAACTGATGAATGGTGCGCGCGACAAGCTCTTTGCCCGTGCCGCTTACTCCCGTAATTAAAACAGTGCTGTCGGTCTGCGCGATACGCTTGATGGAATCTTTAAGCTCTTTCATATAGTCGCTGGATCCAATCAGCACGGAAAGGTCTTTTTCATCACTATACGCCACATCCCCTTTTAGTGCGCCACTCACAGCCTCCTGTAGTTCTGCCGCAGAATATGGCTTTGCAAGAAAATTGAATGCTCCATAACGCATCGCCTCGACAGCCAGCGGTATTGTCCCGTATCCGGTGATGATGATAACCTTCGCCGAAATATTATTTTCTTCTTTTAGCTTCTTCAGAATATCCATCCCGCTCATTTTGGGCATTCTTACATCCAGAAGAATCAAATCATAGGAATCTTTAAGCGCCATCTGAAGCCCCTTTGCCGCCTCACCCGTAGTATCGACATGATATCCTTTACGCGTAAGAATTTGACGGCATCCGTCCCGGATGGCTTCTTCATCATCAATAATAAGAATTTTCCTGCTTTTATTTGCCGCTTCTTTCACTTGACCTCTCATATGGTCGTCTCCTGGAAATTAATAACATATTTTTTATGTAGCAGAAAGTTAATAATTTCATACATATATGTCATTTTTGACATAGTATAAACAGGCAATAACATCGCTCCGATGCATCAGATGCGAAAACACATTGGCTGATTAATTAATCGTTCCTGAAAAAGTTACAACTTGTGGAAGTTTTGTTGAATCTTTGGTCGCACTGTTCGTGCATAACCAGGGAAGACCATGACTGCCTGCGCGTTTGGTTGTCGGACTGCATTATCTGAAACACGGATTATGCAAGAGAAAGCTTCGGGTGATATCATGAATTTTTGGATGGCTGTTTGTAGGCGGTTCAATCGCAGACGGCGTTGTTATTTAACGAATTGTTTTCCCCTGTATACGCGGGCAAGCATATAATGAAAGAAGTGCCCTTGCCCGGTTTACATTCCGCATCTATTGTGCCTTTGTGTTTTCGAATGATTCCGTACACGATGGAAAGTCCCAGTCCCGTTCCCTGACCTGGTTCCTTCGTTGTGTAGAACGGTTCAAAGATGTGGGAAAGGTGTTCTTTGTCTATCCCTTTACCCGTGTCTGATATTAAAATCCTAATGGAATTGTTCTTCTTACTCAGCCCAGTGGTGATCGTCAGTTTGCCGCCGCCTTTCATGGCGTCCGCTGCATTGATGAACAGGTTCAGGAAAACCTCTTCCAGCCTTGACCGGTCACCTATCGTTTCGGGAAGATTCTCGACAAACTTGGTTTCAATTTCTATTCCGTGAAACATGGATTGGTCTCTTACCAGTTTAAGAGAGGTACTTATGACCTGATTTATTTGCAGGGGAAGCATTTCACTTGTCGGCGTTCTGGCAAAATCCAGCAGGCTCTGTACAATTTCTTTACAGCGGTTCGTTTGATAAATTACTTTCTGTATATTTTCCCGCAAGGGGCTATTTTCTTCAATATCCTCCAAAACTATACTACTGTACAAAAGGATTCCACCCAGAGGATTGTTGATTTCATGAGCGACACCGGCCGCCAACTCACCGAGCGCGGTCAATTTTTCAGCTTTTGCGAGTTGTTGATGCATTTTCTGCAACTGATCATTGTGATCTTTTAAGGATCTCGCCATGTCATTGAAAGCTTCGTCCAGCATGTCGAAACCAGATATTGTATCGGGCGATAGTTTGTAGTCCAGGTTGCCGGAGGCGATAGCTTCCGTAGCCTTCTTGAGAATGCGTATTCTCTTGATAATGGTATTGCCCAGATAAAGGGAAATAAGAAACGCGATGATCATTCCCAGTGTGGTTATACCAAGATTTATCCAAATCATTCCCCTTTGTATGTCCTTGTATTTGGCTTCAAGTATCCCCGTGTAGAGCACACCGATGAGCTTTTTATCTATGTTAAAAATAGGGGTATAAGTGGTGATGTACCAGTCTTTCACAACAAAAGCCCTGCCCACCCAGTCTTTTCCTTCTTTGATGACCCGATCATAAACTTCTTTGGAAAGAATAGTGCCAATAGCCCTTTTGTTATCCTTCGTCATAACATTGGTGGATATGCGCACGCCTCCCTGAAATATGGTGGCCACGCCCATTTCCTGGCCTTTGTATTTTTCGCCGTGATACATGGTCTCTTTTATCTTATCCACTATTTCGTTGTCCTTGTTAATCAGAACGCCTCCGACCAGAACGCCCAACAACACATTAGTGTTTCTATCCATTATCGGATAGGCAACTTTCATGACCATACCTTCCGAAAGTTTATCTTCCTTGATATCGGCGGACAAAGGCGTCTTCACAATATCCGTTTTCGCCCTCTGGGAAAGCGTAGGATTTTCCCTCAAAATATCTTTAATAGACATAAGTTCGGTTGAGGAGAGAGAAATTTTTTTCCTTATGCAGTTTCTGACAACAGGATCCTTCAAGAGGTTGTCTTTGCTGATTGCCGGATTAGCTGCGCGGTACAATACCTTTCCGCTAGTATCCACGACCGTCAGCATATCTAGAAAAACATTATCGTTACCCTGCTGTGTTCCTGTCCCTCTTCGAATGAGTCCTTGAAGAAATTTCATGCCGGTTATATCATCCCTGCCGATAAGTTCTTGCAGATCAGAGCCGTCGGCGGTGAACTGAACCAGGGACATAATTTTTTCGAGTTTATTGTTATAGATTAACTTGGCCGTATTGATATCGAGGCGCACCCTGTTTTGCACTTCCGCAATGGTGCTCCTGTTGATCGTCCATATACTGATAATGGTGGCGAAAATACCTGTAAGGCAGGTGGCAATCAGAAATCCAAACGCAAGGCGGCTTTGCAAGTCTAACTTAAAAAGCCGCTGTATTCGTTTATTATTGATTTTCATTGCTTCAGCCCGATATTAGGAATGTGGTTTGAATACTATCACGGAGAACATAGCATTATCAAACATTCTTTAAAGGCGCCGGGCGTGAGGAGACAGAAATCTAGCCGATCAGCTTTTTTACCCGCAAGAGAAGTTCAGAAGCCGGAATGGGCTTGGCAACATAATCGTCTGCCTGCAGGTATTCGCCGTCTGTTTCCGGGGAAAATTTAAATCCCGTTTTACCGGTAACGGCGGTTACCATCAGAATAGGGATGCTTTTGTATTTTTCATCGTGTTTTAGGCTATAGCACAAATCGAATCCATCCGTGTGCTTGTCCATCATGACGTCCAGGATAAGCAAGGCCGGCCTGTCCGCTTCAATGGCTTTACGGCCGTCCTGAACATTCAGCACATGATTAACATTAAAGCCGTTTTTTCCCAAAACAATTTTGAGCGCCTCGCCATAGTCTTTATCGTCATCAATAATTAGTATCTTCTTTTTCTCAGACATTATAACCTCCGATACGGGAATTGGTTACCAAGTAGTATATTATTCAGCGATTGCTTTTACAACTTCCAGCGTCCCTATGTGCACGGGGCAGTAATCGGAACAGCGCCCGCAGCCGACACAGCCGCATAAGCCTCCCTGAATATCAATGCCGTTGAAGTCAAGAAGTTTATGCTCGTGACGCCTTTTGAGCCTCAAAGCCTGACTGGAACGGGGATTATGGCCTGACGCCTCGCGGGTAAACCCGCCGTAAAGACAAGCGTCCCAAGTTCTTGCGCGAAGGCCGTTTCCCGGAGAAGACTGATGATCGTAGACATTGAAACAGGTGCAGGTGGGACACACAAAAGCGCAGCCGCCGCAGGTGATGCACTTTTGCCCGAAGCTATCCCAGACTTTCTCATCGGCTTTGTGATCCTTGAGTTTGTTCATGGCTTCGATAACAGCTTTCACTTCCGGTATGTTCCGGACAGCCTTTTGCTTGAATTCCTCTATTTGCCTTTTCGCCAGGCCGTCATCCATGTCGGCAAGCGGTATGCCTGATAACAATTTTTCACCCCGGGGAGTACCTACCTCGACAAGGTAAACATTATCCATATCGTAGAGCTGTAAATCGAATCCTTTTTTTGCGACCGGCCCGCTGAGTGTCGTGGTGCAAAAACAAGTTTCGTTCTGCGGTCCGGGACAAGCCATGACAACCGTCGCGGCCATATCCCGTTTCGCGTTGTAATAAACATCCTTCTTATCACGCGACATGAAGCTTGCGGCCTGAAGAAGGCCCATCATGTCGCAGGAACGTATTCCAAACAAAAGCATCTTTTTTGCCGCTACAACTTCACGATATTCGTTTTTTTCAACCTTAAAAATGACCTCGGTCTGGGGAAAGAACGAGGCTTTTGGCGAAAGCGGAGGTTTTTTATAGTCGGTGGTAAATTTATTTTCCTGGAATGTATCGAATATACAATCGCCATTTGTAGTTTTGGTCGGTGACAGTACTTCGAATTTATCCGCCCAGATATTGATTGCCTTTACGAGATCTTTTTTGGCCAGTGTTTTCATGCGCATCTCCTGATTTTTACGGCACATCCTTTGTATTCGGGAATCTTGGCAATAGGATCATACGCCGGATTGGTCAATATGTTCACGGGGGCTTCGTGAAAATGGAACGTGGAAAATATAACATTTTGCGGAACCCTTTTCGTAAGCTCCGCTTTAAGCCTTATGGAACCACGGCGTGAAGTAAGTTCAACTGTTTCATTGTTCTTTATGCCCAGTTTTTTTGCGTCCTCCGGATTGATTTCCACCAGCGCCGCCGGTGCTTCTCTTTCCAAAATGCTGGTGCGGCGGGTCATGGTGCCCGTGTGATAGTGATAATAAATCCGCCCTGTGGTGAGCATAAAGTCGTACTCCGCATCGGGCATCTCCGCAACCGGTTTGAACTCGCACGGCATAAATGTTCCCTTGCCCTTGCTGAATTTATCTTTATGCAGGTATGGTGTTCCCGGATGTTCTTCATTGATACAGGGCCACTGGAGTCCATGGCCGCGCTCCAACCTCTCATAAGTTATGCCCGCGTAAGAAGGCGTTAAGGCGTTAATCTCCTTCATTATATCGGCCGGCGATTTGTAATTCATCGTATATCCGGCAAGCGTGCTCAGCTCACAAATGATCTGCCAGTCAGGGCGGGCGAGCCCCGGAGGAGATACGGCCTGGCCCGATAGCTGAACCCTTCTTTCGGTGTTGGTGTAAGTGCCATCCTTTTCGGCAAAAGACGCGGCAGGAAGGACGACATCGGCTTTCGCCGCCGTTTCGGAAAGAAAGATATCCTGCACGACAAGAAAATCAAGATTGGATAGGGCCTGCTCGATATGAGATGTATCGGGATCGCTCATCAAGGGATTTTCTCCCATGACATATAGAGCTTTAAGCTCCCCTTTTTGCGCCGCCATCATCATATCGGTAATGGTCAGACCTACCTTGTCGTCCAGCGTCGCAACACCCCAGGCGTCCTCAAATTTCTTCTTCACGGCCGCATCCGTCACAGGTTGATAACCACTGTACACGTTCGGCAAGCCTCCCATGTCGCAGGCACCCTGGACATTATTTTGTCCGCGCAGCGGATTGACTCCCGTCGAAGGCCTGCCCAGATTGCCGGTCAGCATGGCCAGATTTGCGCAGGTTTTTACATTATCCACGCCCGTAGTATGCTGGGTGATGCCCATGGCATAGGCAAGCATTGCCTTCTTAGCTTTGGCGTACATGAGCGCCGCTTTTTTTAAATCCGTGGCTTTCACGCCGGAAATTTTTTCCACAACCCGCGGCGGATATTTGCCGACGATCTCCTTCAATTGATCGAATCCTTCCGTTCTTGTTTCGACAAATTCCTTATCGTAGAGACCTTCTTCGATAATGATGTTCATGATGCCGTTTAACACGGCAACGTCCGTACCTATATTCTGTCTCAGATGTAAATCGGCAAACTCGGCCAGTTGTATCTCTCGGGGATCAATAAGCAGCAGCTTTGCTCCTCTTTTTACAGCATTGATGATGCGCGATCCGATCAAGGGATGCTGTGACGTGGTGTTGGAACCGATCACCAGGAACATATCGGCATCGTCAAAATCGTTAATCGAGTTTGTCATAGCTCCGGAACCGAATGTCGCGGCCAGACCGACCACGGTAGAGCTGTGTCAGAGTCTCGCACAGTGATCGACATTGTTTGTTCCAAATGCCGCGCGCGCCATTTTCATAAAAAGATAGTTTTCCTCATTTGTTACTTTGGCGGAACTTAGAAAACCCAGCGCGCGTGGGCCGAATTGTTTCTTTATATCCAGGAGCTTCTCTGCAACAACCTTCAGTGCCTCATCCCATGTACTTTCAACAAGCTCTCCGTGCTTCCTTATAAGCGGCCTGGTCAGCCTTTCCGGAGAGTGAATAAATTCGTGGGCATTCCAACCCTTTACACATAACATGCCTTTATTTACCGGGTTTGAAGGGCTGGGCTCTATACCCGTCACCCTCTCTCCCTCAGACAAAAGATAGAAGCTGCATCCACACCCGCAAAATGGGCATACGGTTCGCGTCCTTCTCATGATCAGATTGCCTCCTTAATCTTTTCGATCTCTGTATAGGGGAAAACGGGTCCATCAATACAGCAGTACTTATCTCCAAAAGCGCAGTGACCGCATTTGCCGACACCGCATTTCATCATTCTCTCCAAAGACATGAAGATATGTTCTTTGGGAAATCCCAGATTCAGGAGCTTCTGCAAAACAAAACGATACATGATCGGAGGCCCGCACAGCACGGCATGGGTTTCCTTGGGAAAAAGAACGGCGTTGTCGAACAAACCGGTCACCACTCCCACATATTGTTTCCAGATACCTTCGTCGTCGCGGTCCACGCTGTAATGATAATTGATGTCATTGCGGTCAAAAAAGCTCAGCAGTTCATACTTGAACAGGACGTTTTCGGGATTATTTGTGCCATACATCAGGATGATATCATCAAACTCTTTGCGCTTGTCCAGGGCATAGAGCAAAAGTGAGCGCAACGGGGCAAGCCCGAGACCGCCGGCAACAAAAAGCAGTTTGTGCCCCTTGAGATGCTCCACGGGAAATCCTCTTCCATATGGGCCCCGGATGTGGAAGGTAGAACCTTTGCTCATTTCAAAAAGAGCGTCGGTCACTTTACCCGCGCGTCTGACACAAATCTCGAGAGTATCAGGCCTCGTTGGCGGCGAGGAGATGCTGATGGGCGCCTCTCCCTTGCCGAAGATAGAAACTTCGATAAACTGTCCCGGTTGATGACCAAAACTTTCCCATGTTGATCCATCTTCCAACTTCAACTGGAATAGCCTGTGATCTTTGATTTGTGGCAAAGTTCTGATAATAGAAACAGGTCGAAGCTCATATATATTGCCGCAATCACCTCCCATATTTCTGCCTCCTTCATCTTGAGGATTTTTTAGATGGTTATCTGTTAACAGCAATTTTAATACCAACTGATTATATATTCGATATAACAGCAATATTTGGAATACTACATGGTGTTTTAAGGAGCGACGGGGCAGGATACCCCGACTTCGGGGAGATATTACCCCTGTCCGATATCGTGCTGGATTTTTTAAAATAGAGAAAATACAAATTTGTTCTTTTTAGAGGAAAACCATCTTCATTAATCGAAGATATTTAACGCATATGGGAATAATTTTATTGACAGTAAAGTTTAATATATGATAATTAATCGTTATTAAAATCATCTTTGAATGTTATTGCTTTTCCTAATGATATCAAAGGCTTTTTTGTTTTAAAACCGCTGTATTTGTTTTGGATGAGGAGTGGACATTGAAACTGCGTGAAGTGCAAGAAATACTTAATGCCGATATAATTGTCGGCCAGGAAAAATTGGATATGGAAGTAAAAACGGCATTTGGAGCCGACTTGATGAGCGATGTTTTGGCCTTCGCTAAAGCGGGCAGTCTTCTGCTGACCGGATTGACCAATACGCAGGTCATTAGAATCGCCAATGTTCTCGACATTGCCGCGATAATTTTAGTTCGCGGAAAAAAAGTACCGGCCGAAACTCTCTCTCTGGCCAAGGATCTGCAAATTCCGATTTTAACGACAAAATACATTTTATTCGAAACGGCGGGCCGTCTTTACGCTAAAGGCATAGTCGGCTGCCTGGAAAAAGTTGAAAGTGGCAGTGCACGCACCTGAAAATATTTTACATCAGCACAGCTTTGATATTGAAGGCGGTAATTTTACTAACGCGGGAACGGTTTCCACACGCATAAAATCGATACTTAAACAAATAGGGCTGCCGGACAACGTCGTCAGAAAATCAGCCATCGTCTGCTATGAGTCAGAAATTAATATCGTCTCTTACGCGAGAAAAGGAGTAATCAATCTAATCGTCACCCCAAAAACTGTCGAGATTGAGGCAATTGATGAAGGACCGGGAATACCCAATATTGAATTAGCCATGCAGCAAGGGTATTCCACCGCGAACCAGCATATAAGGGAAATGGGCTTCGGCGCCGGTATGGGATTGCATAATATCAAATGCTTCTCCGACAAATTCGATATTTCGTCGGAAGTGGACAAAGGAACTTTTTTGAAAATGATTATTAACACGCCGTAATTTTTAAAGGATTTATCATGGACGTTGGAACTATAGCAAAAGAATTAAATTTAAAAGTAAGGTCTGCATCAGACCGGCTGAAGAATAATGTCACAGGAGGTTACACGGGAGATCTATTAAGCGATGTAATGGCAAATTCTCACGAGGGAGATATCTGGATAACAAGACAGGTGCACCAAAATATCGTTGCCATCGCCACCTTGAAAGAACACGCGGGTATAATTCTGGTTAATTCTTGCGAACCGACCAAGGAAACGCTGGAGCGGGCCGTTCAGGAGAATGTACCAATAATGGTTTCAAATTTGCCCGCATTCGAACTAAC
>Ga0154766_127_pt11 | contig 22412 bp, 19 predicted proteins | sample Rifle2008BG16ft_FD_105774 | JGI IMG/M metagenome (GOLD analysis project Ga0154766, IMG submission 105774) | Deltaproteobacteria bacterium RBG_16_44_11
AGGCGTCTGGGGTTGTGATACGGTTTTCCGCTGTATCGATGCCTGCCCCAAAGATGTGCGCCCAACCGACGGCATTGTGGGCTTGCGCAAGACCATGCTGAAAAACAAAGCCAAAAAAATGCTGGGGGTGTCAGAAAAATGAAGCTTAAATATTCCCTCATAACACGCAGACAATTTCTCAATACTCTTTTCGGCGGCTCGCTTATCGCGTTTTTCTCCGGCACTCTTTTTTCTCTGGCCAAATTCGCCTTCCCAACGCTGGGCAAGGAACCAGATTTTGTTGTGCTGGATAAAAAAGAATTCGCAGGCATCCCAAATAATTCCACCAAAGCCTTTGCCTGGGGAGGAGTATTGGGGTTATTTTTAAAAAAAGCAGACGGGGGCATGACCGCGTTCAAGGGTGTCTGCACGCATATGGAATGTAACGTTAATTACAAGTCTGAGCAAAAAAAGTTTTACTGCGCCTGTCATCAGGGCTGGTTTGACGATACAGGCAAAAACATTGCCGGGCCGCCGCCCAAGCCGCTGGAGGTTTTTGAAATAATGGAAAAAGGCGAAAAACTGATTATCGCCAGGAAGGGAGCTAAAGTTGATCTGGCTAAAGTTTAAAGACTGGTTTGAGGAACGCTACGACATTGCCGAGTTGAAGAAGCTTGCCAAAAGCAAACTTGTTCCGCAACACCGCTACGACTTTTTGTATTATACCGGCGGCATCACGCTATTTCTTTTTATTCTGCAATTCATCACCGGAATGGTTCTGGCTTTTTATTATATTCCGCATGTTGACTTTGCTTATGAAAGCATCATCGATATCGTCACCAAAATCAACATGGGCTGGTTTTTTAGGGCTCTCCATCACTGGGGAGCACAACTCTGCATTGTTTTTGTCTTTATTCATCTCTTCGGAACTTTGCTTGTTAAATCTTACCGCAAGCCGCGGGAATTCATCTGGGTAACCGGTTTTATTCTTCTGGTTATCTCCATTTTCTTTGGCTTGAGCGGTTATCTGATGCTCTGGGATGAAAGAGCATTTGCCGCGGTGCGTGTAGCCACCGGAGGCGCGGGTAATCTTCCCGTTATCGGAAGTTTTATCAAAATTTTCTTAAGGGGTGGCACTGATGTTACCGGCGATACCCTCACCCGCTTCTACGCCTTCCATATAGCCATTCTGCCGATTTTATCACTGGCACTTATCGGCCTGCACGTACTTCTTGTGCAATATCATGGTATGAGCGTTCCCGTATCTCAGGAAAATAAGCAGGGTAAGGGAGAGCCTTTCTTCCCCAATGTTTTCTACAAAGATATGATGATCTGGCTGGTGGTACTGGGCATTGTGGCGACGCTGGCAATTTTTCTGCCGCCGGAAATAGGCCTTAAAGCTAACCCTCTGGCTCCGGCACCGGAAGGAATCAAACCGGAGTGGTATTTCCTATTTTTGATGCAAACGCTTGAGTTTTTCCCCGGCACGATTTACGGCTTCAACGGTGAAACTATCGCCATTGTCTGCGTTACCATCGGAATTCTCTTTTTCTTCCTCATTCCATTTGTCGACCGCAAATCAAGCAAAGGAAAGAAAAGCCTGATATTCACGATTATCGCCGTCATTTACCTGATTTACTTTATAACCATGACCCTCGTCGGCTTTTTAAGTTAGGAGTGCTTATGAGTAAAAAAATAGCCATATTGTCATTCCCGCGGAAGCGGGAATCCAGGATTTTTTATTTAATATTTTTATTCTTCTTCTTTTTTAATTCTTTAGCCTTTGCCGAAGAAAAAATTCCTGTCTTCCCGACAACACCTGTTGATGTCTATGCCATCTACACAAGCCTGGTTGTTTTCTGGCTCGCTATCATTGGTTTGATTGTTGTAATCAAAATGAAGTTAAACGAAATTGAACGGATTCAAAAATTGGGGATTGATAAGGAAGATTCAGACGCCCCTCTGCTGGACTAACATCCAACTTGGATGGAAGTTCCCGATCTACGCTCGTTAATTCCCGGTAAGGTAATTATCTGTTTAACTATGCGCTTTCCTACGGAATGCGCTCCCGGTCATTCGTCTAGCTTCTTTGGTATAGCCTGTCCGGCGTATGCTGGATCGTCAGCTTCCTTAACGTATAACCTGAAGGTCACGCGTTAGTAATACGTCGGATGCCTGCCCGGCGAATGCCGGGGAGCCTCCTCCTTGTCGCCTCGGTATACTTTTGACTTCAAGTTGGTAACATAACGTCTGTGTTTAGCGATAGCCACATGCTTATAAATTTAAGTTCTCAGATAATTGTTTTGAATATTCAATTATATTTTTGCAAATATTTCTCTGCTTACTCCCACCAAGGCTATTAATATATTTTTTTAAATTAGCCGGTTTATTTATCGACAATAATGATTTATATAAATCATCAACTAAAATTAATTTCCAATCAGTAATATTATTTATACTAAATTGACCTGATAATATTTCACCAATTCTATCCCATGCTTCGTAGTTTATATTTTCTGACTTTTTTATTAAGAAAGATAATGGAAGTATATTTACAATCTCTTTAAGAGAAATTAATCCTGAATTCAGTGCTCTTTCGAAATCCGCTACATTAGGTGGAATATCGAGTAGACCAGTTACATAATATAAAATCGTTGTTTTAGCTATTTCATTATAATATTGTTCTTCGACGTTATCTATTTTAATAGGCTCTAATGATTCAATATTTTTTGTTGATAAAGGTATAACATATAAAAGCATTTTTGAATTATTTGGTCGAATTGATTTCAACAATTTGATTAAATCTTTAGCATTTTTTATTGAAGAATCATCTAGCCTTATTAAGTAATGAGAAAATCTTACTGAACGTAAACTTGGGAAATTATGACTATTGGCAGGTATTGTTGCAAATATTGGAAATTTCGTTAAATAATCTCGTATACTATCGTCTATTCTCCTGGTTATTACCCAATAGCAGTTTTCTTTAGCGCTCTCGCTTAATTGCGCCAATACATTTCTTGGAGAAAATTTATTTGAAAATTGTTCTTTCATAAAATTTTTGAATCTAGTTAATTGACTCAATTTATTTTCTAATTCGTAAAATTCAATATGAGGACATATTTTTTTAATAAACTTAATAGTAAGGTGTTCTTTATTTCTTCCATCATAACCCAAAAGGACTGATAATTTACTAATTAACGTTCTAACTTCTTTTGCTTTACTTCTAAAATTATATTGTGCAAGAATATTTTTAAGTAAAAGAAATACTTCATCACATATATTTAAATCTTCACAGTTTTCATAAATTACATAATGCATAGAAATTCTTACTGCATTTCTTTCATTGAAATCATCTATATTGTTTTCTCTAAAGTAATTTGTAAGCGCTCTATCAACGATACTAATAATTGATACATTTTCATTGTTTGAATATTCTATATTTTCAAAATACCTTTTAAAATTATCGCTAGAAGTTAAACAAATTGTTTTATTCTTAATAAATTCGTTTTTCCGTTTTCTAATTGAATAATAATCTTTCAAAAATGAAAATATATCGGAGATGATAAAGACAATACCTATATTTAATATGGTAAGGATAACTTTTATACAATCGTACTTTTTATAGTCGGCATAGGCAATAATACATGAAAATATTACAAAAATAATACTTCCAATAATTTTTATAATCTTCATTTTATCACATCCATTTTTTATTGCACTACTTGGCGGCAGTCTATTTTATGTAAATTCTAAATTCGATATGGTTATATTTAATATATAAAACTTATAAATTAATTAGAAACATTCCATTTTGCATTGAGCATGTGTTTGTTTGATATTCATTTCTTTAAAAGAGTACTTATCACTTGCTTTATAATGTCCAAAAGTGATCCCGCGTCAATATCTGCAATGGAATTGCTGATTTCCGGCTGGGCGAAGAAACGCTCTGACAGTTTAACCTTGATTTGTTCCCTTTTCTCTTTATCAAGCAGCTCAAGGTATGGATCAATAGCCGCGAGTTCTAGCTGCATCTTCCTATATCGGTGTTCAATGATACGATGTCTATTTGACTCGCGTACTGCATAAAAGGCTGGAATGGCAAGGGTGAAAGTTGTGATGGCTCTTATTGACAATAACTTCCAGTCTATAGTGACGACATGTAGCGCAACCTCAATGGTCTTGTAAGCACCGAATATTAGAGCACACATAAAAACGAGAGCAATAACACGAAGAATCTCAGCTGCGACTTTTTCTTGTGCAGCATACTTGCCATAGCTACCAGACACAGCGACGTTAGTCGAAACATCAAGCACCTTAGCTGCAGCGTTCATTTTACTCTCCATATCAGATAATATTCGTTTACCATCCTCTTTAAGTTGCGCGGATAATTTGGCAAGTTCAGTTTTTTGTGCATCTATAAGTGACTTATTCTCGTTCGTAATCTTTTCTTTGAACTGTTCAAATTGTGTATTGAAGTTCTGCTCAGTTTGCTGAGTTTGTTTCCGCCTTGAGGCTTCAGCTTCTGAGAATTGTTTCTGAAATTCTGCAATTGCCGTGTCCAGGCGTCCTTTCTGTGTTTCGATTGTATGATTCAACTGCGTCAATCTTTCGCCAGAAGCTTTTGAATCATCATTTAGCTGCCTAAGAGTTTCCGAAGTAGCCTTGGATTGAGCGGTCAAAGATGTAATTAATCCTTCAACTGCCGTGCTTAGTGAATTTACAGAGTCTGCGTATTGAGCAGCTGTCTCTGGAAGAGCGAATGGAGGCATTTTCTGAACTAATTGATCTGCTTGGTTGTTTGCATTCTGAAGATTTGATGCATTTTCGTCCTTGATGAATGCTTCAAGCTGTGGCTTGAGTTGGGTAAGTGTTGCGTGAATGCCGTCTAAAAAACCTTTAACAGTGCATTCTGGGTTGAGCGAGCGGACAAACGTGGTAAATAGTCTGAGGACAATGACAAGCCTATTAAATGAACTGAGAATGTCCTCATCTTTGCTTTTAAGCGAGGCTTTGCTAAGAAGGTTGTTGATCTCTTCCAATTCTTTATGAATTGGATGTTCTTCATACACTTTTCGCCATTGATTCATTGTATTACCTCCTTGAACTTCAAGTTAATTCGGAACGCTTTGATTAATTAGGGCCATCGCCATCTTTTCTAACTAAACCCATTCAATTTTCTTTATGGTCATTTCACTTTTTACGTCGTAAGTTTTGAAGTCATTCGATTATAATTTCATTAAGCTCTAATCTTTTTCTAGCATCAGGAATTTCTGCCGGATATCCGATAGGCAGGAGAGCGACAATATAAATATTGTCATCCCATCCAAATAGCTCTTTTACTTTTTGTTCATCAATCAATCGAATCCAGCAACTTCCGAGCCCATAATCCAGAGCCCTCAATACGATGTGTTCAATGGCAATCGCAACATTTGACGCGATTCGAGGACCAAGCTCACTACGCTCAATTGTCTTAAAAGCCTCGGCCCTCCCCTCAAGGATTGTCACAATTCTTCCTTCAATAGCTCCGATTTTTCCCAGATCTTGCGCCCCGGAAACCGTGCCATCAAAATAACCCTGAACATCCGCACAGCAAACAATCACTACAGGAGCTTGGCTGATAAAAGACTGATCATAAGCGGCTTGAGCCAACTTGGCTTTAGTTGCTGCGTCTTTTACTACTTTGAACCGCCATGGCTGGGCATTACAGCCCGAAGGCGCTAATCGAGCCGCATTCAGCAATTCCCGAATATACTCATTTGCTATAGAATCCGGCTTAAATTTTCGAATGCTTCTGCGCTTCTCTATTGCTTCTTTTGTAGTTAACATAACAAAAAATTACCTTTTTTTATATTGTTTCACTTTTCTCGCAGCCGTTTTAAATTTAATTCTTTCCATTAAGGGCTCACATTTCCTACGCTATAAAGATTTTGACAATTTAAAAAATCACCCGGGGTGACAAAATTTGCAACTGTGCCAAGTAAATATGCAAATGCGGCTGGAATTTCACCTTCCACAATCTTCATGGTTACTGGTTCGACAGCTTCTTTTTCCCCCTTTATCGACGTTTGGTAATAGGCTTCGGCAAAATTCTTTATGCTAGCCAACATCTCGGCATTTCGTATTGAAGCCTCAACATCAAAAGTACTTCGCAGTGGACCTTTCACCTCAAATAAGTACTGCTCAATTAGTTCATCTAAATTTCTTTCTTCTAGGAGTTTTTTCTTGCTTTTACTGTCTTCTAAAGAAAACAATAGATCACTCGAAGCACCTTTCTTTATGGTTATGACGTCTGTAGCCCAAGCAAGGAGGCTATCCCGATGCACGCCTGAATATGACAATTTTTTTTCACTAGTTAATGTCGCTCTAGGAAACGGATTGATATCGAGAGAATAAGGATCAGTCGACGATGGAAGCGCTTCATCATAACATCTGTAAACAAACTCTGAACATATCATAGGTTGTTTTTTGCCTTGTTCCATAAGTAAAGTCATGTTAGCGGCTTCATCCAAAATTTTCCTTATTAAACAATCAAGACCAGCGTTTACATGTAGTTTCCTTGTAAGACAGAGAAATGCCAGAAGAATTATTTGTTCGTATGCATATCGATTGCCAGCAGAAATATATGTTTTTGCTTTTTCCAAAACCGGCTTCATTGTATCATGATGAGATTTTAATCGTCTTATTATGACATATTCATTGTCCTTGATGCTCTCTTGGAAACTTCTTTTAGTAAGACCATTAGCAAGAGCTTCACCTACCTTTTCGAGACCTAAATAGAGACCTGCGTGGTTAATATTAGACCCGTCAAAAAAACGAATTGCTTTGGCAAGCCAAGTTTTACCATGATAGAGAATTACATCTGCATCTTGCATTTCAGTTTTTTTGATAAAATCCATAATCAGACCTCCGTCTTATAAATATCTATGATTATGATTTGTTCAATCCAAAAAAAGACAACTTCTATCACCTGTTTAAATTTATCCAATTTTCTTTACGATTATTTCACTTCAAAAACACTGTCGCTGCTCCAACAAAAAAGCCGGTCAATGTCTTCACTAAATCAGCCGCTTTATCTACTTGATTGCCATTGCGAGAAAAGAATAGTTTGAATATACTTGCGCAATAAGCGATACCCACAATCATAAAAATACCAGCCATAATAATTACGCGAGGAATAAATTTATCAAAACTATTTGTTGTTTGACCTCGTTCAACTACAGTAGAGGACAGAGTACTAATTTTTCTAAGTTCTTGTGTAGCTTTTTCGCCATGCAACAACCCTACTACTAGCAGAGCTAGTAAACCGAACAAAATGAAAAGAATAAACCACCATTTAATTTTTTTGATTCTTGCCACGAGATATGAAGATGCGAACTCTTCCTTTGAAGATTTATAAAAACTCATTGCCCTTCCTCCTTAATTTTTAATTTAGGTTAAACTTCACATGGACTACTTAACTAATTCACTCAATTTTCACTATTGTCATTCTGCTTTTCCAGCTGCTGCTAAAACGCAAAGAGGGGCGGAATGAAGACTCCGCCCCTCTCTTTAATTATTATGTTACTCCACCCGATGGGCGGGTACTGCGCTAGTTTTTTCCCTTCAAAAAATCCTGATATACTGAAGCTGTTTCCTGCGGCTTTTCCAGCATGGGAAGATGACCGCAGTCTTTTATGATCACCGATTTGGAATTTTTTATATTTTTCTTAAAAATCGGAACAGCGGAAATATGAATAAGTTTGTCCGAATCTCCCCAGACGATTAATGTGGGAGCCGTAATTTTGCCCAACTTGCTTTGCAGAATAACAAAATCGGTAGATATCTGATCTTTTAATATTTTTTTGTTAAAAGGTCCAGCCTTCACTGCTTGTTTTGCTAAATATTTTTTTATAACTGAAGGTAATTGAGGCGGTTTCATATAAACAAATTCCAAAAATTTATCATAGTCATTTACATCTTTAATAATAAGAGGATTTATCCCTTTTTCAAAAAGCAAAGTGAGTTCGCTTTTTATGGGAGAAATTACACCGGCAGCATCGAATAAACCGAGGGTTTTGACCATTTCCGGGTAAGTTGCGGCATAATTGCCGGCGATATTGCCGCCCATTGAATTTCCGACTATATGAAATTTTGTCAGTTTCAATTCTTTTGCCAATAAATTTAATCTTTCCACCTCTGACATGATGTTATATTTCGCGTCCTGGGGCTTGGAGCTTTCACCAAAACCGGGGAGATCGGGAATTATTACCCGATAATTGGGGGTAAAGTTTTTCGCGAACCTCAGCCAGTTATCTTTGCTGCCGCCAAAACCGTGAAGCATAATAATGGTGTCTCCGGTGCCGCCTTCCAAGTAAACAATTTTAAAATCAGGAATGTTCGCTGATTTATGCGTTAACCCGGCGTCTTTGCGCACTCCGTCAATTGCTTTGTTGTATAAATATTCCGGGACGGCAAAATAAAGTACCGCGGCAATAACTATTACAACAGCCGCAATCGTCAAAAAGATTGTTTTCTTCGAAAACTTTTTCATTTGGAAACCTCCTGATGATTATTTATTAAATTTGACAAGAACTCTCTTTTGATGCAAAGAAATATTAGGGGAAAAACCCTTCGCTGTCAAAGATAAAAGTTGTTCACTTTAGCGACAATTCCCACCGCGTAATCGCTGCCCGGAAAATAAATTAGAAAAGATTATGAGACACGGCCAACGACATTTCGTTTAATAAACGACTTGAGCTTTTTCCGGTCGAAAACACCCAGCCATTTAAACTCAACACTTCTTCTTCGGAGCTGTTCTTTTTTATCTTTGGTAACGGAAAGAAGATTGTCCGATTTGGTAACAAATTCCACACGTTCAAGATAGGGAATATCTTTGTACTGAAGGCTGAGAATACCTGATTCTTCCAGTTCTTCCTTGGAACCGCTATAGATAAAAGCGCATCCGCCCTCACTAATATCCAGCATCTGCACTTTTCTACCTTCGATGGTATAGGGTTCGACCACAACAAATACTCCTTTATCAACATAAAATCGAGGATTCATCCGAGGCCTAAATAATCTTCTCATTATTTTTAAAAGGTCCATTAGCTACCCCATAACATTCGGTATGAGGGGTATTATATTTGTAACACGACGAAAAATCAAATTAAATTTAAATTTTATCTGAGGAACAAAATGGGGTCAAAACTTTAAATATTAAGGAATAAAGATATTGCAGAGCACTTGGATATTAACTATAGACAGTAAGCAAAGCACTATCAGTTATTGAGAAAAAGCGATATTTCAAGAATAAATAAGGTCAATTCCCTGTTACCTAATTAAACCCATTCAATTTTCTTTATGGTCATTTCACTTTTCACGTTGCCGGTATTTGGGGTGTCCTCCGGTTCGATCAAAAGAACTTTATACCCATTGACTGATGAAGGCTTATGCTCAACACCTTTGGGAATTACTATCATTTCACCCCGATTTAATTCTACAGTCCGATCTCTAAAGTTCATAACCAATGTACCATCCAAGACAATGAAGGTCTCGTCGGTATCTTCATGGCTGTGCCAAATAAAATCGCCTTTACGTTTGACTATCTTGAATTCGTAGTTGTTCATTTTCGCGATGATTCTCACCGCGTAGTCGCCTCCCGGCAACTTGGCAAACTTTTCATCAAAATTAATCTTGTTAATTTTCATATTTTTTTCTCCGTAAAACCACAAATTTTCACCATAAAATAGCTTAGAATACACTTAAAGTAGATATACGCAACTTGTTAATATATATATAATAATTTTGATAAACAATGCTATTGACCGGTATACGACCGCTTTAACTAAGACTGTTTAGAACGTTGTAAAGAATGGAATGTTTTTTATTTAATTAAATTACCCGAAATATGTCAATAATTATTAAGCGGTTTACGAGGTTTTTATCAGAGATCTCATTTATCTTTTACATTATTGCGGGGAAGAACTGGCTCGATTATTTTTACAGGCAATGACAAAGTTCTCTTCATAATCCCCCACACCCCTTCACCGACCGCTGTAGGGGAAAGAACTATTATGCTGGGATCGGCTATATTGCCGGTCACTTTTAGGGGTATGGAAATAAGGTTGTCTCTGAGAATATAGCCAACCAAAGGAATTTTGCTTACCAGATAATCAACTGTCTTGAACGGTGCTACCAGAACAGTGAGATTGATTATATTGTTGGCGAGATTAAATTCGCCCTGCCCGACTAACTGCATAGTAGTTCCATCAATGACCGCCTCTTGAATAACGAAGACTCCCCGACGAATATCGCCTTTAATTATTATCGAATTATATTTAAAGCCCTCCGTAGTGAAGTCGGGGATATTCCCCCGCAGAAGTTCCGTTACATTCAAAACTGAAAATATTTTTGCCATCAGAGGGAATCGGTAAATTATTCCGCCATTAGATTGAAATTCCACCCTTCCCTGTAATGCGGAAACCAGCGCATCAGCTTTCCCCCGGGAATTGACCGCGGCTTTCAAATTTAAAATCCCGGTGATGCGCGAGTCTTTATCAAAAAGACAATCAAGCGTAGGTTCAAGCTGTGTTCCTGCGGCAACGGGTCTAAAATCCAGCTTAATATCCTTATCGCCAAAGTCAAGATTTCCCGGAATAGAAATACCACAGAGAAAAGCTTCTGTAATGTTAGCATGGACGCCTTTATTATCCAGCAAGATATTGGCACGAATTGGATTTGCGGTATAACGTCCCCAGGTTATAGCTGGTGCATTGAGCCGGATAATTCCCCTCAGCGCCGGTTTTTTATAATTTTTCTCTGAGGGTTTTGTTTCTTGCGGCTTCTCCGGAGTTGCCAGATTTTTCTTTATGGTTTCCACATTAATCGCGTCCGAAGAGAGATCCATATCGAGACGGAATCCATCCTGCACGGCCTTTACATTACCCTTCAGGTCAAGATTGTTTTCACCCCAGTTTAAAACGGCAGATTCCACCTTCAGAGTCTTGTTGCCCGCGCTAAGAATTACGCGGTGCACTTTTAACGGCACATTCATGGGCAGGGGGATGATAAAATCGGCGCCCTCAAGATGTCCCTGCGCCGTGGATTTAAAATACTGATCCAACTGCACATGGGCACGAAAATCTCCTTTTATCCATCCGCGATGAAATGAAGTTTGCTCGAATATCCTGTTGAGGGTTTTTTCCGACAAATTTCCTTGAAAGGAGACGTCGATGAGGTTCTTTGTTTGTCTGAACGTGATATTCGCCCGGGACTCTTCATCATAAATCATCAACTCGTTTATTGCCAAATCCATAGCGTCTTTATTCATAGCTACGGAAAGAGTTGGGCCATCCTCAATGGCCGCTGTTGCAACAATAGCTAATTTTGCTCCGGCCTGCCATACAACATGAGCATTAGAGATAGATACAGGTGCACGTAAGGTTTGCTCAGGCGGCAAACTAAACGTTTTGGAAATCAACTGGATTGTTTCAGGCCCAATCTCTCCGCTCATAGTTACATCAGCAGAATTTATAGTTTGCGCGGTTTTGGAAATTACAACGGAGCCTAGCAACGAGGAATCAAAGATGGAAGCTTGAACATTGTTCAGCGTTACTGTATCCACAGATAAACCATTTATCAATATGCTGTTTTTCTCCGTGTTAATATTTCCTCGCACAGAAAATTTTCCCCATTTATCAACATTGCCTTTGACCTTAATTTCCAGTTTTTTTGGCTCAAGAGCAATATGAGCAGAAATTTTGCGCACTATTGCCACATCGCGATCATTTTCCCGTACCAGCAATCTTCCCCGGCGCACTACCGCAACCAAGCCAGGCGCGACTGATCGTACAGACGATATGACCGAGGTAACATTTTCAATAATTTCTGCAGGAGTTGAAGACTTATCTTTTATTGCCCTTTGGTTGGGCTTATCCGAAATGTCCACAATAATGTCAGGTTTCTCAAACCTCACTTTCGCGATTCTTACCTTTCCGATGAGCAACGGTAATATTTCCGGGTATATTTTTGCTGATTCCACCCGGATAGATGTTCCTTCGGGAATAGTTATGTTCATCTGATCAAAAGCAAGACCGGGACGGGGAAAAAACGAAAGACCGGCGCGCTCAAATTTAACTACATCGCCTGTCTTCTGTGCAATTATGGCTTTAATGCTTCTTTGCGCTGGTTCTGAATTGATGTAAATGGAAGCAAACAAAATCCCGATAGCGATAAGGGCAAGAACTATTCTTGTTGACCAAATAAACAGCCATAGAAATTTTCCATTTGTTTTCATTTATATTGACTACTTTCTTAAGATTTAAATCTACCCCAGTGCTGTATTTCTCCTTTGTTGCTGTTTCTAACTATAAGACATCTTTGTTCCATAAAGGAGTTTAATGCCAAATTACATCTTGCGCAGTTCTTTTTTGAGAATTTTGCCGACAAGTGTTTTAGGCATCGCGGATAGAATTACAACTTCTTTAGGCACAAAGAAGCTTTTGAGCTTTCCTCTGCAATATTCCATCATTTCATCGGGCGTTGCTTTTTTTCCCGGCTTTAAAACAACAAAGGCCTTAATATCTTCGCCATAGACCTTATCTGTAATGCCGATAACAGCCGCCTCGGCAATACAAGAGTGAGCATAAAAAATTTCCTCGATCGCGCGCGGTGAAATATTCTCGCCGCCTTTGATGATAATATCTTTTTTGCGATCCGTGATAAAAAAGTATCCGTCTGCATCAACATAACCGATATCACCGGTATGAAGCCATCCATTGCGAATGATTTCGGCTGTCGCTTCCGGCTGATTCCAGTATCCCTTCATCACCATCGGTCCGCGCAAAACTATCTCGCCTTCCTTACCTTGCGGCAATTCCTTGTCTCGATCATCAAATATTTTCATCTCCATTCCCTTCATGGGGAGGCCGATAGAGCCGACTTTTTTCAAACCGTCTATGGGATTACATGAATTATTGGCGCAAGCTTCCGTCAAACCCCAGCCTTCGGCAATTTCACCGCCAAATTTTTCTTTAAATTGTTTCCATGTTTCGATGGATAATGGAGCGGACCCGCAGATAAAATATTTTACCGAGCTTAAATCAAACTTTGCGTAATCCGGATAAGATAACATATAAATATACATGGTCGGCACAGCTGCTATACTGGTGACTTTATATTTTTCAATCGCGGAAAATAATTGTTCCACATTAAATTGCCGCAGAACAACGGTTTTCCCATGTGTGCGCAGCGAAGACGAATTCATAATGCCGATGCCATAGGAATGGCACAGCGGAAGCATGACCACATTTATTGCTTCCATTGAATAATTGTTTGTTTCCTGAACCTTTATCGCCGTGTAGTAAAGCCCGTAATGGGTCTGCATAACACCTTTGGGTTTGCCGGTCGTGCCCGAAGTGTAAACAAGCGCGGCCACCTCGTTATCGCCGGTCTGGACAATTTCCAACTTATCGGAACTTTCCTTAAGAAGTTTCACGAAAGATAAAGTGCCCTCCATCTGTTTTTCCGAGACAACGATAATATTTTTTACGCCGGGAGATTGGACCTGTGCCATGTGAACTTTACCCATAAATTCCGGCGCGGTAATAACGGTATTAGCTTGCGAATCCTGATAAATATATGCTGTTTCTTCCGCTCCGATCTGATAGTTGATGGGCACGGCAACAGCGCCCATTTTCCAGATGCCCTGAAAGGCCTGTAATGTTTCGGGCGAATTGGGCATTTGCAGGATGATACGATCGCCTCTTTTTACGCCCAGCTTTTTGAGCGCGTTGCCCAGCTTTCTGGCAGCTATGTCCATCTGGACATTGGTGTATTCCTTTCCTTCGAAGATGATACTTACATGTTCGCCTGCGGTTAAACTTGTTAAAGCTAATTGAGCGATGTTCATTGCGGAGCCCCCTCATCGACCAGACCGTGAAAGCATTATTAAATCTGTTAAGAGCAGAATATTGAATGGGATAAATTAAGCTAATTGATTTATTTGCAGTTTGTCAATAATTTTATCCAGTATGCTGGCTTTTCGAGGATATTTCTCCGATAAATTCGTATATAATCCTAGGCCATTTTACCAGATCATCAACTCCATCAGCTATAACCAATCGTGATTCTGGTAATAACTCATTTAACTGCTTAGCTGATTGCAGCGGATGAGTCGCATCATCAGGCCAGGCAAGAATCAAGGTCGGGATTGAAAGCGTATTAATCTCGTTTCGCGGCGGCAAGTCACTGATACTGGAGCCACGAAGAATTTGAGGAAGCAATTTTGCATCCATTGTCAGTATATTTTTTATATATTTTTCATTATCAAACGGTTTTGCTTCTAATAGCCATTGAGGGAGTAATGGCCGCTTTCGCAGCAGTTCAACAAAAGCCTCCACGCCTTTCGCCTCGACAATACCTGCCGATGCACTATTCAAAGATGACTGGGCTTTTCGTGTTTCCCATATTGTGCTGGGAGTTGCCAAAATTAATGCTTTTACACGTTCAGGTGCCATGAGAGCGGCATTCAGAGAAGTCATGCTGCCCATGGATTGACCACCGGCGATGAATTGCCTCATTCCTAGTTCATCCGCGATAGCAATCATGTCTTTGGCCAAATTCGACCAATGATAATCTCTCGGCATAATAGTTCCCGGCGAAAGCCCATGACCGCGTGCATCGTAACGAACAACACTGACTATTTCTGGAAGCTTTTTCTCGTAAAAATAACCGGTATCGTCGTCCAGAGCCATGCTTCCCATAAGCCCATGCGCCCAGATAAAAGGCATGCCTTTACCTTTCATGCTGATATTTAATTTTAAACTGTTTATTTTAACTAATGACATTTACCTAATGTGATTATTAGAAACTAATATGGTCGCAACTTTTTTTCATCTTGTAACTATTACAATCTATTCCACGCCAAGTTTTTCGATACGGTAGCGCAAAGAATCAAAAGTGATATGTAATAGTTCAGCGGCTTTTGTTTTCGATCCTTTTGTTTTCAGTAGTGCTTTTTCGATCATTGCTTTTTCTATTTTTTCCAACTCTACATTTAAATCAATTCCTGTATCTGAAATACCAATTTCATAATTTCGTACCCCAGATGCAACATTGGCCGCCAATACTAAATTTTCCGGTAAAATTATATTGGAGCTTTCCATGGCTACGCCGCGCTCGATGATATTTTCCAGTTCACGAATATTACCGGGAAAGGTGTAATTCATCAACAACTCCATCGCATAAGATGAAATTGTTCTAATTTCTTTTCCAAATTCCTCTGCATACTTTTCGATAAAATGGTTTGTCAAAAGAGGAATGTCCTCTTTTCGTTCTCTAAGAGGTGGTATATGTACAGGAATTACATTCAAACGGAAAAAAAGATCTTCGCGAAATTCTCCTTTTTTAACTTTATCTTCAAGATTTTGATTGGTAGCAGAGATTATCCGCACATCAACTTTAATATCTTCGGAGCCGCCAATACGACGGAAGGTTTTTTCCTGAACTACACGTAAAAGTTTTACTTGAAGTACAGGAGGTAACTCGCCGATTTCATCCAGAAATATCGTTCCACTTTTAGCCATTTCAAAAAGCCCGGGACGATCAGCATACGCACCGGTGAATGACCCTTTCATATAACCGAAAAGTTCGCTTTCAAGCAGATTCTCCGGTATGCCGCCGCTGTTAATTGTTTTAAAAGCCATTTTAGAACGCGGCGAGTTTTCATGAATCGCGCGCGCGACCAGTTCTTTGCCTGTGCCGCTTTCTCCTAAAATTAAGATATTCGCCGTGGTATCGGCCACTTTTTTTATTGTTGCAAATATTTTGAGCATCTCCCGGCTCTTTCCAATCATGCCGCAGAACAATGTTTCTTCCACTGATTCCTTTTTTGTAGTTTGCTTTTCATTTACAAGTCCTTTTTTCAGCAAAGCGACGTGCACAATTTTTTTCAGTTCTTCAATGCTTCCCCCTTTTTCCACATAATCGTATGCGCCTTCTTTCATCGCGTTAACAGCAGTTTCTCCTGAAGCGTACGCCGTGATCAGAATAACTATTGTTTCCGGTTTTTGGTCTTTAATTATTTTAAGAAATTCAATGCCGTCAATTTTGGGCATCCTTAAATCAGTAATCACAAGGTCAAAATCTTTCTTACGGCAGATATTAAGTGCTTTTGTGGCATCCTCGGCACAGGTTACGTTATAACCTTCCTTTGTGAGCATAATTTCCATGAATTCTCTCATGCCCTGATCATCGTCAACAATTAAAATCTTTGCCATGTCATTACCTCATCTGATTTTCTTCATTTTTCACAGGCAGCCATACGGTGCAGTTCGTGCCGATATTTACACTGCTTTCTATTTTTATTTTTCCGCCGTAACCTTCAACAATGCGGCCGACAATTGTTAAACCTAAGCCAGTTCCTTTTTCTTTATCGGTAAAAAAAGGTTCAAATATCTTTTCTAATTTCTCATCAGCAATGCCACAGCCGGTATCCGTAATTTTAATTTCAGCATATTCATTTTTATCATCGAGTTTTACCAGCGCGGTTTCAATTGACAAAACCCCACCTTCGGGCATTGCTTGAATTGCGTTGAGGATAAGATTATTGATAATTTGTCTGACTTGCACCTTATTGGCAAAAGGTTTGGCCTTATCTGAAAATATTTTTTTAATTTTTATTGTATCCGTCCAATCCTTAGATAATTTCATGCTTTCAAAAACTTCTTCTAGCACTTCGCTTAAATCAACCAATTCTCTTGTTACAGGAATTGGTCGTGCCAGTAAAAGAAAATCTTGAACAAAACTATCTAATTGATTTTTCCCGCGTAAGATTATCTGCATCAGGCGCTTATCTGTTTCTTCTAAATTCACTCCCTGCCTCAAAAGCTCAATCGAACCGGTTATCGAAGCCAAAGGATTTCTCATTTCATGCGCCAATCCCGCGGCCATTTCTCCGATTAAAGCCAGCCTCTTGCTTTTTTCCAGATTTTCTTCCATGAGTTTTATTTCCGTAATATTCTGAAAAATCAAAATATTGCCTATTTGTTTTTCGTTTTTGTCCTTCAGAGTTGAAATCGCGCAACCCAAATTAATATTTTTACCTTTCGGCGTTTTTATCGCCGCTTCTGCTCGGTTTTTACTTTGTTCAGCGGTGTCATTTTTCAAAAATAACTCTCTGAATTCCGGAAAAATATCCTCAATCTTCTGGTTTTCTATTTGACGGAAGGAAAAGCCGGTAATATCTACCGCGGCACGATTAAAAGTTTTTATTCTTCTTTGCAAATCAATGGTCATGACTCCCGTCTCGACGGATTCGATAATACTGCGAAAAAGTAAATCCAATTGATCAAACTCCGTTACCTTTTCTTCCAATAAATGTCTTGTTTTCTTTTCCTGTTCTACAAAAACACTGGCTAAAAACGCTATCGTATAAAAAGAAACAATATGTATCAAAATACGTACAAACACATCTCCCACTGTAACTCTGTAATCATATGTATCAAAGACAATTGAAGGAATAACCTTATAATATTCGAGGTCCAAAAGCAGTCCATACGATATAGCGGAAGCCGAAGCGACAATTAAACCTCCTTTGCGGCCAAGAAATATTACTGAATAAATTATTACCAGCGTGTAAAGAAGCGAATAATTACTATTGACGCTGCCGGTGAAATAAACAAGAAAAGTAATCAGCAAAACATCTATGGATAGTTGCAAATAAAGATTTAAACGCAAATCTTCTACAAACTTTAAAAGAAAAGCGTAAGCAATAGAAATTATATATATTAAAGCGACGATAGAATAAAATAAATATACAGCGTTTGCTGAAGATGAGAATTCCTTCTTGTTGAAATCAATATAAATGGCAAGGCCCAGAAACAGAGTTATGACCACAACCCTGTATCTGATTAAAAGGCGCAATCGCTTTTTATCCTGTTCTTCCATTTATCCTTAAATTTTCCCAAATTTATTTAGGCGATACAATTTCCAGATCATGTTATAATATTTTAACACTTTTGGCTAATAAATTTGATGTTTCTTTTACTCTTGGAAAAATATTTGATTCTATGCGCAAGCCATTAATTTATCCCTTAATCACTCTTATTTCCGGCATTATTGCCGGTTATTATCTTGCTATTCCTAAATACCTGTTGTTCGGGGTAATCATAATAACACTAATTTCTCTTATTGTGACTATAATAAAAAAATGGACTGAAGCCGGTTTTCTTTTAATCATTATTTTTACATTCCTCGCGGGCTATTTCGATATTCAAATCCAAGAATATTTAACTCAATCTGATAAACATATAATACATTATATTAATACGGGCAAACTGACTTTAGAAGGCGTTGTCATCAAAAATCCCGTTGCTTATCCTGATAAAATAATTTTGGTTATTCGCTGTCAGCGCATTTTTAAAGATAACTCCTATACTTCTGTTTCCGGTAATATTCGCCTGGTAATTCCATCTGATTTAAATTTCCAATATGCTGATTTTATTCGGTTTCATTCTGTATTAAAGAAGATACAAAGCTTTCAAAATCCCGGAGGTTTCGATTATGAACGTTATATGAATCTCCAGGGTATTTATGCAACCGGTTTTATCGCCGATAATTCGCAAATCATCCTTCTTAGGAAAAATGCCGCCAGTATCACAAGATTGAAATTAGAATCGTTTAGATCCTATTTAAAACAGATAATTTATGAGAATGCTTTATCTCCGCAAAGAGAAATTATCGAAGCGATAACGATAGGCAACCAAAATGAAATCCCGTCTGATGTGCGAGAAAATTTTAATAAAACAGGAACTTCACATATTCTGTCTATTTCCGGCCTGCATATCGGAATAGTCGCGGCTGCGGCCTTTTTCTTCATTTCCCTAATTTTAAAGACTTCGGAATATTTGATGCTCAGGTTTAATATCATTAAACTGGCCTCGGCCGGTGCATTTATTTTTGTATTAATCTACACATTTATCGCTGGAATGGGTATTCCCGTGATCAGGGCAAGCCTAATGGCTTTAATCTTTTTGGGCGCTTTGCTTTTAGGCAAACAAAAAGATATTTACAATATCCTGGCGCTGGCGGGATTAATCATCTTGATTGTTTCTCCGGAAGCCTTTTTTGATATTTCTTTTCAGCTTTCCTTCGCGGCGGTGTTTGCGATTATTTATCTCGTACCAAGTTTTAGCAATCCTTCTTTTCCCTTTATTGAATCGTGGCCGATCCTGGTGCAGAAAATCTTCAAGCAAATTTATTTATCAATTATAGTATGTATTGCCGCAACTCTCGGCACTATACCCCTGATTGTATTTTATTTTAATCGTGTATCCGCCATTACGATTATCGCCAACTTAATTACGGTTCCTCTGTTGGGAACAATTGCGCTGGCGTTTTCCATGGCCTTTATCCTCAGCGCTTTTATTTCTGCATCAATTGCGGGCATTTTTATTAAATTGTCTTCATTTTTCGTTCAAATCTCTGTCGATATTATCACTAAATTAGCTGCGCTCTCCTGGTCCTCATTTATATTTACCAAGCCTACTGTGATGGAAATTATTATTTTTTATCTTTTCATTTTTCTTTTAATGGAATCGATTGATTTTTTCCGGGGCAAAGGAAGAAAAAAAGGGTTTTTTCAGCGCTATCCTTTTGTTTTGAAATGTCTTTTAATAGCGTCGCTTTTGTTTTTTACGGTAAATGCTATTTATCTATTTAGTAAAGACAAATTTTCCACGGAGCTGAAAGTAACGGCGATAGATGTTGGTCAAGGCTCCTCTGTTTTAGTACGCTTTCCGGGTGGCAAAAAAATGCTTATTGATGGCGGCGGATTTTCCGATAGCTCTTTCGATATGGGCAAAATGGTTATTGCCCCTTTTTTGTATCACGAAAGAATTAATACCATTGATATAGTTGTTCTCTCTCATCCCCATCCTGATCACCTACAGGGATTGCTTTATATTACCAATAATTTTAATGTAAAGGAAGTTTGGAGCACGGGACAGCAATCGGAAGACGAAATTTTTCAGCAGTGGCAAAAGATAATTGCGCAGAAAAAAATTAAAATGAATTCTCTGTCGGCGCAATCATCCACTCCAAAAATAAACGGTGTACAATTGAATGTTTTATGGCCTTTGAAGCCTATTTCCGTAAATGCCAGTGATCTATCTTCTGGCGAGGTTAATGATGATTCGCTTGTACTAAAAATAAAATATGGAAATGTGAGTTTTCTTTTCCCCGCCGATATAACATCCTCCGTGGAAAGTTCATTAATTAAATCAAAACAGGACTTATCCAGCGATGTTTTATTTGTTCCACATCATGGTTCATACCACTCCAGCAGCATCGACTTTATTAATAAAGTATCCTGCCGCTATGCAGTAGTTAGCGCCGGAAAAGCCAATGCCTTTCGTCATCCGCATCAACGCACTTTGGATCGATACAAATCTTTTTCGGTTAAACTCCTCCGCACGGATAAAGACGGCGCTATAACACTCTCCACAGACGGCACAGAATTGTACATTGATACTTATATAAAAAGCAGATAAGTCCTTGCCGTTAAATCATTTTTTTTCATTGCGAACATGCATACTGTATGCTATGAAATTCTATTATTTTGGTCATAATTTATGGAAAAAATTACTGCAATAAAAGGCATCAAAGATATATTACCTGAAGATTCCTCCACTTGGAATTCTATTGAATCAACCGCTCGTCAGGTTTTTGGTTCTTTCGGTTTTCGTGAAATTCGGGTACCGATTATGGAAAAAACCGAATTGTTTAAACGGAGTATCGGGGAAACAACGGATATCGTCGAAAAAGAAATGTACACTTTTCGTGATCGCGATGATGAACTCTTAACATTACGCCCCGAAGCCACGGCTTCCATTATCCGCGCCTATATCGAACATAATATGCACTCTTTTGACCAGATTACGAAACTCTATACAATGGGGCCGATGTTCCGGCGGGAAAGGCCGCAGAAAGGCCGTTTCCGTCAATTTCACCAGATTGATGTTGAATTGTTTGGCGATGAGAAGTCTCAATCCGATGCGGAAGTTATTTTCATGCTGGTTCATTTTCTGAAATCAACGGCTATTGAAGAATTATCTCTGGAAATTAACTCACTTGGTTGTAAAACTTGCCGGCCGGTTTTTTCGGAAACCATCGTCAATTATTTAAAAGGATCAAAAAATGCTCTTTGTCCAGATTGTCAAAGGCGTATGAACACTAATCCCTTGCGAATATTTGACTGCAAGGTAGAAAGCTGCAATTCAGTTATCGCCAAAGCTCCGCAAATTCTCGACTACTTGTGCCCTGGATGTGAAGAACATTTTGCTCAGGTAAAATCGTATTTAACTTGCTTGAATGTTGCTTACGGTATTAATCCAAAAATGGTGCGCGGTTTGGATTATTATACGAGAACTGCTTTTGAAGTTAAATCAGGATTGCTGGGAGCGCAAAACGCACTGGCGGGCGGCGGCAGATACGATGGTTTGGTTAGTTTCTTGGGAGGACCGGAAGTATCCGGCATTGGATTTGCCGTAGGTGTTGAGCGTCTTCTTGCCTGCCTGCCTGATAATAAAAAAAATATTTTTCAGACGGATTTATTTATAGCCGCGCTCGGCGAACGCGCCCAAAAAATGGCCTTCGGGTTGACTAACGAATTGCGCCGGGCCGGTATTTCCACGGAAATGGATTACAACGGAAAAAGCTTAAAAAGTCAGATGAAACGTGCCGACAAATTAAACAGTTCCTTTACGCTAATTATGGGTGATAAAGAAATGGACGAAAAGCGCGTTGAGTTAAGAAACATGAACACCAAAAATCAGCAAATTTTACCCATGAACAACTTGTTGGAAACAATAATTAAAATTCTTAAGGAAAGGTGAAAATCTTTTGGCCAATTTTTTAACTATAGATAAGAGAACGCATTATTGCGGCAATTTAAACATTTCCCATATCGATAAAGAAGTAATTTTAATGGGCTGGGCGCATCGCCGGAGAGATCACGGCGGTGTTATTTTTGTCGATTTGCGCGATCGTGAAGGAATGGTTCAGGTCGTTTTCAATCCCGATTCCGGAGAAGCTGTTCATGGAGAAGCTCATAAAATCCGCAGTGAATTTGTTCTGGCTATTAAAGGAGTGGTACGCAAAAGGCCGCAGGGCATGGAAAATCCCGCCCTGAAAACAGGTGAAATCGAAGTCATCGTCTCCGAATTGGAAATAATGAATGAATCAAAAACACCGCCATTCTCTTTTGACGAAGAAGAGATATCGGAAAACGTGCGGCTTAAATACCGTTACCTGGATTTGCGCCGTCCGGCGCTCCAGCAAAATTTGTTTTTACGCAGTAAATTGGCCGCCGCTACGCGCAATTACTTCGATAAAAACGGTTTTATCGAAGTGGAAACGCCTTTTCTTACAAAAAGCACTCCGGAAGGCGCGCGCGA
>Ga0154766_136_pt18 | contig 21638 bp, 16 predicted proteins | sample Rifle2008BG16ft_FD_105774 | JGI IMG/M metagenome (GOLD analysis project Ga0154766, IMG submission 105774) | Deltaproteobacteria bacterium RBG_16_44_11
TTATCATAATCTGGAAGTTTATCTGGATTCAGAACTTCTGGCCAATCAGATCAATGGTTCCTACAAAGTTAAAAATGAAACGCTGTATATTTTAATGCAGGAAGTTCAAAGCCTGCTTTCTTCTTTTGAATCTGTTCAGGTCAAGCACGTTTTGCGCCGCCATAACGAACGGGCTGACAAATTAGCTAATCTGGCTATTGATGATCATTAATGGCTTAAGGACAAGCCCAGATTGTGTCGGGCTCATGTCTTCTCCGTTCTCTTACCCGCAACGTATCTAACGACATTACAAGTCTTGCAAGATCACTTGAAAGAAATTAAAATCAAGTGTAGGCTGTTTCATAATGGAATAAGGATAAAAATAACTGTTGTGTGAAGGAAAAAAGCAGAGGCTAATCAGCAGTTGTCTTAACCTGCAAGTTTATTTAAAATTGTTTTTGATTATATTATGTATAAAAATTAGTATGAACTTTAATTGGACATAATTATGATATTGCTCAAGGTTATGTATAAGCTTGCAAGGGTTTGTGTTTTGTTAAAGACTAATGTTGTTGATAAGAAAAGGAGATCAAAATGAAAAATTTCCCTTTCGTTCATTTGATTGCGTTAATTGTTGGCTGTATCATTCTTTTCATGGTAAAAAGAAAATATCAGAAGATACGAATCATTGAATTAATCATAGTATTCATCCTATATTTTATATTAGTGGCCCTCTTTACTGAGCCGGTGCTAAATCTAGCAAGAAAACTTATTGGCCTTATTCAAGTATAGTAACATTCGCACGTGTAATCGATAAAATGAAAAACGATTTTTTTCTAAATTGAGTGTAACTAAATTATAAACACCATAACCGAAAATGAACAAATAAAAATAAACGTAATCCAATTTGCTTATTGTAACCTATCGATATATAAAATCTTAATAATGACGGGGAACCGTCTATTTTATTTGTAAAACTCTAATTTCCATAACGAAGTGTATAACCTAAAGGTCACGCGTGAAAATTGGTAAGTTGAATCCGCCTACGGCGGACGACGCGGATGATATAATACTCCGCTTTCTTTTCGTTATTTCGTTCATCGATTTTAATATTTCATTTAAAGGAATGGATAAAAAAGTGTGGTTTTCGTGGGGATCTATGAAGGGAATCTTCCGGCATTATATTGTTATTTCTTGTGTTTGCAATTATGTTTAATGCTTATTATAAATTTGGCATGATAATTCCATCTAGTATAAGTCAAACAAATTTACCAAAGAAAGAGGAAACAAAGGAAAAATAGACTATGGCAGAAGAAAAACACAAGGAAAAACGTGAGCAGTTAGTCACGGTCGGCGGGATACTGATGTTGTCGGCTTGGGGATTTGCGATGGTGTTATCTTCTTTCTTGTTCCTCTATATCGGTTACCTTGTCGATGAAATTCTGGGAACTACACCGAACTTCATGCTGGGTTCTTTCTTTCTGGCAATCGCTCTCTGCATCTGGAGGCTTTATCAGGAGGCCTGGAAAAAAAGAAAGGATGTATAACCAACCCATCCTCTAAACAAACATGATCTGTTTTATAGAGTAGACTCCCTTAAGGCCAAAACCGTAAGAGGTTTTTTGTCAGCAATTATAAAATGCCAACAATCTATTCTGAGGAGTCTTTATTATTTTTGGCCTTTGAACAAATTATAACTCAGAACATATCTTGAAAGAAAAATCAATTAAGTGTAGATTTAATACTCAGGCCGGAGAAGAGCAGGTGATCGCTGGTCCGCCCTTGGCGGACCGGAGGAAAGTCCGAGCTCCATAGGGCAGGATGGTCGCTAACGGCGACTGGGGGCGACTCTAAGGAAAGTGCCACAGAAAACATACCGCCCAGGCGAAAGCCTGAGTAAGGGTGAAAAGGCGAGGTAAGAGCTCACCGCTTTCCTGGTGACAGGAAAGGCATGGTAAACCCCATCCGGAGCAAGACCAAATAGGAGAACGTTTGAGAGCGGCCCGCTCAATGTTCTCGGGTAGTGTCGCTAGAGGCGTGAGGCAACTTACGTCCCAGATGAATGATCATTGCCGCGCGGCGGGTAACCTAAACGCGGGACAGAACTCGGCTTACGATCTTCTCTTGAGCCTTTTAATTTACAATTTTATACTTAAACAAATGCTTACAATGGGAAAGCAAAAATTGAGTAAAAAAAGGCCGAATTTGAATTCGGCCTTTTTTTTATTTATCATCATCTTCGTCGTCATCGTCGAAGGACGGATTTTCTGATCCTTCCGGTACTTCTGCCGACAGAGAGCGATAGATGCCGCGTACAAGCAACCACATAATTAGGAAAAGAATGATCATTGAGAGGATAAGAATAAAGATGATCGTTGCCGTCCATGCTTTTGCCTCTTTGTCAATATTTTTCGAAACTTTTATGACGGCTTCATTATATTTGTCTACATCCAATCCCATACCGACCCAGCCAAAACCTGCGGGTTGAGGGATGTTTGATGCGTAAAACTTGATTGGCGCATACGCTACGCATTTGGTATGACCAGCAAATTTATATATAGTGATTCCGGAATTTCCGAAAAATGCATCTTTAGCAATGACCGGCAGTTTGGGATCCATAAAGCCCAACTGAAACAGGTTCAATGCTTCTCTGCCTTGGTTAACCAGTTCTGCCGCGTTTTGAGTCGAAAGAGTTGTAACAATCGTTCCGTTACGGTTGAGTCCAACAATATGATAATCATTAGGATGGGAAATGACAAAACCGCGATTATCCACCATATAAGCATAATTACCGGTAGAAGCATCTGTTTCAAATACCCGTTCCGTCTGCGTCGGGATAATTTGATCGGTTAATCTGCCCAGGTGGCGATAATCCAAGGCCAACGTAATTACACCCGCGAAACCGTTTTTGTCAAATACCGATGTCGCAAATCGGATGATGCCGGAAAATCTGGCGCCTTTATCAAAATCATTTTTTGTTATGTACCATCCTGTAACCGGAGAAACATATACATCGCCTTTGTTTAGAGCCTGTGTTTTTGCAAAGTAATTTTCGGATTTGTAAGTTGTATTTGCCGGAATACTCACGTTACTTAATTTATCTGCTGACACTACCTTGCCATCGGCGATTTTGATAAGTTCTTTGCCTGTTTTGTCTATCAAAGACATCTCTTTATATAGAGGGACTAATACTTGTCGGATGTTCTCTCCCTCTTTGATCCAGATCGGCTTTTTGTTTTCCAGAACAAACTGTTTGTATACGCTTGCTGTTGCGGGAATAATTGTTGCTATTTGTAAGTCTTTTTTACTTTCCATGAGGAAGCTGGCAACTTCATTTGCTGTATTTATGGCTCTGGCTTTTATCTCTTCCTGAGATTTTTGATCGACAACATCAACTGCTTTCTCTTTTGCAGTAACCCCAAGCTTAAACATACCATTGGCAATTAAGAATGCCATAAGTGATAAGGGGATTACGATAAGCAAGAAGAACACGCCTCCTATAGTAGAAAACTGCCTATTTTTTTTAGTTTCTGACATTTATAATTCCCCCCCTAACCTTTGTTAATTTTTTAGTTAACTTATCAAGGATTAACCCAAAAAATAACGCATATAGGGGTTAGCGTACAAAAGTACAAGAGAAATAACCAGGGCATAAATAGCGATAGATTCGGCCATAGCCATACCAACCAGCATGGTCATCATGATCTTCCCCTGGACGCCGGGGTTTCTTCCTACAGCGTTACACGCAGCGTTTGCGGCCGATCCGATACCTAGCGCTGCACCAACTGCTCCTACTCCGATAGAAAAGGCTGCGGCTATCATCGCGCCTACAGCAAAAATAGCTTTTGTGTAAGATTCACCCACCGGTATTACTTCTGCAGCAAAAACAAGCGGACTTGATGCGAGCAGAACGATTATTGCAGTGAATGCAGTTAAAGTTTTTGTACTTAATTTATGTGACATTATTTTTCTCCTTTCAGTTAATTGTCAATAATAATCTGCCTCTATATTAATAACATAAAAATAATCTGCCTCTATATTAATAACATAAAATAGATGTCATGAAAAGAGGAAATCATTTTATTTTTATACTGGCCAAAAAATACTGCACGATACATGCCATTGTCGAAAATCAGGTGTCATGACAATGGGAAATTGGCGCGTATAATTGTATGGAATACAGTGGTGTGGTAATCTAATTTATTGAGATTGCTTTCACTTCGCTTTTATTGACTTGAGAATAACTTTCCATAAAAATATTTAATTATTATTCTTTTGAAGTGATGACTAAACTCAATTTCTGTTCCACTTTAAAGTTTTGTTAAATCATCTAACATGAAATGTTCAAATCATGTACAATACACGGCAAGCCATTAAGCCGGCTTTTTTATTCAAGAAGAGGTAATAGTTTTTTCATATTTATATTGAAATTTTATCTTGAGGCCGTTAATATCAATTATCTCTTAGACGGCATTTTTTTGAAAAGCTGTGATTTTTATATAGAAGGATTGTTATGCAGGAAATTTTAACATTTGTTACCTACCTGATAGTCTGGCTTGTTTGTTCTTATGTCTTAAAAGTTGAAAATGGTTTGGCGAAACTTCTCATTTCGCTGACGGCGGCTGTTTTGGTTTATGTCTTAATAGGGATGATGTACTCTAAGCGGGAAAATAAAAGGGGCAAAGACAATGATTAATATTGTTGACGTCTTTGTAAAAGTTTTTTTTTGCGCAGTTGCGGCTTTTTGCAAAGCCGTTTGATTCATAAAAAGAAAAAGCATCCTATAAAGTTGTCATTATCGGGGATATAGAAATGCGCATCTGGTTCGCCAGTTCTACTGTAATTATCTTGATCATCCTGCTCGCCTTGACAGTTAACCACGCCAGAGAAAAGGATATGGTTGAGCTTTTCAGTCGTCAGCAGCTTGCTTATGCCCAGAGTACAGCGGCAAGAATGGCCGATACATTCACGCAAGTCGAAAAAAATGTAGAACTACTTTCCCGCTTTGAATCTCAAGAGAAAGTTCTTTCAAAAAAAAATTATAACGATTTTAAGATTATCTATTCCGGTTGGGAAGATACAGTTGATTTTGTTGTCTTGCTGGATAAAGAGGGAAAGATGAAGCGGATTCTACCCCAAGGTGTCTTTCCTGTTGTAAATATTACAGAACATTTTCAATCTCTGAAACAGAAACGAAAGCAATATTTAAAGCTGGCGTTGGCCCAAAAAACACAAAAGGATGCAATAAAGCAAAAAAAGGATTGGCATTTGATTTTTGGTTACCCGCTTTGGCGTCAGGAAAATATTTTTTCCGGGGCATGGATAGTATCCCTGTCTCTCGCCGCAATGATTGAAAAGTACGAGAAGCAAACGAAAGATAATGGATTGGGTGATCTTTGGTTAGTTGATGAAGAAGGTAATTTTATTATTCATCCTGACACTGTTTTTATCGGGAAAAGTATCAACACTTTAATAAGAAATGTAAATGGATCTGAGGTTGATTTTTCCTCAGCACAAGGAAACTATTTGGATTCATTGGTTTGGAAAAGCGCCAAAAAAGAGCAAAGAAACATTATTGCTTATTATCCTTTAAAGTTTGGTGAAAAAAAATTGTTCATTTTAGTTGCGTCACAATACAGTAATGTAATTCTTCCTGTGCGCAAGACATTCGCTTATACGCTTTTCAGCGCTATTTTACTTATTTTGGTTGTAGTTGTTGCCGGCATATCGTTTGCCTTCAGAGAAGGCAAACGGTTGCGCATGAAAGAAGAACAAAAAAGATTAAAAGAACGGGAAGGATGGAAGGAAAAACTTTTGCGCGAAAAAAAAACCATCGATGGCATTATCGAAGGTTCGCCGATTCCCACTTTTGTCATTAACAAACAGCACGAGGTAATCCTTTGGAACCGCGCTTGCATGGAACTTACCGGTTATTCAGCCGAAGATATGGTCGGTACAGATAAACATTACATTCCTTTTTATTCAGTCAAAAGGCCGGTTATTGCTGATTTGATCATCGATAACGATATAGAAAGTTTGAATCAGTATTACGGCACGAAAAAAGTAAAGAAATCGGGGAAAGTATTGGGGGCCTATGAAGCGACCGATTATTTTGAAAATCTGGGCGGCCGCAGCCGGTATTTGTATTTTCTGGCCGCTCCCATTTACGATGAAAAAGGGGAAATTATAGCGGCAATTGAAACACTGCAAGATGTTTCACGCGATGAAGAATTAAGCAAAAGTTTACGCGAATACGCCGAGACGCTGCAAAATGAATTAACTGAAAACATTGAGCTGAGGAGGGAAATTGAAGAACTTTATAACTATTTGCAGTCCATAGTAAAAAGTTTGCCGGATAAGATTTATGAAATGGATGAAAGCGGCATCATTAATTATATGAGCCGCGGTTTAAAGAAGGATGGCAGATCGTCTTCGCGTGAATTTAAGGGAGTACATTTTTTGGAGTTTGTCGCGCCCGAACACAGAGATTTAGTGCTGTCCCGGTGGGAAGAGGCCAAAAAAGGCATTTATAAACCGTATGAAATGGACGCCACGACAAAAGACGGTCGCAAGTTAAATCTACTTGTAACCACTTCCCCCGTTGTCGGTACCAATCATTATATCGTGGTTCAGCGCGATATCACAGAATTTAAAAATTTGGAAAAGAAACTTTATGAAAGTGAAAAGCTGGCGGCCTTGGGGCAGTTGTCTGCGGGAATTGCTCATGAAGTGAGGAATCCTCTGTCATCCATTAAAATGAGTCTGCAAATTCTGGAAAAACGAATAAATCCTGCCGGGAATGATCTAAAGAGATTTAAGATCGCCGAAAAAGAAGTGGAGCATTTAGAAACGCTGGTCAATAATGTCCTGGTTTTTGCTAAACCGATAGACCCTAAAAAAACGTCCGCGGATTTAGCCAAAGTGCTCGACCATGCTATTGCTATGGCGGAAAAAGGAATCGCCGATAAAAAAATTGTATTGCAAACAGAGTATGGCATTGTCCACTCCATAACAATTGATGCGGCAATGATGGGCGATGCTTTTCTAAATATTATTCGTAACGCGATAGAGGCAGTAGAAGAGCAGGGTAATATTTTAGTTTCGTTAAACTATTCTGATGATACTCAACAGTCGATAATCGTGCAAATTACAGATAACGGATGCGGTATCGACGATGTGGATATGCCCCATATATTTAATCCTTTCTTTACACTGAAAAAATATGGTACAGGTTTAGGCCTCTCTCAGGTAAAGAAAATAATTGATCTTCATCAGGGCACTATTGATGTTATCAGTAAAAAAAATGAGGGAACAACAGTACGAATTATTTTACCGGTGAAATAGTGATGATTTCTGTTTAGCTCTCTTAACAATTAAGGTTGCTTATTATGTCCAAAATTCTGGTTATTGATGACGATGCCTCGATTCGGGAAACCCTTGATTTGTATTTGATCGAGGAAGGGTACAAGGTGGAAACCGCGGAAAATGGAACGGAGGGTTTGAACAAATACGTCCAAAATCCTGCCGATGTTGTGATTTTGGATATTCGACTGCCTGACGTTGATGGGTTTTCGGTTTTGGAAGATCTGAAGGAAGAAAATGAAAACGTCAAAGTAATCATGATTACCGCTTTTCATGATATGGAAACAACAATAAACGCCATGAAAAGCGGAGCGTTTGATTATATTCACAAGCCGGTAAATGTTGATGAATTGGATATCGCGATAAAAAAAGCCTTAAAATCATTGGAAATGGAAAAAAAGATTGATGGGCTATTGATGGAACCTTCACGTAATTTCCGGGTCGGAGATATTATCGGCACCGGTAATGAAATGCGTGAAATTTTCAAGACCATCGGTATTGTTTCACAAAGCCGCACAACTGTTCTCATCCAGGGAGAGAGCGGTACGGGCAAAGAATTAATCGCCAAGGTCATCCATCATAATACGTCGCCCGATGAACCGTTTATTGCAGTCAATTGTTCGGCGATTGTCGAGACATTGTTGGAATCGGAATTATTCGGTCACGAAAAAGGTTCATTTACCGGCGCCATTGCCCGTAAACAGGGGAAATTTGAATTAGCCCGGTATGGCACGGTTTTTCTGGATGAAATCAGCGAAATGTCGATAAATTTACAGGCAAAACTCCTACGTGTTTTGCAGGAAATGGAATTCGACAGGGTAGGGGGCAAAGACAAGGTTAAGGTTAGTGCCAGAATTATGGCCGCGACCAATAAAGATTTAAAGACTCTGGTGAAGGAAGGAAAATTTCGCGACGATTTGTATTACCGTCTGAATATCGTGTCCATTACGATTCCACCGCTGCGCACGCGCCGCCAGGATATTTCGCCGTTGATTGATTATTTGCTGGCCAAGATTAATTTGGATTTGCATAAAAAAGTCATCGGCGTTTCCGACGAGATGATGGAAATCTTTATGAGTTACGATTGGCCGGGCAATATTCGCGAATTGGAAAATTTATTAGTGCGTGCCTGTGTTGTGGCTCAGGGCCAGGTCTTGGGCAAGGGTGATTTTCCGGAATTGGGGAAGGATGAAATAACAAAGGCGCGAAAAGATGAAACCGCGAATGTGTTTACCTCTTCTGAGGCGGGTAAACTTTTAACGCTGGATGAAGTTGAAGAGCGCTATATAAGAAAAGTAATTAAAGAAACGGATAAAAACAAAGGGGAAATTTGTGAGATATTGGGAATTTCCCGGCCTACTTTTGAGAGGAAGTTGGAGAAGTATGGGATTACTTTTGAGCGCGAGTGAGGGGCTGTTGAAAAATGCCTATCTGCTGTGTTGCGCTCCGTTCGCGTCGTTGCGACCTACGGAAAAGTAGGCCTCATTCCGCGATACTCGCGCGCCTTGCATCTAAGCTTTTTTGAACAGCCCCAGAATTTGTTATTCCCGCGCAAGCGGGCGAAGTGCCCTTTAAGTTGAATCCAGTAAAAAAGAGTAGATATAATGAATAGGAAGACTGATATTTAAAGACGTGGTCATATTATACTTCCTGTAGTCAGGAAACCCCTAACCAAGACAGAAATACAAGATTTCAATCCGTTATCAATAAGGCCATATCATTTCCTATTTTAAAAATAATAAATTGTGTTAGAATAATGTTCAAACGAGTAAAAAATCACTCGGGCAAATAGGTATTTACCTGCCGCACACTTGGAGGAGCATATGTCTCAATTACGAAGTTATTCTATAGCCATAGGTTTGATGATAATCATTCTTTGCACGATGCATTCTACTCTTTTCGCTAAATCTTGGATTAGTCAGTTCGATATTGAACGTCTCCATCAGAATCGAAAAGTTTTGGAGTCCAGTTTGCAGATAGTAAAGAAAATATCTCTCATAAAGCAGCCAACAGCCATGGAAATCTTACATATTTACAAGGCCGAGCAGGCGATTAGTGGCTGCATTTGGGGCGAGCCTAGCAAAACCATCACCACTAATCAGTCTTTTAATTGTGCTGCGGATACCAAAGTGCGAGCTGAAATTATTCTTTACGTTCGAACAAATCAATCCCGTTTTAAAGTAGTTGAGGACGGATTTAAGGGTGAGTATAATTTTTTCGAACCAAACCGATATTGGCTTGATCGTATAAATGAAAGTTTTCCAAATTCGCCAGAGAGTAAGGAAATTGAATTTGATTTAGATTTTAATGAATTCATGCGTGAATTTGATATTTATAAGAAAGCAAAAGGTCAATCTTGCGAGCAACACATCAAACAATCCTTTAAGGAAGGCTGGTATACAATATATACAAAAGATTTCATCAAGCAGTGGATTCCAGAGTGTGAACAGGCACGAAAGGACTTCAGGATCGGCAGAAAGAAGTTGTTGGAAAAATTTCAAAACGCACCATTCACCAAGAAACTACAAGACATTGATGAAACCACAATTGTTATCTTCCATTCTGAATGCTAGATTATTGTTTGGAAGAAATTAAATAAAGTTATATTTACTATCCGGCTAATTAATTAGTCAGATGCGCATTATTGGCGCTCGTGAATTTTTGTTGCAATTATTTTATATATTAACATTTCAAGTATTAATAATTAATCCCATCAAGACTAAAAATTATTGATAAGTAGGTGAAAGAAACAGGGAAATTATAGGCAGTGCCCTAATATTTAAATTATGAAAATAATAAGTGCGGAATTTATAAAGAGTGCCGTATGGCCGCCACAATATCCTCCGGCGACATTGCCGGAAATCGCTTTTGTGGGGCGTTCCAATGTCGGTAAATCATCTTTAATCAACACGCTCGTCGGGCGTAAAAATTTGGCTAAAACAAGCAATTCTCCCGGGCGGACGCAGCTCATCAATTTTTTTACTATCAATGAAAAAATATCGTTTGTGGATTTGCCCGGCTATGGTTTTGCCAAGGTTTCCCAGTCTGTGAAAAAAAACTGGGGGGAAATGGTGGAAGCTTATCTTAAAGAGCGGCAAAGTCTTTCTTTGGTAATTTTTATTTTGGATATTCGGCGCAATCCCAGCAAAGACGATTTGTCCCTGCGGGATTGGCTCGACCAATACCGCATACCTTATCAGTATATTTTAACAAAGAGCGATAAACTGTCAAATAACCAGTTAACAGCGCAAAAGCGCGCAATCGAAAAAGACCTGCATTTATCTTCAAAGGACAGGATAATCATTTTTTCCGCAAAAACCCAGAAAGGCAAGGATGAAATCTGGCAGGCATTGGAAGACCATTTGCGTTTGTCGGAAAAGCACCCGGTATACCCTTAATAATTATCGCTGAATTTATTGGATTAAGTGTAAAAAACTGAATGGGCATTTGTCGCTTTTATCTGGAATATCTAGCGGAGAAAAGTATAAATATTTTTTGACCAAAAATGCTGATTTGCCAATGATTTTTCCTTTGAAGAGCTTTTAATCGATTCAGAAAATAAATTTTCCTTGACCAATGGTCAAAAATTTTTTATATACTTTTAGTATATGTAACAAAGCGTCTGAATTTGACAGGATAATTAAACTATGTTAGCCCACCAAAGTTTATCCGACCCGGCATTAAACAATATTCTAAAAAGCTTAATATATAAAGAACATAGAGGAGTATCAAGTGCTGAAAGAAGATGAAAAAGTTGGTGCAGTAATGGTTGTTGGCTCAGGAATCGCCGGCATTCAGGCTTCCCTCGATTTAGCCAATTCCGGAATGAAAGTCTATTTGGTCGAAAATGGGATCAGCATCGGCGGCGTCATGGCGCAGCTCGATAAGACTTTCCCCACAAATGACTGCTCCGCCTGTATATTATCGCCGAAACTGGTTGAAGTAGGCCGTCACCCCAACGTAGAAATCAAAACACGACGAACAGTGGAGTCGGTCGAAGGTGAACCGGGAAAATTTAAAGTTAAGTTAACCAGTGCTCCTCGTTTTGTTAATCTGGATAAATGTACCGGGTGCGGTGATTGCGCCAATGTTTGTCCGGTTTCCGTGAAAGCGGAATTCAACGGTAATTTAAGCGAGAGAAAAGCAATCTATCGTCATTTCCCGCAGGCAATTCCCAGCGGTTTTGCCATTGACAAACTGGGAACCTCTCCCTGTAAAGCCAATTGTCCAACTCATATCAGTGTGCAGGGTTATGTGGCCTTAATTGGCCAGGGCAAGTTTAAAGAAGCCCTTAAGCTCATTAAGAGGGACAACCCTTTTCCCATCGTCTGCGGTCGCGTTTGTAACCATCCCTGCGAGACGGCCTGTATGCGGGGCAAGGTGGACGATCCTATCGACATTATGCACCTGAAGCGCTTTGTCGCCGATCTTGATCTGAATAGTGATACGCGTTACCTGCCGGAAAAGAAAGAAAACAAGGGCAAGAAGGTCGCTGTTGTGGGCGCTGGTCCTTCGGGACTGACCTGCGCTTATTACCTGGCCATCGAAGGCTACGATGTGGAGGTATTTGAAGCGCTGCCGGTGGCGGGCGGCTGGATGGCCGTCGGTATTCCAGAATACCGCCTTCCCAAAAATGTTCTGAATGCGGAGATCAAGGTTATTGAAGATCTGGGAGTAAAGATTCATCTCAACACAAAAATTGGGAAAGATATTCCCTTTGATAAGCTCCGCAAAGATTACAGCGCGATATTCATCGGCTGCGGCACCATGAAAAGCAGTAAGCTCAATATTCCCGGTGAAGATATGCAGGGCGTTATCCACGGTGTGGATTATTTGATGCAGATTAACCTGGGCAAAAAAGTATCTCTGGGTGACAGAGTTGCCGTCATCGGCGGCGGCAACGTGGCGATGGATGCCGTCCGGACAGCTGTTCGAACAGGCTCCAAGAATGTTTTCATTCTCTATCGCCGGACCCGCGCGGAGATGCCCGCCTCACCCGAAGAAATTGAAGAAGCGCTGGAAGAAGGAATTGAAATGAAATTCCTCGTTGCCCCTAAACGAGTCGTGGGTAAGGATGGAAAAGTCACCGGCATCGAATGTACGCGTATGGAATTGGGCGAACCGGATCAAAGCGGCCGTCGCCGTCCCATTGAAATAAAGGGTTCCGAATTTATCGTCGAATGCGATGCCATTCTTCCCGCCATCGGTCAGGAAGCAGATTTATCTTTTATTACAAAGGAAAGCGGTGTCTCCATCAATAAGTGGAATAATATTGATTACGACAAAGTTACTTATGCGACAAATATTGCCGGTGTTTTTTCCGGCGGTGACGTTGTTACCGGGCCGCAAACAGTTGTCAAAGCCGTCTATTCCGGCAAAGAAGCGGCCAAATCCATTAACCGTTATCTTCTAGGCGAGGATATCAAGGCTGGTCGCGAAAAAGACTGGACCAAAGACTTGGCCGATAAAGCTGATGTCTCCAATGTGCCCAAAAGCCCGCGCGTGGAATACCCCAACATGAAACCGGAAGACCGCAGGACCAACTTCAAAGAAGTCGGTATCGGTTTTAACGAAGCGCAAGCCGTGGCGGAAGCATTGCGCTGCCTCAACTGCGGTATCTGTTCCGAATGTTACCAGTGCGTCGATGCCTGTATTGCCAAAGCTGTTGATCATAACATGAAAGTTGAAGAAGAAACAATTGAAGTCGGCGCGGTCATCGCGTCGCCCGGTTTTGAAATATTTGACGCCCGTCTCCGCGGTGAGTACGGCTACGGCATTTATAAAAACGTTGTCTCGGCAATTCAGTTTGAGCGAATTCTATCCGCTTCGGGGCCATTCTTCGGCCACGTGCAGAGAATTTCCGATGGTAAGGAACCAAAAAAAATAGCATTCATTCAATGCGTCGGTTCCCGTGATGTATCTTGTGATAACAGCTGGTGTTCGTCGGTTTGCTGTATGTATGCGACCAAAGAAGCGATCATCGGCAAGGAACACGCCAAAGGACTGGAACCCACCATTTTCTATATGGATATCCGCGCCCACGGTAAAGATTTTGACCGTTTTGTTAATCGCGCCAAAGAAGAATACGGTATTCGCTACATCCGGTCAATGCCTTCGGTAATTAAAGAAATGCAGCAGACCAATAATCTGCTGATTAAATACGTCAATCAAGATGGAACATTTACCGAAGAAGAATTTGATATGGTCGTTCTTTCCGTTGGCCTCATGCCGCCCAAGGAAGCCAAAAAACTTGCGGGCAGTCTGGGAATCGAACTGGAAGAGCATGGCTTTTGCAAAACGCAGTTGGAAAATCCCGTGCAGACATCGCGTCCCGGCGTTTTTGTTTGCGGAGCATTCGGCGGGCCTAAAGACATTCCCGAAACAGTTATGGAAGCAAGCGCCGCCGCCGCCTGCGCGGAAGGAATTCTGGCGGCTAAACGCGGCACGATGATTACCGCAGAAGAAAATCCGGAAGAAAAAGATTTACGAGGCACTGGGCCGCGTACCGGTGTATTTGTTTGCCACTGCGGCATCAACATCGGAGGTGTTGTTGACGTACCGGCCGTGCGGGATTATGCCAAAACATTGCCGACTGTTGTTTATTCAGCCGACAATCTGTTTACCTGTTCTCAGGATACGGCGGTGAAAATGGCCGAGGTAATCAAAGAACAGAATTTGACTCGAGTTGTTGTGGCTTCCTGTTCGCCGCGCACACACGAAGGTCTTTTCCAGGAAAACTGCGAAAAGGCCGGTCTCAACAGATATTTATTTGAGATGGCCAATATCCGCGATCAGGATTCCTGGGTGCATATGCACGAGCCGGAAGCGGCCACCCAAAAAGCAAAAGATTTGCTGCGCATGGCTGTGGCGAAAGCTCAATATCTCAAACCGTTGAAACCGGGACAGCTTTCTGTCAAGCATCAGGCTCTGATTATCGGTGGCGGTTTGGCTGGTATCACCGCGGCCTTGTCGTTGGCTGATCAGGGATTCGCTTCTTACATTGTGGAAAAAGAAGAACGTCTCGGTGGTAATTACAGTCACCTTTATAAAACGCTCGAAGGTCTCGATACCCGCGCGCATCTGAAAGCGCTTTTGGAAAAGGTTTATAAAAATCCATTAATCACGGTAGCCACCGGCGCTAAGATCGAAAAGATAGAAGGCTTTATCGGAAATTACAAGACAACTGTAAAAGTTAAAGAAGGTGAAAAAGTTTTCGAGCATGGCGTGGTGATCGTCGCGACCGGCGCTTATGAAAACAAACCCCAAGAGTATCTCTATGGCCAAAACGCCAAAGTGAAAACGCAAAGAGAGCTGGAAACTTTGATTTACGAAAAAGATCCCAAGCTGGCGGCCGTGAAAAACGTGGTTATGATTCAATGTGTAGGCAGCCGCGAGAAGGAAAGACCTTATTGCAGCCGTTACTGTTGCTCTGAAGCGATTAAAAACGCGCTCGAACTGAAAGCTGCCGATCCTTCCCGTGACATCACGATTATTTACCGTGATATTCGCACCTTTGCTTTCAAAGAGGACTATTATAAGAAAGCAAGAGAAGAGAATATCAAATTTATATCTTATGAAGAAAACCGTAAACCGGAAGTGGTTGCGGCAGGCGATAAAGTCGAAGTGAATGTTTTTGATCCGATTCTTAATGAGGCGGTTGTGTTGCCCGCCGATGTTGTCGCCCTGAGTGTCGGCGTTGTGCCGAATCCCGAAAACGCGGCGGTCGGCAATATGCTGAAAGTGCCCACCAATCAGGACGGGTTTTTCCTGGAAGCACACGTGAAGTTACGACCGGTCGATTTTCAGACCGATGGTGTGTTTATGTGCGGCATGGCCCATTCGCCCAAGTTCAGTGACGAGTCGATCACTCAGGCTAACGCCGCAGTGTCGCGCGCCTGCACAATACTAACTCTCGATTTCATTGAGGCGGAAGGTAAAACAGCCTATGTCAATAAAGAACGTTGTTCGGCTTGCGGTCTTTGCGAAATCAATTGTCCGTATAGCGCTATTGAGGTTGATGTTAAGGAAGGCTGCGCGGTCGTTAATACTGTTTTGTGTAAAGGATGCGGCGTCTGTACGGCGTCCTGCCGCATGAACGCGGTCGACCTATACGGATTTAACAATGAAGAGGTATTGGCGCAAATCGAGAATATAAGTTAAAAAAACGGCTGGGCAAGTCAAGCCGAAGATGGAGAATGTATGGCTGAGAATTTGGCAAGTAAAGATTGGGAACCGAAAATTGTTGCCATCGTCTGCAACTGGTGTACTTATGCCGGCGCCGATCTGGCGGGCATCAGTAGAATTCAGTATCCACCGAATGTAAGAATTATCCGCGTTCCCTGCACAGGAAGAATTAATCCTTTTTACATAGTGAAGGCCTTGCAGACCGGCGCTGATGGAGTTCTGGTTTCCGGTTGTCACCCGGGAGAGTGTCATTACATATCCGGAAATTTAGTGGCGCGCCGGAAGTTTGCCGCTTTGAAGAGCTTTTTGTCTTATATCGGCATGGAAGGCGATAGAACCATGTTTACCTGGGTTTCCGCATCCGAAGGCGACCGCTTCGCGCAAGTTATCAGAGGCGTTACAGCCAAAGTTAAAGCTTTAGGACCGGCGGATAAACTTAAAAAGAAACTTGGTTAATATTGGAATAAAAGAACTAAACTAAACGGGGAAACAATAACTGTGGAAAACATCGAAACAAAATTGCGGGAAGAGGCAAAAAGGCTGCTCTTAGAAAAAAAGGCTGATGTCATTATCGGCTATGAAAAGGGCACGCTTCCGTTGACGGCAACACCTTGTTTTATCACCACACCGGAAGAAGCCGACAAGCTGGTGTGGAATGATCTCTGCACGCAGAATCTGGCTAAATTTGTGCACGATCTGATCACGGCGCACAAAAACTCACAAAAGAGAGTTAAGCCGGAAGACCGGAAGAAAAAGATTATCGGTGTTGTCGCTCGTGGCTGTACAACCCGTTCGCTCATCATCCATCTTCAGGAAAGACAATACGGACGTGATGAAGTTTATATCATCGGCGTGCCTTGTACCGGTTATGTGGATAGCAAAGGCTTGAAAGCTGCTATCAATGGCGCGGATATCATCGAAGGATCGATCGAAGGCGAAAAGATCAAGATGAAGACCTCTGCTGGCGAAAAATCAGTTGCTTTAAAAGATGTTTTAGCGGATAGCTGCCGTACCTGTCGCTTTAACAATCCGATAATTTCCGATGTCATGGTCGGAAATTTAGCTCCGTCTATGAATCCTGATTCCGAATATGACGATGTCAAAGACTTTGAAGCCAAATCAATAGAAGAACGCTGGGCATATTTCACCAAGGAAATGGAAAAATGTATACGCTGTAATGCCTGCCGCCAGGCTTGTCCCTCCTGCTATTGTCCGACTTGCTTTGTTGAACAGAGTCAACCGCAGTGGGTGGGCATCGGCGAAGACAAGACCGATACTCAAGTGTTTCAGTTTATGCGCCTTTACCACATGGTCGGACGTTGTGTTGATTGCGGTTCTTGTGTTGCCGTTTGTCCGATGGGCGTCGATCTGCGCAAGTTCCTCAAAAAAATCGATAAGGATTGCTGGGAGCTTTTCGGTAACCGTGCCGGTTCTTCGCTGGAAGACATGCCGCCGCTCGGTAAATATAATGAGCATGGTGATAAAGAAGACTTTATCTTCAACCCATAATTAGTTCGAGATTACGGAGTAAACATGGAAACTTTTCTGGAAGAAGTAAACAAAAAGATTAATGGCGTACCTCTGCAGCGATGCTATCACTGCCGTAAATGCACGGCCGGTTGCCCTGTGGCGTCGCATATGGAGTATAACCTCAACAAGGTCGTTAAAATGATCCAGAACGGCAAGCGTGACGAAGTGCTGGGAAGTTCGACCATTTGGATATGTCTCTCCTGTGAAACTTGCATTACGCGTTGTCCCAACCAGATTGATATCGCCCGTATGATGGATGTGTTAAGGCAGATGGCTATTGAAGAAGGCGTCGGCGCCCGTGAAAAGAACGTATTGAAATTCCATGACGCATTTCTGGCTAATATTAAAATGGGCGGCAGAATCAACGAACCGCTCATGATGGTGCAGTATAAGCTCAAATCAGGCGATTTGTTTTCCGATGCGGTTATGGGCGTGGAAATGTTTATGAAAGGCAAGTTGTCACTTCTGTCTCCGCGAACGAAGGACATCAAATCGGTAAAAGATATTTTTGAGAAAACAAAGCACTCGTAAGAGGTAAAAAGTTTTTTAGAAGTCCAATATACGCAAATGGACGGCTTTAAGAAAAAGCTCCAGATGCAAGGCGCGCGAGGCTTGAGGAATGAGGCCTATTTTTTCGTAGGTCGCAATGACGAAAGGTGAAGCGCAACCCCGGCCTTCGCCGGGACAGGCTCCGCAGATGGACTTTTTATAAAGCCGAGTTAAGGAGGTTGGTGTTGAAAGTTTCCTACTATCCGGGCTGCTCACTGCACGCGACGGGAAAAGAATATGATCAGTCCATGAAGTTGGTAAGTTCCGCGCTGGGCATCGAACTGAAAGAAGTTGATGATTGGTCTTGTTGCGGTGCTTCATCCGCACACAGCACAAATTTTGATTTATCCATTGCCTTGTCGGCGCGTAACCTGATTTCCGCGGAAAAAGACGCTCTGGATGTGATGGTCCCTTGTGCGGCATGCTTCAATCGTTTCAAAATGGCCGAACATCATTTAAAGGCCGATAAGGAATTGAAAACAAAAATTGAAGATATAGTCGGCACCAAATATCAGGGCGGCATTGCTATACGCAATCCCATCGATATCATTTTTAATGAAATTGGCATTGACACACTCACAGCAAAAGTCGTGAAGCCCTTGACCGGTTTGAAGCCTGTTTCTTATTACGGTTGTTTGCTTTTGAGACCACCTGATGTTTGCGAATTTGACAATTATGAAAATCCCGTCATGCTGGATAAGATGATGGGCGCTATCGGTGCTGACGTGAAAAACTGGTCATATAAGACGGATTGCTGTGGTGGTTCGCTCGCGATCAGCAAGACCAGCATTGTGGTTGATATGTGCGATAAGTTGATGAAAGCGGCACGGGAAGCGGGCGCCAATTGCGTGGTTACCGCTTGTCCTCTTTGCATGAATAATCTGGATATGAGACCAAGCCGCGGATTAAAACTTCCGGTGTTTTATTTTACGGAATTAATCGCTTTGGCGATGGGTTTGGACGGATCAAAGGAAACGTTTAAATCGCACATGGTTGATCCACGGCCGCTCTTGAAGCAATTGCAGTTGATTTGATAAATTTATAAGCTGATTTTGCCAAGTAAGTTGGAGAAAATTCTTAATTAGGGAAAATTATGGAAAAATGTTTAATAAAAAAAGATGCGCTGGCGGGCATTGCCAAGAAAATGACCGAGAACTTCCTGGTTTGGGCGCCGGTAAAAAAGGAAGATAATATTCTTTTTGTACCTCTGCAAAAAGGCACGGAACCTTTCTTTGCCTATTTAAACTCCAAGAACGCGCCGAAAAATGTTTTCTTTCCCCATACGGAAACTATGATGAAATACACACGTACAGAAAAAGGGATGGTTTTTTCAGAAGACGAAAACAAAGCGGCCGAGTCGGTTTTGTTTGGCGTGCGTCCCTGCGATGCTCACAGTTTTGTCCTGCTCGATAAACTCTTTGACCAGGAAAAATATAAGGATGGTTACTATATCGCGAAAAGACAGAAAACGACCGTTATTTCTTTGGCCTGTGTTAAGCCTCCTTATGCGAGCTGCTTTTGCACGTCAGTTGACGGCGAACCTGTTTCTTCGGAAGGCGCGGACATTCTCCTAACGGATATTGGCTCTTACTATCTGGTCGAGTTTTTTACACCCAAGGGAGAGAAATTAGTCAAGTATTTTGGTGATACAAAAGCGGATACCGCGGCCGAAACAAAGAAAAACGAAATTGCGGCCAAAGCAAAAGCGGCCATTACGTCGAAAATTCCCGCACATGTTGTCAAGCCGATTCTTGACAAGAATTTCGACAATCCCTTCTGGAACACGATCCATGGTAAATGTTTAGCTTGCGGTACCTGCACCTATTTATGTCCTACCTGTCATTGTTTCGATATCAGTGACGAGGTCAAAGGCACAGATGGTGTGCGCATCCGGTCGTGGGATTCCTGTATGTTTCCTATGTTTACGAAGGAAACATCGGGTCACAATCCGCGCCCTTCACAGAAGGAAAGGTGGCGTCAGCGCACCATGCACAAGTTCAAGTATTATGTGGATAATTTTAACGCGATTTCCTGTGTCGGCTGCGGCAGATGCGTCATGTATTGTCCCGTGAATATTGATATTCGTAAAATTATTGAAGATATTTCAAAATTATAATTAGGGAGTTAGTAATGCAAAACCCGTATATACCTTATCCTGTTGTGGTGGATAAAATCATTACTGAAGTCGATACCAAAGACATCAAGACATTTCGTTTCAAGTTTGTGAATCCCGAAGACGAAGCAAAATACAGCTATATTCCCGGACAATTCGGCGAACTTTCCATTTACGGCAAAGGCGAATCGCCTATCGGTATCGCTTCTTCTCCAACACAAAAGGGCTATGTCGAATTTACCGTGCAGAAAGCCGGTGTGGTCACTTCAGCGCTTCACGAAATGGAAGAAGGCACCGTGATGGGCCTCCGCGGACCGCTGGGGAATTCCTGGCCGCTGGAATTTCTGGAAGGGAAAAACATTGTCATTGTCGGCGGCGGCTTTGCTTTCACAACCTTGCGCTCATTGATCAATTACATGATCCACGACGATAACCGCAAACGCTTTGGTAACATTACGGTTATTTACGGGGCTAGAAATCCCGGTCTGTTACTTTATAAAGATGAGTTAACAGAATGGGGCAAAAGAAGCGATTTGAACCTTAACGTCACTGTCGATAAAGGTGACGCCAACTGGAAGGGCAGGGAAGGTTTTGTTCCCGCGGTATGTAAGGAAGTTGCTCCCAGCAAGGAAAACGCTGTGGCGGTGATCTGCGGCCCGCCCGTGATGATCCGCTTTACCCTGCCGGTATTTTTTGATTTGGGATTCTCCAAAGAAAACATTATTACTTCTCTGGAAATGAGGATGAAATGCGGTGTCGGTAAATGCGGCCGCTGCAATGTCGGCAGTAAATACGTTTGCAAGGACGGCCCGGTATTTTCACTGGCGGAATTAGACAAGCTGACACCAGAATACTGACAGCCTCTTAAAAAGTCCATATGCTGCGTTGCGCTGCATCCTTCGTCGCTGCGGCGTACGCCAAAAGTACGCCTCACTCCTCAGGCTTTGCGCGCCTTGCCTCTGGTACTTTTTAAGAGGCTATCTTTTTTAATTACGCGAAAAATTAGTAGATAACTGGTGTATTACTTTTTTAAAAAGTATTCGATATTCTGCCATGCTATGGTTGTAGTCAAGTTTCAATTTGCGGTTTCTTTTTTTGTGTGTTAGCAAGTCCATAAGAAATCAACAGTTTCTGATTAATGGCTTATAAATGACGGGAGATATTTGATGTCGCAAGCAGTTACGCCATATCTGGAAATGTCTCAGGCGATCATGGAGGCCGGCGGTGAGGCGCTGAAAAAATGTTATCAGTGCGGTACCTGCACCGGGACCTGTCCCTGGACACCGATAACCCATTTCAATATTCGCAAGCTTGTGCGTTTTGGCCAGTTGGGTCTGGACGGCATTGAAGAGCATATGTGGGGTTGTTCCACATGTAAGTTCTGTGTTGATCGTTGTCCGCGCGGTGTGGAGATTATCGACGTAGTTACCGCAATCCGCAACGTTTACAGCGGCGGCGGAATGCTACCGCAGAGTCTGCGTGCTTTTGTCGGATCTCTATCTGCGCGCGGTAATCCCTGGTCCGGCGATCCGGCCAAACGTAACGACTGGGCCAAAGAGAAATACCCCTTTTATTCCTCCGATAAAGAATATTTGTTCTGGACCTGCTGCACGGTTTGTTATGATCCCCGCAATGTCAGATTAGCAAAAGCGACCGCCGAGATATTGAATTTGGCAGATTTGAGTTGGGGACTGCCGTCCGTTGATGTTAATTGCTGCGGTGAAAGTTTAAGAAAAGTCGGTGATCGGGAACTGTTTGACAGACTCAAAAACAACAATATGAACTATTTCAATAAAAAAGGTATCACAAAAATAATTACCGTTTCACCTCACTGCCTGGTTTCTTTTAAAAAAGACTATGGTGAGGATTATGATGTTGTGCACTTCAGTGAGTTAATGGCCAGCCTCATTAAAGAAGGCCG
>Ga0154766_120_pt8 | contig 21155 bp, 22 predicted proteins | sample Rifle2008BG16ft_FD_105774 | JGI IMG/M metagenome (GOLD analysis project Ga0154766, IMG submission 105774) | Deltaproteobacteria bacterium RBG_16_44_11
GGGACGTCCGGACAAACTAACCGACAGAAAGGAGAAAATAGTATGGAAAAGAAAGACGTATATGTAGAAAAACTCAAAAAACAAATTGATGGATGGAGTGCAGAGATCGACAAGCTGGAAGCTAAAGCAAAAAAGACCAGGGAGGAATACGAAGCTCAAATAAAAACATTGCGACAGAAGTACGATTCAGCAAAAACAAAGATAGCGGAAATTCAACAGGCAAGTGAGGGCTCCTGGGAAGATCTCAAACAGGGAGTAGAAAGCGCCTGGAAAGTTTTTAAGCAAGGCCTGGATAAAGCTAAAGCCCGTTTCAAATAATAATTATAAGTACAGAGTAAACCGACAATTCTGTTTTGTTGATAGCAAGACGTAGAATTTGTTTAACTTCTATGAATACCCTTGACAATATCGAAGAAAATTTTTTTGCTGTTGGCCGTTATTGGGGAGGCTTAAATTCTTCTTTGGCTCAGGCCGGATCAATTTGGGCTATGAACACGGGCGTGTCTATTTCCGATTTTAACTGGGCATGGAATGAAAAATCTTTAACAGACAAAGATGCAAAATCAATTGAAGATATAAAGGAAATTTACAGGCAGAAAAATTTGCGTTTCTGGTGGTGGGTTTATCCTTGCGGAAACTCGGCAAAAACTATTGCCATGTTGCAAACCGCGGGTATGCGCCTGATTGAACAAATCCCCTGCATGGCCGCGGATTTGAAAATAAAATTTCTTGAACAAAAAATACCCGACGATATAACCATTTCTGAGGTTACAGATAAAGAATCATTATCTGTCTGGGCGGATATATCTTTTCGTGGATTTCAGATGCCGGAGCGTGCCAGAGAAAGCTACAATGCTTTTGTTTTATCATTTGAACGCGCAGGTCAATCAGCGCAAAAACTATTTTTGGCCTACCTGCAAGGAGAGCCGGTAGCCACATCTTTACTTTTTGTGCAAAACAACACAGCGGGAATTTATTATGTCTCCACGCTTCCGGCGTGGCGTAACAAAGGATTGGGTTTCTATGTAACGCTGGCCGCGATGCAGGCTGCCAAAAAAGCGGGATTTGAGAATGTTATCCTGCAGGCAACACCGGCAGGCGCAAAAGTATACCGGCGTATCGGCTTTAATGAATATTGTAAGGCGCAAATATATAAACTTTAAAACTTCATAATCTTGAAAGGCGTTGTTTGGTTTTGCTGAAGAGCTTCTATATCGTTGTGGAAATGTTGTAAGTGTTCTGTTATAAATATGCCATAATGATTTACAACTTCTCTATTTAAAAAGAAATGTTAGAATAACAAACAATAACGCCTTGAACCACGGGATTTCAAAAACAAAGAGAGCACACCATGCCTGTAGAAGATCTGAAGAAACTAAAAATTGAAAAAGCGGATAAAGCTATCATTACCGCCGGACGAAAAAAGAAACCGTTCATCATTGCTGCCATTATCATCGTGTTTTTGATATTCGTCATTTTATACAGGACGAGAATCATTGCCCCGGCAATAACCGTTGACGTAACAACCGTCTCTCAAGTTTATCCTTCCCAATCTCTTTCCGTACTAAACGCCAGCGGCTATATTGTTGCCCAGCGCAAAGCAGCGGTAGCCTCCAAAATGACAGGACGTTTGATAGCGCTGAATGTAGAAGAAGGAAGCAAAATTAAAAAAGGACAGATTATTGCACGGATGGAGAGCGCGGATGTAGGTGCGGCAAAAGATCAGGCCGCCGCGAACCTCAATACCGCCCGCGCCAATCTGGAACAGATCAAAGAAGATAGAAATAATCTCGAGAAGGACTACGGGCGCTATCGAAGACTGGCTGAAGGTGGTTATGTTGCCCAATCTGAGTATGATGCGATTAATACCCGCTATAAGCGCGCTATCGAAGGAGTCAAAGCGGCAGAAGCCACCGTAATAGCAGCTGCTGCGGCTCTTACAGGCGCCAGAGCTAATCTTGACTACACTTTGATCAGGGCTCCATTTAACGGAGTGGTGCTGACTAAAAATGCTGATGTCGGCGATATCGTGACTCCGCTGGGAGCCGCCGCCACAGCCAAAGCCGCCGTTGTAACAATTGCCGATATGAGTTCCCTGCAGGTAGAAGTAGATGTATCGGAAACCAGCATCACATCCATTCGGGTCGGCCAGCCTTGCGACATCCAGCTTGATGCTTTGGCGGATATGAGATTTCGCGGCGAGGTTCACGCCATTGTGCCGACAGTTGACCGCAGCAAGGCAACTGTTCTGGTCAAAGTGCGGTTTCTCGACAAAGATTCCCGCATGCTGCCGGATATGAGCGCAAAAGTTTCCTTTCTTTCCCGCAACCTCAAGCCCGAAGAACTGAAACCACGCATCGCGGTAAGTCAAGCGGCATTGATCAATCGTGGTAATCAGAATGCTGTTTTTCTTCTCCGGGGTAACCATGTTCAGCAAACATCGCTCCAGCTTGGAAAAAAGCTAGGCGACATGATGGAGGTTACAGAAGGACTTAAGCCGGGTGACCGTGTCGTCATAAATCCACCCAAAGGTTTGAAGGACGGATCAAAGATTAAGATTGCGGAAAGGTAAGGTTTATTTTTAAAATCCCCCTTTATCTTGTGCCCTCGCGTGACCTTCAGGTTATTAGGGTATAAAGGGGGATTGAGGGGGATTTTGGTAATTACATAAAATCCTCCCTAACCCTCCTTTAACAAAGGAGAAAAATAATAATCGATAATAAATCATGACTCAACAGAATAACACTATTGTCGAAATTAGAAATGTCTATAAATCTTATCATCGGGAAAGCCTGATTGTACCTGTGTTGCATGATATTACGTTTGATATTGCCGAAGGGGAATTCCTGGCGCTCATGGGGCCATCCGGTTCCGGAAAAACCACACTTTTGAATCTGATCGCGGGAATCGATAAGATCGATAAAGGCACAATCCGTGTCGGCGATGTCGATATTTCTACCCTTTCGGAAACTGAGCTTGCCCATTGGCGCGCCAATTCTGTCGGTTTTATTTTTCAATTCTACAATCTGATTCCCGTGCTGAAGGCCATCGAAAATGTGGAACTGCCGCTCCATCTGACATCCTTACCGACAAAAGAGAGACGTTCGCATGCGGAAATGGCGCTAAATTTGGTAGGACTTAGCCATAGGATGGATCATTATCCCGGTGAGATGTCCGGCGGTGAGCAACAGCGAGTGGCCATAGCCCGCGCCATCGTGACCGATCCCACCATTCTTGTCGCCGACGAACCCACGGGGGATCTCGATCGCGTCTCTGCTGAGGAAATACTTTCGATGATAGAAAGACTCAACACGGAAATGGGCAAGACCATTATCATGGTAACCCATGATCCTCGTGCAGCACAGCGGGCGAAAATCCTTCGGCATCTGGATAAGGGGTATCTGAACGATGATGCTTCTCAAAATCCTCTTTAGAAATGCCTTCCATAATAAGCTGCGCAGCAGCCTCACCATCCTGGGTATCGCGGTGGCGATTCTGGCCTTCGGTCTTTTACGGACGGTAATCAGTTCCTGGTATTCCGGTGTCGAAGCCGCCTCAACCACACGCCTGGTCACCCGTAATGCCATCTCGATTATTTTTCCACTGCCCATTTCTTATCAGGAGAAAATCCGTCAGATCGCAGGAGTGAAAATTGTTTCCTATGGCAACTGGTTTGGCGGTGTTTATATAGAGGAGAAAAACTTTTTTCCTAATTTTTGTGTAGAGCCCAAAACTTATTTTCAACTATATCCGGAATTCGTTTTGGATCCGCTGCAACAAAAGGCGCTTCTTGCCGACCGTAAAGGCTTTGTTGCCGGCCGAAAACTTGCGGAAAGATTCGGTTGGAAAATTGGAGATACAGTAATCCTTAAAGGAACTATATACCTTGGTAACTGGGATTTTGTGCTCCGCGGTATTTATCATGGTCGTGACGAAACTATCGACGAAACCCAGTTTTTCTTTCACTGGACCTACCTTAATGAGGTTATTAAAAAAAGATCTCCTAATTGGGCTGATAAAGTCGGTTTTTATATGATCGGAATCAGCAGGCCCGATATTGCGCCGGATGTGGCTTTAGCTATCGATAATGCATTTAAAAATTCTCTAGCCGAAACATTGACAGAAACGGAAAAAGCCTTCAATCAGGGCTTCATCGCCATGAGCGGAGCAATCGTTACGGCCATCCAGATGGTTTCTTTCGTCGTCATCTTCATCATCATGGCGGTAGTTGCCAACACAATGGCTATGACGACACGCGAGCGTACTGGTGATTACTCCATTATAAAGACACTGGGTTTCGGCGCCAAAGATATAACTATTCTTATTTTTGGCGAATCGTTGATAATTACCGCAACCGGATGTATCATCGGCATTATCCTGACCTTTCCCGCGGCTAAAGCTTTTGGCCATAGCCTGGCCAATTATTTTCCTGTTTTTCTCGTTTCTGCGGAAACGATTTATTATGATATTGCGGCCGCGTTTCTCATCGCGGTTCTGGCGGCGATTATCCCCACTCGTCACGCAATTCGCATTCGCATTGCTGATGGCTTAAGGAGGATTGGCTGATGGTTGTTCCCATTTCCTACAGCATCCGCAACCTCTGGAAACGCAGATTGACAACAGTGCTAACCGTGTCCGGCATGGCATTGGTCGTCTTTGTTTTTGCCGCTGTTTTGATGATGGCCGCAGGCCTGCAAAAGACACTGGTGGAGACCGGATCGAGTAACAACGTTGTGGTCGTGCGCAAAGGTTCGGCATCGGAAGTTATGAGCTTTATCGAACGCAATCCGGCATCCATCGTGGAAATGCTATCGCAAATGGCGATGAGCTCCGATGGAAAACGGCTGGTTGCCAAAGAATCCGTTGTTCTGATTGCCTTACAAAAACGCGGTACAGAGAAGACAGCAAGCCATTCCAACGTCGTGGTACGAGGCGTACAGGAACAATCGCTTCCTCTGCGGCCGCAAGTGAAGCTTGTCGCCGGACGCATGTTTAAAATGGGATCATCAGAAGTTATTGTCGGAAACAGCATTGCCAAAGGATTTCAGGGTGTCGGGCTACAGGGCACACTGAATTGGGGTATGCGGACATGGACGGTTGTCGGCATTTTCGATGCGGGCAATACCGGTTTTAGTTCCGAAATCTGGGGTGACGTAGATCAGATCATGCAAGCCTTTCGGCGTCCTGTTTATTCATCGCTGATTTTCCAATTGCAAAACTCCGCGGATTTTCCGCAAGCAAAATCTGCCATCGAAACAGATCCGCGATTGAAACTGGAAGCCAAAAGAGAAACAAGATATTATCTTGATCAATCGGAAATGATGGCAAAGTTTCTGCGGATTCTTGGTATGTCGCTTACCATTATCTTTTCCATAGGCGCGATCATCGGGGCAATGATCACCATGTATTCAGCAGTGGCCAACCGTACAGCGGAGATCGGCACATTAAGGGCGCTTGGTTTCCGCAGACGCAGTATACTGCTGGCATTTCTGGCCGAATCGCTTTTGCTGGGTTTTATCGGCGGCTTCGTGGGATTATTTTTTGCGTCATTCATGCAGTTCATTACAGTTTCCACCTTAAATTTTCAGACATTCTCCGAACTGGCTTTTAAATTCACTCTCAGTGCCCGCATTATTATTGAGGCGATGGCATTTGCTCTGATTATGGGACTAATCGGCGGCGTGCTGCCGGCATTGCGCGCCTCACGCATGAACATCGTTGATGCCCTAAGAGCGGCATAGGTAGAAATGATACAAAATTGTTCAATTTTAATTTTTCGACTACGTCCTTGTTGCGCTCTCTTGCTTCCCTCCCTGATTATATTCACAAATTATCCAATATAATTCGATCATTATCTATTTGGCATTCCTGTTGCTATATAGCTTTCATGAGATGCAATGTAATTTGAAAATTCTTTAAGGAGGTTAATATTATGAATAGTGGTGATACTGCGTGGGTTTTAACAGCTACAGCATTAGTGTTGTTGATGACTATACCGGGACTGGCATTTTTTTATGGAGGGCTTGTTCGCCGGAAGAATGTTCTTTCCATTCTCATGCAATGTTTCATCATCCTTTGCGTTATCAGCTTGCAATGGATGCTTTTTGGTTATTCTCTAGCCTTTGGTCCTTCTTTCCATGGTATCATCGGTAACTTGGATTGGGCCGGGCTGAACGGTGTCGGCATGGCGCCCAATCCCGCTTATGCCGCGACCATTCCTCATTCCGTTTTTATGATTTTCCAGGCGATGTTCGCGGTTATTACACCGGCACTGATTATCGGCGCATACGCCGAAAGGGTAAAGTTTTCTGCTTTTCTGCTTTTTACTATTCTTTGGTCAACTTTTGTTTATGATCCGCTGGCGCACTGGGTCTGGAGCACAGGTGGCTGGCTGAAGGCATTAGGTGGACTTGATTTTGCCGGGGGCATTGTTGTCCATGTCAGTTCCGGTATTTCGGCGTTGATTCTTGCTTTATTGCTGGGTAAACGCATTGGTTATAACCACAAACCGATTCGTCCGCATAACTTACCTTTTACCGTTATGGGCGGAGCGCTTTTGTGGTTCGGTTGGTTCGGCTTTAATGCCGGAAGCGCTCTGGCCGCTGATGGAATCGCGGCCAATGCTTTTGTGACAACACATATGGCCACAGCCGCCGCGGGTCTAACCTGGGCACTAATCGAATGGTGGCATAACGGATCTCCGACAATCCTTGGCGCAGTAACTGGAGCTGTCGCCGGCTTGGTTGCTGTTACACCCGCCTGCGGTTTTGTCAACCCGATGAATGCCATGTTTATCGGTATTATGGTCGCGGTTATTTGCTATCTGGCAGTGGCAGTCATCAAAGCAAAACTCGGTTATGATGATTCTCTTGATGCTTTTGGCGTGCATGGCGTGGGCGGAACTGTTGGAACGATTGCCACGGGTATCTTTGCGCAGAAATCCATTAACGCGGCTGGTGCGGATGGCCTGCTCTTCGGCAACGTCCATCAGCTCTTTGTTCAAGGCCTGATGGTGGTTGTCACCATAGTTTTTGCCGTGGTCATGACCTTCGTTATCTTCAAGGTTGTAGATGCGATCATCGGAATGAGGGTTGAAGAGAATAATGAAGTTATGGGCCTCGACTTAACACAGCAGAGTGAAGCTGCATATACAGTAATCGAATAGGAGGAGATGAATATGAAATTAATAATTGCTATTATCCAACCACATAAGCTGGAAGCTGTGAAAAAGGAGCTTGAGGCGGTAGAAGTAAATTTGATGACCGTCACCAATGTTCTGGGTCAGGGCAGGCAGAAAGGCCATACAGAAATATACCGTGGAGCAAAAGAAGCAGGCGGCTTACTGAATAAGGTTAGATTGGATATCGCCGTAAATGAAGATTTTGTTGAACCGACAATTGCGGCCATTAACAAAGGAGCCCGCACAGGAGGCGTTGGTGACGGTAAAATATTTATTGTGGATTTGCATGAATGCATCCGTATCAGCAGTGGAGAACGAGGCGGCAAAGCCATAGGGTAGAGAGCAGCAAAAGTGTGACCATCAACAAAATTATTGCCGTTGCCCAAAAATATTCTATTGCGGGTAACGGCAATTTAATCCATGAGTTTTGGTTTCTGTATGGCTAGATCAGATAGCTAAACTACACTTTTGATTTTCACCCTTTAAAATATGAAAAAATAATAATGACAGGATGAGTGCCAAAGCTATAGACAATTTGCATCGATAGTAAACAACAAAATTGTTCAATTTTAGTTTTTGAACAACATCATTGTAGTGTTTTGCCATTTTTCCCAGAAGCCATTTTATAAATTATTTAATATAATTAATGTATTACCCGTTTGGCATTCCCATTGCTAAGTAAACTCCATTAAGAACAATTTAATACTAAATTTTTAAGGAGGATAGTGCGATGAATAGTGGTGATACTGCGTGGGTTATTACGTCCACGGCACTGGTATTGTTGATGACAATACCGGGCTTGGCATTTTTTTATGGAGGACTTGTTCGACGAAAGAACGTGCTTTCTATACTAATGCAATGTTTTATTATCATGTGTATAATAAGTCTCCAATGGGTGTTATTCGGTTATTCCCTGGCCTTTGGTCCTTCTTTCCACGGCATCATCGGCAATTTTGATTGGGCTGGCCTGAAAGGCGTCGGCGCCGCTCCCAACGCGGCTTATGCGGCGACCATTCCGCATTCCGTTTTTATGATTTTTCAGTGCATGTTTGCCGTGATTACGCCGGCTTTGATTATCGGAGCTTTTGCCGAGCGGATGAAATTCTCCGCGTTTCTGATTTTCACTATCCTCTGGGCTACCTTTGTCTATAATCCAATTGCTCACTGGGTATGGGGTACGGGAGGCTGGTTACGCAATCTCGGTGTTTTGGACTTCGCAGGGGGAGTAGTTGTTCATACAAGTTCCGGTATATCCGCTCTTGTAATCGCTTTGCTCCTTGGCAAGAGGGAGGGATATAAAAGACAACCCTTCCGGCCTCACAATCTGCCTTTCACTGTTTTGGGCGCCGCCCTGCTCTGGTTCGGATGGTTTGGCTTTAACGCCGGTTCCGCTCTGGCCGCAGACGGAATAGCCGCCAATGCTTTTATAGCCACGCATGTCGCCGCAGCCGCGGCAGGATTAACCTGGGCTTTAGTTGAATGGAAGCAAAATGGCGCACCGACGATCCTCGGAGTATGCACGGGCGCCGTCGCGGGGCTTGCCACTATCACGCCCGTCTGCGGTTTTGTAAACCCCATGAATGCCATCTTTATCGGCGCACTTGCCGCCGTATTTTGTTATATCGCTATCGCGGTTATTAAAACCAAACTGGGCTACGACGACGCCTTAGACGCATTTGGTGTTCACGGTGTGGGAGGTATTTGGGGCACAATTGCCGTTGGTCTTTTCGCAGAAAAGGCGGTTAACGCCACCGGCGCAAACGGGCTTTTCTTCGGAGACACCTATCAATTGCTCGTGCAATTAATGATGGTGGTCGTGGTTTCGGCTTTTGTGGCAGTAATGACATGGATACTCTTTAAAGTTGTTGACGCGGCCATCGGTATGCGGGTGGAAGAAGAACAAGAATTTATCGGCCTCGACTTAACACAGCAGAGTGAAGCTGCATATACAGTAATCGAATAGGAGGAGATGAATATGAAATTAATAATTGCCATTATCCAACCACATAAGCTGGAAGCTGTGAAAAAGGCTCTGGAGGATGTGGATGTAAATCTGATGACCGTCACCAATGTGCTCGGTCAGGGAAGGCAGAAAGGCTATACGGAAATATATCGTGGAGCGAAAGAAGCAGGCGGTTTGCTAAGTAAAGTAAGATTAGATATTGCTGTCAATGAAGGTTTCGTTGAACAGACGATTACGGCCATTAACAAAGGAGCCCGTACGGGAGACGTTGGTGACGGTAAAATCTTTATTGTTGATTTGCATGAATGCATCCGTATCAGCAGTGGAGAACGAGGCGGAAACGCTATCGGTTAGAAAACAACAGCGGGGAATGAAGAAAAGAGATTTCCTTATTCAATGAAGCTGTGACAGTCAAATTCGGTTTTAGCATATTTTTAATATTGCCGTTACCCGGCGCGATTCCAGCAGGGGTAACGGCGATTTATTTTATAAGACCAACACATGTTTATAATATTATTTACTTAGTCAAAAATTTGTTGTATTAACGCAAGGATGAAAAAGATATTTATTTTCAATTTAATATTTATTTCTTTAACTTCATTTTGCTTTGCCGGTGAAGGCCAACAAACCAAAGTCATTAAGATGCAAGTCGGAGATAATTTTAGTATAACCCTAAAAGCCAATTCAACAACCGGTTATCAATGGCAATTTGCTATACCGTTGGGCCAAAACATGCTTCAGTTAATTAATTCAGAATATATAGCGTATAAAACCAGACGTGTCGGCGCGGAAGGAAAACAGGTATGGACATTCAAAGCGCTCAAAGCCGGCGAAACGAATATCTCGTTTAAATATGTGCGCCAATGGGAGGAAAATGCTCCGCCGCAAAAAGAAGCATCCTTTGATATTGTCATAAAGCAGAAACTAAGATAAACGCAAGCACCCCGAATCCGAAACCAAGAAAAAATAGGAGCATATTAATCAAAAACAGACGGGAAGGTTTCCACTTTCTGCTTTGAGGGAAAACAGAGTCAAATAAAAGACTCCACGAACCGGCAAAACAAAAAAGCATGACCAGGGCTGCAGGATATTTCACGGAAAAGAGGCTTGCCCCCCGCGCGGGTAAAAATAGCCCCAGAGAGATGTAAACGGAGTTGAACATTTTACGCCGATAAACCCAGAGCAAACATCCAGCCATAAAGGAAAGCATGACCGGGGGTATCCAATCACAAGCGGTAAATGCCCTGTAGCGCACTATTTGCGACTCAAAGACTTTCACCGGCATTAAGGCCGCCGAAGTCAATATATAAAAGACTAAGGCCAGAGCAAGCCCTACCTGACAAATGGCTACGCCAAAAAGCTCTGATAATGATTTTTTACCTGTGGTCGCCATTTTCCAAACCCCAAAATTTCACAAAAACTGTCCCTTTCGTCTATTTACTATATTCTATGATTAGACGGCTATTTTTTCAACCAACAAATCAATTGATGAAAAGACACTGGAAAATCTTTAATGACTTATTTACACATAACATCGCGGAGACTTCATCAGGTATGTTATTGTGTCACTTGTACCAAGTTTACTTAAGAATGCACTCACTGTAATTGTATGTTCTATCGCATTTCACGGCTCGTTCCTGTTTTTCCATATAATTTTATGAAAACCAATATAACCGGCCAAATTTCGTTTTGAGAATTTTGGCTGGCCAAAAGCCGGGGGTGATTATAATCTTCGGTAAAGCCGTTTTTCTTCGAGGCTAGAATAAACTTTTTATTTTGGCTATTCAGAGCGCTGAACAATTCATAACAGCCGCCGGGAGGAGCAATTTTATCATTACCTCCGGCGATACAGAGCACCGGTATCGTAATTTTTTTCATCGCCTCTAAATAATCAAATTTATCATATCCGCGCCACTTGCCCGTCCAATTCCACCGGCACCATTGCGGCATAAAGCCCATGCGCTCATTTTCCGGACCTAAGCCAAAAAGAGGACCGGGCATTTGACCAAACAGACGCATGATAATTCTGACCAATATTATGCCGATTTTATGGAAAAATGTTTTTCCTGCGCCTGTTGTTTGAGAACCAAGAACGACAAGAGCCTGGATTTCTTTTTGTCTGTCGTTATTCCTGGCCATGTACATCAATGGTAAAAATCCGCCGCCGCTGTGAGCAACCCAAATACATTTTTTTTGTTTTGTTTCCGTTTGCACCGCTTTTATAACGGAGGGAACATCACAAAGCGCGTAATCTTCCGCGTCAGGAGTCAAATCCCCGAATTCGCTTCGGCCATGGCCGCTCCATTCATAAATCCAGCAATCAAACCCTTCCTTGTTCAGAAATTTCGCCAACTCCTGACAAATGGACGCGTTGGAAAAAGTGCCGTGCGTTATAATGACCGGAGGATAAATTGACGACCTAAGAGGAAATCTATATAGAGCAAGCTTGCTGTTTTTTTTACTATAAACAAAAGAAGGCTTAGGTAGAGAATTTTTTTTCATATAGGTCATAAGAATTATCGAAATATACTAAGGCGGTTCAAGCTATATATGTACCTGTCACTTTTATTTACGGCAGATTACCTATAAATCATACAAGTAGCAGTGGCATGGGCGTACAGATTGCCCTCGTCATCTTTTAGCGTCCCTTCGGATACCCCAATCTTTTTGGATATATTGATGACCCTTCCTTCCGCCACCAACTCTTTCTCCAGAGGAATAGCTTTCAACATCATAATATTCAAATCAAGGGTACCATAGCCAACACCTGCTTCCAGCATAGTGTGTACCGCACATCCGGTCACGGAATCCAGCACCGTTGCCGCGAATCCGCCGTGAACTCCGCCAAGCGGATTGATGTGCCGTTTATCCGCTTTAGCAGAAAATTTGATGTAGCCGCTGGCTACTTCAACTGGTTTCATCGGCACAATCTCCGCTATAGGCGCACGAGGAATGCGCCCTTCTAGCACACCTTTCATCAAATCTAAACCGCTTAATTTTTCCATATTCATTCGTTTTCCTAATTCCCGTATAACGTGCGAATCACCGGTAACCAGAAGGCAAAGGCTGCGATCCATCCCTGTACATGCGCTAGTTAGTACTCCCTAATCGATTACTATCTTTTCCTCTCAGTGCGACGGTCAAGTGCAACTAGCAATCGTCTCCCGGTATTTAACGCCCAGTCTGCTACATGAGGATCGACCTCTACACCATGCACTGCTGAATTCAGTAGACCCACCATATCCGCTAAGACGCTCCGTTCTTCATCGGTAAGCAACCCTCGCTCACCAAGCATATGAAGTAGCCGCCCCACTCCAGCACGGGAAATTTCCAAGTTGTTCAGTCGGGCAAGGTGTACCAGTCGCTTTTTGATTGCGATTCGCAAACCCGCAAGGGCGAGTGCTGGATCTTCTTCTGCAACCAACTCAAATGAGAATTCCGGTGCCTGAGCTGATTGTGCCTCAGTAGCAAGAAGGCCAATATTCTCAGCACGTTTGGTAGTCTGTTTGAACTGCGCAAGTAGCGGCTTCACCCATTCAGGCGCTTTGGCGGATGACCGTTTGTAGTAAAAATGAGCGATGATCCAAGAGATCACCGCTCCTGCTAATAGAAGCAAGTATTCCATGATGTTCAAACCATAATAATGATTATACAGTCTGTATAAATCGGGAAGAACAGACTGTTAATTTCCATATAAGACTTTCCCGCGTCTTCCCATTTATTTATATATACATCAATAATATTAATATGTTAAGTAGCAATGAAGCCGTCTTGTTCTTATCTTTTCAACAGTTCCAGCCATTCTTTGATGTTTGCGGCTTTGGCTATTTCCCCGCGGTCGAGATAATATTTTTGCAGTTTTGTTAAGTAAGCCCACAGCGGCTTTCGCCAGCCGTTATCGGCGGAAGTATTAATGGCCAGCTGTAAAATATTTTCATTATAAGGCAAGTACTTTACCCAGACACCGCAGGTAATCAAACGGGAGAGAGGATCATCAATAGATGAAATTTCCTGGAGGCCGTTTATTAAATCTTTATTCCGGGCTGGTTTTATAAGGCTTAAGTATTGAGTAGGAAGTAAATTATTTTCTACGGAAGAAAAGTTTCCTTTAAGAAAATTATAATAGGCAAAATTTGCGGCAACGGGTTGGAGTTTGTTAATCCGTATAAATTCAGTGGCATCAAAATCTTCCAGTACGGCTGTATGCAAGGCGTATTTGGTTAAGTAAGCTTTGGCCAAAAGATTTAATTTGTTGCTGGAGGCGATGGCATTTTTAGCTCTGTTAAAATGAGTATCTGCGGGGCCTTCTTTTCCGGTCAAAAAACTTTTTTTATAACTTTCGAGCTGGAGGGAAATCGTATCTTTCGATTCGGGAATTTGGCCGGAACGCGCCCCGCAGGCATAAATAAAAATGAGCAAACTTGTAAAGAGAATTTTCCTCATGGTACTTTAATCTCCGGATCTTTCTTTTGGAAATAATGACGTCAATATTTTTGGCCACATCATCCAATGTTTTTCACCGCGTCATCAATATCCTCACGCAGGGCGCCCAAATTCTTCATGCCGTCGGATGTTTCTTTACTTATCTTAATGTCCTATGTTTTCTAAAAAAATCATAAGTCCATTTCACCAATAAGTTGGCGTATAATAGCACAGGACCATTAGGACTTCAAACCGGTAGATGCCAATTTTCATTGACAAATATAAACCAATCGTTATATTGAACCCCGTCATCACAAAAATATGCCCGATAAGGTTTTAAAATAGTGGAGGATTATATGAAAAATCAAAATCGTAAAACTTTTTTCATGTTTTTACTGGCTTTTCTGGTCGCCTTTTTTATTGTTTCGCTGGTTGAGGTTCTGCGTTCTTCTTTTATGCCTTCAGCGGCGCCGGATGTGCAAACGGCATCGGCAATTTCCACCTCCGAAACAATAAAAGCACCTACTTCTTTTTCCGAGTTAGCCGAACGTGTCAAGCCGGCAGTAGTCAACATCAGCACTACAAAGACAACCGCAGGTCGAAGTTTTGGTTCGCCCTTTGGCCGGTCGCCTTTCGGCGATGACTTTTTTGATCGTTTTTTTGGCGATATTCCCCAACGTGAATTTAAACAAAGAAGCCTCGGTTCGGGATTTGTTATCAGCAATGATGGTTATATTTTTACCAACAATCATGTTGTAGAAAAAGCGGATAAAATTTTGGTAAAATTATCTGACAATAGAGAATATGAAGCAAAAATTATCGGCACAGACACCAAAACTGATATTGCCTTAATCAAAATTAAACCAAGCAATAGCTTGCCAGTTGTAGAAATTGGTGATTCCGATCAAGTAAAAGTAGGTGAGTGGGTGATTGCTATTGGTAATCCGTTCGGTTTGGAACAGACAGTAACGGCCGGCATAGTTAGCGCCAAGGGACGTGTTATCGGAGCAGGCCCTTACGACAATTTCATTCAAACCGACGCCTCCATTAATCCCGGCAACAGCGGTGGTCCATTATTTAGCATGGATGGAAAAGTTATCGGCATCAACACGGCTATCGTCGCTCAGGGCCAGGGCATCGGTTTTGCTATACCGATTAACATGGCCAAAGGAATTTTGGGGGATTTGAAAACCAAAGGTAAGGTAACCCGTGGGTGGCTGGGCATTTCCGTGCAGGATATTACGGAAGATATCGCAAAAAATTTGAATTATAAGGATAAGAAAGGCGCTTTAGTCTCCGATGTTTTTAAGGGTGACCCTGCAGATAAAGCGGGAATTAAAGTAGGGGACATCGTCATTGAAATCAACCATAAGCCTATTAAAGACACTCATGAATTACTGCTGACCATTGCCACAATGCAAGTCGGGGAAAGAGTATCGATTAAGGCTATACGCGATGGTAAAGAAATAGCATTCCAGGTTGTAGTGGCGGAACGTAAAGACAAAGTTGACATGGTATCAACAAAAGGATCGACAGGGCATTTTGGCATTGCGGCACAAGACATCACTCCGGAAATGGCCAAACAGCTAGGTATTCCCCGTGAAGGGGGTGTTATAGTAACTGAGGTTCTAAACGGCAGCCCGGCGGATGATGTAGGAATTCAGCCGCAGGATATTATTGTGCAGGTTAATAGAGTAAAAATTAATTCCATGAAAGATTATACGCGCGAAATTTCCAAAGCGATCGAAAAGAAAAGCGTGACACTATTAATCAAACGCGGCAACTCCAGCTTCTTCGTTGCCCTGCAAACAGAATAGAAAGCAGCCAATGAAAGCAAAAAGGCAGGCTTTTTAAAGCCTGCCTTTTTTTGTAACTTTGGCCAAAAAATAAAATGTTTCACGTGAAACATTACCCCCTTCAGGAAGTCCGGAGACATCCTGTCTTTCACCCTTTCAGCCATTGAGCGTACTGATACATTCTAGCCAATGCTTTAACGGTTCTCTCCGGAGTAATAAAATTCACTCCTTTATACTTGCACCCTTCAACATCGGTAATTGTGTGCGTTTTATTATCATTGAGCAAGTAAACTCCCGCCACCGGCTTTTGATATTTTTCCATCAGCCTTACCGTGCGCTCGACAAACTGCTTTTCAAAATCATCCAGAAACAGCAAAGCTCCTTCGACAAATTTATCATCATAGCTTTTTTTATCTAACTCTACCGTTGATTCCAGCACGGCTTTGATCATTATCCTTCTGCCGATAATGCCCATGTGGATGATCGCGTCGCATCCATCCCATTGAAGGAGTTTCTCAAGAATGGTCATGTGTATTTCGGTATTCATTTCCGCAACAATATCCACAGGATTAGAATGGCTCCAAAATGGCGGGAGCAATTTATTGAAGCTTTCAATAATTTCCCCAGATAGTTTCGGCACTTCCAATCCATTTTCCATACACAAATCGGACGCGACAACTCCCCATCCTCCTCCTAAGGTCATAATGGCTACTCTTTTCCCCCTGGGTAGAGGCAAAGAAGAAAATGCCGCGGAAAGATCGAGCAGGTCCATGGGTTGCTCTACCAGGATAATTCCCGCTTGCTTGCAAGCCGCTTTGAATACTTTCACATTGGAAGCCATCGCTCCCGTGTGGCTAGCCGCCGCGTGAGCTCCGGCTTCTGTGCGTCCGCCTTTTAGGGCAATAATCGGTTTTTTTCTTCCCGCACGTTTTGCCGCTTCAAAAAACCTTCGTCCGTTTTTTATGCTTTCTATATATAAGACTACTGTTTTGGTAAGTTCATCAACTTCAAATCCTTCCATCGCATCTTCGATGGTGATCATCGCTTCATTGCCGGAACCGCCGAATACGCGTATGCCGATGCCTTCCTTCTCGGCAAAGGCGAGCAACTGTGTCCCCAAATTTCCTGATTGTGTAACTAGTGTTGTGCCGCCCGCCTTCGGCCGCACATGTGTTCCTGTACAATAAAGAGATATAGAGGGATTGCATATCCCCATGGTGTTGGGACCTAAAATTAAAATTCCGGCTTCTCGCGCTTGCCTTACCAGTTCTTCTTCCAGAAGCTTTCCTTCCACACCGGTTTCGGCAAACCCGGACGAGATAAGCAATACATTTTTAATTTTCTTTTTCTTCAGTTCAGGAATTAATGCCAAAACGTGATTCGCGGGAATGGTGATCACGGCAAGATCAACCGGATCGGGAATATCGGTTACGGATTTATAAACATGCCGGCCGATAATTTCTCCGCCTTTGGAGTTAACCAGATAAATTGGCCCCGTATATTTTCCGGCGAGCACATTAGTGAACATCAATTGTCCCCATTTGCTAATGCCGGCGGAGGCACCGATGAAAGCAATCGATTTGGGATAAAATAACTTTCCCATTGCTTTGGGAGGTATGGGAATATGGGTGATTTTTTTATCAGGTACTTTCCCTAAAACAATAAGAGCGTCCACCGCTGTTACTTTGCCGTCAGCAGTAACTAATAATGGATTAATATCAATTTCTCTTATTTCGGGTATTTCTTTTCCTATCTTGGATAAACCGACTAAAGTATTAATTAGCGCTTCTCTGTCCGGCGCTTTTTCTCCGCGAAATTCTCCCAGGAGTTTTTGCGCCTCCAATTGCTCAATCATTCTTTGCGCTTCATTTTTTTCCAAAGGGGCAAGCGCAAACACAACATCCTCTATTGCTTCCGTAAAAATTCCGCCTAATCCAAACATAACCGTAGGACCAAATTGTTCATCATGGAAAAGCCCCGCGACAAATTCTCTTTTCCCCTGCAGCATCGGCTGAATTAAAAATCCTTCTAAATCAGTCCCGGCCGCTTCCTTTATATATAAAGCGGCTGTCTTAACTTCTTCCTTGTTTTTTAAATTCAGCCTTACCAAGCCTCTCTCTGTTTTATGTGTCAGGCGAGACCCTAAACCTTTTAGAACAATCGGATATCCGTAACGTTCGGCAACTACCAGTGCTTCCTCAATATTTCCAGCTACTTGTTCTTCTACCACAGGGATGCCATATTTCTTGAGCACCTGTTTTGCTTCCGCTTCCGTCAATGTCGATCTGTCTTGTGATTTCGCTCTGGTAATTACGTCCAATACTCGTCCTCCCTGAAGCTTTATTACGATATTTTTACTATTACTTCTATTTTCATTAATAATATTGGGTATTTATAATATTCCCAGTTCCCGTCTTTGACTCTTAGTCACTATCATATGCCGCGCAATAATACAAGATTCATATTCGCCTATCAAATTAATTTTCATGTTTGCAAAATGTTTTTTCTTGACGGAATCTTTTCACGCCTCTACATTTATATATAAAGCATGAATGACGGCTAAGGAGTAAAAAAAGAACTTACTAAGTTCCATAAGTGAATATATGATTAAAGATGAAATTAAACAAATTATTATTAATGGCCGCTTGATCGGCATTACCGATTTAGATGATTCAATAAAAAAAATAGCCGCAAGCTACAAAGATAAAAGTGATGAAGAAATTAAAAAGAGTTTGCTTGCGGAGATTGCCAACAAAAACTATGTTCCTCCTGCCGCGCTCGTTGAATACGGTCAAGCGCTCCTACGCGAATTTAAGATAGCACAAGGTCTGCCCGTTACGAAAGAACCTGCCCATGGTCTTAACATTGCTGTTTTAGGTATGGGCTGCGCTCGCTGTAGCCAATTGGAGGACAATGTCCGTAATTTACTGTCCGAAATGAAAATTGCCGCTGATTTACGCCATATTACCGACTTTAAGGAAATAGCTAGTTACGGAGTGCTCGGCTCTCCGGCATTGGTTATAAATAATAAGGTTGTTTCGGTAGGTGAAGTTCCCCCAAAAAGCAAAATTCGGCAATGGATAATCGAGGCCTATAATCCTCCTAACGAATAACGACGATTATTCTGACACCCAATCTTAATATTTTTTTGAAATTTTTTGATTATTTTTGACAACCGGGGCATAAATATGTTCCTCTCCCTGATAGTTTTATACGGCATATCGTACCGCCGCAAATTGCGCATTTTTTGCCTTCCTGCCCATAAACTTTCAATTGATGCTGGTTTTCACCTTTTCGGCCGTACAAATCACGCCAATCCGAAATTGACGTGCCTCTTTTGGCAATTGCTTTCTTAAGCACGTTTTTGGCTTGAGAAAATATTTTACGCCACTGGGCTGCCGTTAATGTCGCTACGATTCTTTCGGGATGAATACCCGCCCGATACAATATTTCACACGCGTAGATATTGCCGATGCCTTTTACAACACTTTGGTCCATCATTAGTGTTTTAATTTTCGTCTTCCGGCCACCATGAAGCTTTAGCAACTCTGTAAGCTCAAAATCCCCGAAAATCTCACGGTCGGCGCCGTTTTCTTTTCTCCGCACCACCCTTACTGTAGCAAATCTCCTAGGATCCACCAAAAAGATATAACCATCGGCAAAGGCCATCTTCCAGCGGCTGTATTTCGGCATTGTCGAAATTTTCTGCCATAGAAGCCTTCCCGTCATGCGCAAATGAATTACTATGGAATTCCCATCGTCCAGATCAATGGCAATCGTCTTTCCCGCGCGCTTAACCGCGACCACTCTTTTTCCCCGCATATTTTTAATTTCGGCTAATTTGCTGTCAAATGTTTCAGTATTTAAAATTCTCTTGTCGCATATTTTCTTTTTCAATTGACGGCACAATGTTTCCACTTCAGGCAATTCAGGCATTATCCATCTCCTCTGTGTCCCCTACTGCAATATTTATCCCTGCTTTCTACTTTTACTAGAAATAATTTTATTTGCCTACCTCTTTTTTGTTTGACAAGTCACTTTTAAATCTTTATCTGTAAAATCAAACAATATGTTTTAGGAGGATTTATAGACTACTTGCAAATGACGGGGCCATGCGGCATTGATTGTTTTAATTGCGTTCTGTATCTGGCCAACAGTAACAAAAAATTAAGAAAGGCCGTTGCCGAAAAAATGCAGCTGCCCGAGCATGAAGCTGTCTGCAATGGCTGCCGAGCGCACGGAGGGATAATTCCCGCGCTCAAGAGAACCGAGCCTTGTCAGGTTTTCCAGTGCATTTCTCAAAAAGGATTTAAGTTTTGTTTTGAATGTTCCGATTTCCCCTGCGACCGTCTGCATCTCTACGCGGACATGGCTTCCCAGCGTCCGCTCAACACGAAGGTCTTCAACTTATGCTTGATAAAAAAACTTGGAATTGAAAAATGGGCTCTTCAAAAAGCTAAGAGTGTCCGCGAAACTTATTTTAAGGAAAAGTTCCACCTGTAAAAAAAATGTCATTTTTTGAAAAAAAATGTTGACAAATTTTTTTATTTGCTTACATTCAGTAATTAGGTTTGAAATTTTTTGAATTAAAAAATATTTTATGGGAGGAAAACCTCCAGAAGGAGAATAAAATGGAAAACGAGACCCTCTTTAATGAGGAGGCTGAGCCTCCTGGTCGCCTGACCGGTCTTGTTAAAGTCGAAAATGAAGTAATTGACTTTTGCTCATTAAACGCAACAACTCATCAACAGCTTCCGGCTAAACAAAAGTCTGACAGGATTTTATTTCCTTTTAAGGATTCTCCTCGTTCGCGTCTTTTCCGTAAACGGCATTACCCCGACATCACCCGCTTCGAATGGTTTGACTGGCATTGGCAACTGCGCAACGCCATCAGAGATGTTCAAACCCTGTCTCAAATTTTAAATCTTTCAGATAATGAACGCCAGGCAATGATGCACAACGCCGGAGCTTTGCCCGTTTCTATTACCCCCTACTATGCCAGCTTGCTTGATCCCCATGATCCTGCGGCTCCACTGCGCCGCTGTGTTGTGCCCGTTATGGATGAATGCCTTCATACCGCGGGCGAAGAAGAAGATCCTTTATGTGAAGATGCCGATTCGCCGGTTCCGGGAATTGTGCATCGTTATCCTGACCGCGCTTTGTTTTTGGTGACGGATTCCTGTTCAACCTATTGCCGTTACTGCACGCGCTCCCGCATTATTGAACGCAGTAATCAGCATTATGTTGATTTCGAGAAATGGGAAAAGGCGATAGCCTACATCGAAAGCAATCCAAATATCAGAGATGTGCTTCTTTCCGGCGGTGATCCCTTAACATTATCCGATAACAAGCTGGAATGGTTGTTGATGCGCTTACATAAAATTCCTCATATTGAACTTATTCGCATCGGGACAAAGGTTCCCGTTGTGCTGCCTCAGAGAATAACCCCGGCTCTGAGCGCCATGCTGAAAAAATATCATCCTTTATGGATTAGTATTCATATTACCCATCCCGATGAACTAACGCCGGAAATGAGCGCCGCCTGTATTCGCCTGGCCGATGCCGGAATTCCTTTGGGCAGCCAGACCGTATTGCTTTCCGGCATTAATGATGATGTCGCCACAATGATGAGGCTGGTGCATGCTCAATTACAAATTCGCGTTCGTCCTTACTATCTATATCAATGCGATCCTATTCCCGGCTCCTCTCATTTTCGCACGCCGATCAGCAAAGGATTGGAAATCATCCAGGGCTTGCGCGGCTACACCACCGGCTATGCCGTGCCTACTTATGT
>Ga0154766_125_pt3 | contig 20193 bp, 19 predicted proteins | sample Rifle2008BG16ft_FD_105774 | JGI IMG/M metagenome (GOLD analysis project Ga0154766, IMG submission 105774) | Deltaproteobacteria bacterium RBG_16_44_11
CAAATGCTATAGCTTGACCGATGCCCCGGCCGCCGCCGGTAACAAGGGCTATTTTACCTTTCAATGAAAATTGATTTAAATCGAACATAGTTTGAGATTCTCCTTAAAGAAATAAAACATAGAACTATTCCCCGCCCTGTTTCCCTTAACGAGGGATGTGCAGGGCGGGAAGTGCTTTTACTTTATGGATAATTTTTATTACCGGCTAAGCTTTCGCTTTCTTTGGTCTATTAGCCAGATTGCTCTTGGCTAAAGCTTCGCGGTCGCCGCCGCTCATACCGGCGATATATCTGACCAGCTTCTTGCGGGACTCCAGATCGTACTGAGTGGTAATGGCAATTTGCTCCATAATCGGTGAACCGCCGCCATGATAAGCGCCGATATTATGTATGCCTCCCGTTGCCGAGCAGAGTTGATCACCAAGTAATCTCCAGAACTGGGCCTGATCTTCAGCCGACATATTGGGATTTCGTTTAGTGTATTTGTGCAGAAGATCGCCTGTCTCCTTATTCTTGAAATCTTTTTCGTGCGGGAAAGTAGCTACAACGCCGCCCGAAATATCGCAAAGAATTTCCGCTTCACGCCAGACCGCCTCACCGGAGAGGCACCGGCCGACGTTACAGTAAATGGAGTGGGGAATATAAGAGCCGGGGCCATAAGGCATAAATCCAACGCCGGGAATGTAAACTTCGGGTTTGCCCAGGTCGGACGCTGTATAGCCGGCTGCGTATCCTAGTTCCGTGGTCATAATGATTTCCGCCAGCTTCTCCCGGACATGGGATTCCTTGTGAATGTTGTTCACTTCAGCGGCAAGAGCAGCCAATCCCATAATGATATCGCCGATAGCCGGTTTACATCCGGAGTAAGAATGGCGGTGGAATAACGCGAACAAGAGGGCAAGTACGCCGCCGTGCTGATATTCACCGGCCAAAAAGACCCTTTCCCAAGGCACGAAACAGTTGTCGAAAATCATGTAAGAATCGGTCGAGCCGGCCACGAAACCGCGTTTGTAAATCTCACGGGGACGGAGGTTGTGGATCGTTACGACCTGTTTTAATCCATCCCAATCGCCCGGAACGGCAAAAGCGACGGCATAGTCCTTATCTTTTTCACGCAGAGCTCTGGTGGGAACTACAAGCACTTCATCGGCAACGGAGCCCTCGGAAATATGAACTTTACAGCCCTCCACAACAATGCCGTCTTTTAATCTTTCCTTAATGCGCACATAAGCGCCGGGATTAGGTTGATCCGCCGGGCGCAGTAGTCTATCGCCCTTGACGTCGGTCTGGGCGCAGCAACCGACAAGATCTTCTTTTTGAAAGCGGGTAAGCCACTTTTTAAAATTTTCATGATATTGCGTAGCGCCTTTGTTTGCCTTATCCGCTTCGAAAGAAACATTGTAAACGGCGTTGGTCGCGTCAATTCCCATACAGCGCTGAATGCAACCGCCGACCTTCTGGCACAGCATTCTTGTCATGTCCTGCTTGTTGTGCAGATCGGTTGTGTTCTGATGAATGTGGTTAAAACGGTTAATTCGCTCACCGGTGAGATGAGAAATCGCCGTCATCAATTCCTGATTCTCCGGCTTGGCCGCTTCATCATAAGTTGTACCCATGACGTTAAGGCAATCCATTTGAAGTTCATCCGTCCTGTCAATCAATTGTCCGTCGTAGTAAAGATTCCGCTTCATCTTGGACAGACCTTTAATATAATCTTGCTTGGTTCTCATAAATGATACTCCTTTCTATTAATGTCTTATTGTTAATGTGTTTTTCTTGTTTGAGGAGCCTTCGCGGCGCCTTTAATCGTTTTTTTTAATATTTCCTTTGTCTGGAGGAGTTGACCAAAAACCCGGGCAGCTTCCGGTTTCAGATAAAGGGTCAATCCGGTATTCTCTTCTTTGGTTCGAATGCCATCTAAAATGATTTCGATAAAAGGATCGAGCATGTCCATGATGCTCGTCTTTCTTTTTGGCATCCCTTGCATGTGCCAATGAATAAATAAATGTTCAATTGTGCCCATCAGCATGGAACGAATCAGATAAGCGTCCGCATCTTTTTTAAAAGTGCCGTCAGCTATTCCTTCCCTGATACAATCCAGAAGCCTGTGCGCGGAACGGCGAATCGCTGCGTGTGCGGGCGTTTGACGGAATCGCTTGTTGGACATGAGTTGAAGAAGAACAAGGGCGGAATAATGGGGATTCGATTGATAAAGCTGAAAGTAGGAAAGCAACGTAGCCCTCATCCTTCCTTCTACGCTTTTGATGAAAGGGAGGACTTTTGACGATTGATCAAAGGTTTCATTGGATATCTTTTCGGGAATAGCGAAGAGAAGATCTTCCTTGGTGCCGAAATATTCATATATGGTGGCTTCCGAAACCCCGGCTTCTTTACTGATTTCGGTAATCGTCGCGTTCTGGAAACCCTTTTCGGCAAAGATCTGCAGGGCGGCATCCATGATCCGGTCTTTTCTCGTCTTTGCCCTGCTATGATCAGCCATGAAAATATCCTTTTAACACCGTGGATACACGCTACATTATTATAGTCGCACTGTCAAGTTTTATTTTATTTCATAGTCGTACTATGATATTTTACAAATATCTATAGTCATAAAAGAAAAAAGGCTGTTTTCGCAACCGGATTATTCGCTGCAATATCAAGGTATTTCTATTTCTTTTTCATTGCTGCGAGCTTTGCCTGAAGTACATCGATTCTCTGATGATTATCTGGTGAACCGATATAGCTTCTAAAAAGCCATTCTTGCAGGCGCATGGCTCCATCGAGGTCTTCGTTGAGTATTTTATTGGCCAGCTGCTTGGTTTCCTTGAGACAACTTCTGTCGTATGTCGCCATCTCGCGCGCGATTTCTCCTACCGGTTCTAAAAGCTTTCCTTCAGGAAATACTTTGCTCACGTATCCCATACGCTCTGCTTCGTGGGCGTCATAAATTCTGCCGGTCAAAGCAACTTCTTTGGCGCGTCCTAAACCGATGATTCTCCAGAGCGGATCCATAATCGGTGTGAGAGAAAGAACAATTTCTCTCTGTCCGAATTTCGCTCGCTCGGAAGCGTAACGAATATCGCACATCATGGTCAGATCAAAGCCTCCGGCAATGGCCGCGCCTCCCACTGCGCAGATAACCGGCTGTTCACAAAATAAAATTGCGCGATATGCCCGGTGGAAAAGAGCCGTATATGCTTCATTGGATGCTTTCTCCAGTTTTCTTATTTCGTTGAGGTCGAAGCCCGCGGAAAAATACTTTTCTCCGCCGGTAAAAACAATTACATTTACGTCATCTCTCACACTAAGCTCGGTAAATAATTTTTCCACTTCTTCCAATACATCCGGCGCGAGAGCATTGCCTTTATCCGGCCGATTGATTGTGACGGTCGCAACTTTCGCCTCCACGGAAAGCAATAAATATTTCAATTCCATATAGTCACCATTTCCCCCTTCTAATTTAATGAAGCTGTTTATTTATCTATTTTAGCCAAATTTTTTGCCAGTTGCATTTTTTGCGGCAGATTGGCCAGCCGTTGATACATGACTCTTTGGCTCTGAGGCGAGCCCGCGCCGTGCATGCTTTCGATAAGGCATGTTCCGCCGGTCATATTTTCGATAAGCCTCAATACCTTCATTCTGGCCTCAGCAGATACGCCTTTGATTCCGGCCATATATTTATTTACATATTTCCCGATTTTCTCGCTTCTCAGATCTTTGTCAAAGGGAAGTGTGGCCATGATGCCCCCTGCGATATCATGGGCGAGGCGAGATATTTCATAAATATTTCTGGTAATATTGTGTTTGGCGCAGTTGGCCAAAAGAGGATCAGGATAGTAGGCTCCGCTTTTTGTCTTCGAACCCATTGCGGAACAGGCCAGCGATGAGGAATAGACGGTTTCGACCAGATGAATCATTTCAATGAGCTTATCTTTAATATGAGAAGCGTTCAGAGTACCCTGATACTGAGCCGCAAGTGCGGTCGCTCCGATAATGATATCGGATACCCCTCCTTTGCACCCGCCGTAATTCTGCCGGTGCAAGGTGGCGAAGCGCTCTACCAGAAGGCCGGTAAATTCTATCTCGCCGCACATGAAAACCCTTTCCCAGGGAATAAATACGTCCTCAAAAACAACCAGTGCTTCACCACCCACCACGCCGAATTCAGTATTGCCGGCATCGATGCCCTTTTCAAATTTTCTCTCTTCATTGGTCTGCCGTCCGAATATTAGCGTGATACCTTTAGTGTTCAAAGGAATCGCCGCCGCCACGGCATAGGCCTCGTCGTCTTTTTCCATATTCTGTGTCGGCATGATGATAATCTCATGGCTATTGACAGCGCCGGTTTGATGAGCTTTGGCGCCGCGAATCACAATGCCGTCTTTTCTTTTTTCTACTACTCTCGTAAAAACATCGGGGTCATCCTGTTCATGCGGACGTTTGGATCTGTCCCCCTTCGGGTCGGTCATTCCTCCCGCGACTATTAAATTTTCTGCCTGAATCATTTTCAGATATTCGGTGAAGCGCTGAAAATAACTGGTGCCGTGAGCTTCATCAATTTCATAGGTCGTCATATACAGCGCGTTCATGGCATCAAAACCGACACAGCGTTGAAAACAGCTTCCCGTTTCATGGGAAATAAGCCGCAGTAACTGGACTTTTTTAATCAAATCGTCTACAGATTGATGAATATGAGTGAAGCGGTTGATTTTCTTGCCCGTCAAATGGCTGGTCGCAGTAAGCAGGTCTTCGTGCTCGGGCATCAGGGCCAGTTCGTAAGTTTTGGCCGCGGCGTTGATATGAGGAATAAATCCCGGGTGAGTCGTAATATCTTCAACATGTTCCCCGTTATAATAAACATTTAATTTCTGGCGTTTAAGGCTTTGGATATAATCTTGTTTTGTTTTAATCATATTTTCCCCCTGAATTTTTTTTAAGGCGGTAACTTGACAGAAGCGCAGCCAGCAAATCAGGCTTGCGCGGTCAAAGCATTATTACTTCAAGACAAAAATTTTTTTCACAATAACACCGGCCATCTTCTCTTCAGTAATATTTTCCAGATCAACAGAATTGCCGGCCACAAAAATCCATTGACGGGCCATGTTTCTAATTTCCGGTTTTTCCACGCAAGCAGTTAAACATCCACAAACAAGGATACCTATGTCCCATGGATTAGAGGATGACTCTGTGGTCAAGCTATATTCGGGTGGCAGAGCTTTCTCAATTTCGCAAACCAACTTTGCTCTATCGATGAGAGGGTTACAGCCGCCGCAGTATTTTATGCCTATACCAACTTGCATTCATTTGTCTACCTTTGTTGGCTATGTCATCGGCTCCTCGACGTATAAACAATACGCCTGCGTCGCCTCTTCCTTGCCGCCGCGGTATACTTTTGACTGCAAATCGGTATAATACACCAATAATATACCACGTAGCCTGAATAAATTACTTTAAAATCAAAGCCGGTTAATCCTTGATTCCGGCAATTTCTTTCGCCAGTCTCTTTTTTTGTTCCAGATTACCCTGCCGGGAAATCATGATGCGCTGCGCCTGAGGAGAGCCCGCGCCGTGCATGGACTCCGTGCGATAACCAACTGCGGCCGTGCCCAACGTGATATTTTCCACCAACCTCAAAACCCGGCAGCGATTTTCCGTAGGCACCGAAGCTATTCCTTTAAAATATTTTTCGACGATCTTGCCGATTTCCGGGTGGCGCAAATCTTTTTCCGAGGCCATTGTTACCATTAATCCGCCGGCGATATCTTCGGCCAGCCGGGCGATTTCATAAGGAAGCCTGGTGACATTTTGCTTGCAGACGTTGGCCAGCAATAAGTCAATCAGGTAAGTGCCGGAAGCGGTTTTGTGCCCCTGTGCCGAGCAAGCAATACCGCAGGAGTATAGAGTTTCATTCAAATGTATCATTTCGATTAACTTGTCTTTGATGTGCGAAGCTTTGGCCGCGCCGTTATAATCGGCTGCCAGAGCCGCTGCGCCGATGAGCACGTCGCCGACGCCGACTTTACAGCCGCCATAGCTCTGGCGGTGATAACCGGCAAAACGCTCCACCAGAAGTCCGCTAAAATCATATTCCCCGCACATAAACACATTTTCCCAGGGAACGAACAAATTATCAAAAACCATCAATGCTTCATGGCCGCCGAACTGACGGTTGCCTACATCTATCTCACCGCCTTCCAGTTTTCTGGTATCGCAGGATTGCCGGCCGTAAATATAGGATATCCCTTCCGCGTCCGCGGGTGCGACAAAGGAAAGAGCGTAATCAGCATCATCTTTTGTCATGGCTACCGTGGGCATAACCAAAATCCAGTGGGAATTTATAGCGCCTGTTTGGTGAGCTTTTGCCCCCCGCACGACGATGCCGTCTTTTCTTTTTTCCACCACACGCGTATAGAGATCGGGATCAGCCTGCTTACCGGGCGGCAGGCCGCGGTCGCCTTTAGGGTCGGTCATTGCGCCGTCCACAGTAAAATCTTGCCCCTGCACCATCTTCAGAAATTTGTTAAAACGCTCATGATATTTGGTGCCGAGTTTTTGATCCATTTCAAATGTTACGCTATCCACGGCGTTGATGGCGTCCATTCCGACGCATCGTTGAAAACACGACGCTGTTTTTTGTCCCAGCAAGCGCTGCATTTTAACTTTTTTAACAAGGTCCTCGGTGCTTTGGTGCAGATTGCAAAACCGGTTAATTTTTTGACCCGTCAGATGCGATTTTACCGTCATCAAATCCTCGTGTTCCGGTTTTTGAGCCAGTGCGTAAGTCATTTTTACGGAATTCATTGAAGGTCGAATAATGGGATTATCCACAGGATTTTTTACCAGCTCGCCCATCAAATAAACCTTAAATTTCATTTTGCGCAAACTATCTTCATATTGTTCAGCAGTTTTCAACGCCATTACTTGATGCCTCCTCAAAATTTGTATTAATAGGATTTTCTAATTGAATCAGCATTGTTTAGTCCAAGATAACACGATATTAACAATATGATTCAATCGGCAATTCTAATTTACTTTAGGCATGAGAAGAAAAATTGTCAAATTAATTTCATTCAGAACGTATAACATCCGCAATTTATGGACTTAGTCACCCTCCGGCAAGGGGCAAGACTTGACGAAGTCAGCCAGTTGTTTTTCGCTTAAACCCACGCCCGGTTCTCCGTCCAGGCGTTTAGTGACTTTTCCTTTCTCGAAAAAGAGAACCGTGGGGAAAATATCTACGGAAAATTTATCCCCGATGCTTTCCTCGTCATCTTGAACGCGTAAAAAAAGCCGCCGCTCTACCTGGGCATACTGCTCGAAGATAGGCAAAAAACTTTTACAAAAAGGGCACCAGGAAGCGTAAACAAGGGCGATGAGCCTATCTTTGGTGTTCAATATTTTATCCAGATCATGTTCATTATCAATCAGAACACATTTGTCATCTGAATTCATGAGTTTCTCCTTTCATCCATGTTGCAATATTTCTGCGATTTTGTCGCACATGTCCCTATTTTTTGGTATCTGCCGGAAATACCCCCTTATTGGAATTCAATGTTTCTCGCGCAATTTCCCGCAGAAAACAATCTTATATAATATCATAATTTTTTGTTGCTTTTTTATCTCTTGAGAGGCGCCCCTTCGATAACGCGTGTTTGAAGCTTCCGCATACCCTGAAGCCAGCGGTCATAATCGGTGGTTTTCCGCTGCATATATGTTTTCACTTCGGGATGGGGTAGAATCAAAAACTCTTCCCGTTGGAAACTTGCCATCACGGCATCGGTCAACTGTTCCGGTTCCATCAGTCCGTCAACCGCCGCCACGCCGCCGCCTTGTCGTGTCATTTCCGACCGAACGGCTTGGGGGCAAAGGAGAAACACTTTAATTCCCTGATCTCCATAAGTAATAGAGATATTTTCGGCAAAGCCCACCGCGGCGTGCTTGGTAACAGAATAGGGTAATGAGCCAATCTGGCTGAGTAAACCTGCTGCCGAAGCTGTAACCATGAAGGCGCCTCCTTCGCGTTTGATCATGCCGGGAAGGACAGCCCGCGCCGCGTAAACGTGGGACAGGACATTGATCTCCCAGATGCGCTGCCAGTCTTCATTACCGGCTTCCAGACCTCCCAAGACAATTATTCCGGCGTTGGAACAGAAAAGATCAATTGATCCAAATTTCTTTTCAGTAAAACTGACCAGATTAATGATATCTCTTTCCTTGCGGACATCGCAGGTCAGGGCTATCCCCTTTATTTCATCGGCGACAGTTTTTGCTCCCGCTTCGTTCACATCAGCCACTATGACTGATTTGGCGCCTTCACGGGCAAAACGCCGGCATAAGCCCTGGCCTATTCCGCTGGCGCCGCCTGTAACAATAATAATCTTCCCTCTAACATCCATTATGTTTCCTCCACAAAAATTTTCTCCCAAAAGGCATAATACATCTTTTTTCTTTTTACCAGAGATATACGGAAAAAACTGCTTATCGGGCATGCTGCAAGACGATTATTTCCGGCTCTTTCGGGAGAGTCTCCTTTTTAATCACGACGCTGGATTCCTTCAGCATGCGGACATTGGTTTGGTTTTTTGTAAAAACATCCACTGGTGTAATGGGGAAATTACATTTTGCCGTTTTGTAATGCATGGGCACCGTTACGCTGGGTTTAATGTCATTCATAATTTTTTGAGCCATAGCGGCATCGATCGTGAAAAATCCGCCGACAGGCAATAACAATATATCCACTTTACCTATTTTTTTGAGCAATTCCGAATCAAGAGAGTGCCCAATGTCTCCCATGTGAACCAAATTCAAACCATCGGCGGTAATTACAAATATCAAATTACTGCCTCCTTTTTTTCCGCCTATAGAATCATGAAAAGAAGGTATAGCTTTAATTTTAATGTCCTTGATTTCATAGTCGCCAGCCTTGCTGACATGATTATATTTCCCCGTTATGTCTTTTATATAATTATGGTCGGCATGATCATGGCTTGTCATCACGATATCGGCTTCATCCTCAATTTTCCCGTAGGACAAAGTACCGCCAAACGATCCGGATTCATAGGGATCGATAATAATTCTTATTCCTTTTTCGGTAGTTATCTGAAATGCCGAATGTCCGTACCATTTTATTTTCATAGCTAAAACCCTCCTGCCTTTCTTAAAGATTTTAAACTTTATGAAAATTATATCATTCTGCTTTAAAAAACTTCATTCCACCCTTAAAGAAGAAATTTTTTAAATTATAAACGAAGAAACGGATTATTCAATTAATATTTTCAAATGCTTTAGAAATTTCTATGACCGTATGGCAGTCGCACAAAATCTTGCTTCTTCCGGGTGAAGGTGCTAGCATCGTCATTAAGGGAAAAGCAAAGGATATCTGTTAATGATTGAAGAAGTGAGGGACCGGCTCTACCGCATCGAAGTGCCGCTGCCCAACAGTCCGCTTAAAGAATTAAATTCATATGTTATTAAAGCCGATGATCGCAACCTGATAATCGACACAGGATTTAACCGCAGTGTTTGTTTTGAGGCCATGCAGAAAGGGCTTTCCGCGCTTAATATAGATCTTTCCAAAACCGACTTTATGATAACCCATATGCATGCCGACCATTCGGGGCTGGTCGCTCGTCTGGCGACAAAAACCAGTATAATTTACTTTAGCAGAATCGACGCCAGGGTCTTTGATAAGGACAACAACTGGCAGGACATGATAGATTACGCCCAGATCAACGGCTTTCCTGCCGATGAACTTATGAAGGCTTTGCATAGTCATCCCGGATTCAAATACAGTCCGCAGACGATACCCGATTTTTATTTGATTGACGATGGCAACATAATAGAGATAGGTGATTATCGCCTCAAATGTATATCGACTCCGGGACATACCGAAGGGCATATTTGTCTTTACGATGAAGATAAGCAGATACTATTTTCCGGCGATCATATCCTTTACGATATAACACCTCATATCGAATCATGGGCATATCGAATAAACTCGCTCAAAAACTATATGGAAAACCTAGATAAGGTTTACGATCTGCCTGTTGATATCGTCCTTCCCGGTCATCGCAATTTCTTTACCGATCTTAAAGGAAGGATAGACGAATTAAAGGAACATCACCAGCTTCGCGCCGACGAAGTCTTGGACGTTGTGGGTTCGGATACAAGAAACGCTTATGATATAGCCGCGTCAATGACGTGGGATATCGATTGTGAAAGCTGGGCGGATTTCCCCGTCGCTCAGAAGTGGTTTGCTACCGGCGAGGCCATTGCCCATCTGCGTTATCTGGAAAGCGAAGGACGGATCAAAAGAAACACCAGCCAAAAGATTGTAACCTTTTCAATCTCTGCTAACTAATTTTTCCTCCGAACGATTAATTCATTTTTTAGTCTTTTTTGTAGCGAACATCATTCTTAAATATTAGTTTAAAATGCGAACGATCGTTCGCAGTATTTTAAGAAGCATGTAATTGAATTATTGAAGTATTTATCCATATTGTATTTGAACAAATTTATAATTATTGTGCGTCACTAAATTGTATGATAAGCAAAAAAAATCGGTAGCGTTTTTCGTCAAAAAAATTAACCTTTAAAAAACCAAGGGGAGGAATGCATGAAAAAAAGTAATTTCATAGTTATGTTCTTGATTGCTTTGTTCCTGGTTGCGGGAGCGGCGATTGTCCAGGCGGCCGATAAAATGGATTTAACCGGCAAGTGGAATTTGTCGGTTACGACTCCATCGGGCCCAGGTGCTCCGGTTTTTACTTTGAAGCAAGACGGCAATAAATTAACCGGCACCTACAAAGGTTACTTCGGAGAAGCGCCGGTAACAGGAACTGTCAAAGGAAACAGCTTTGAAATGAAGTACACCATGACAGGAGTTACTACCGTTTACAAAGGCAAAGTTGACGGCAAAAAAATGTCCGGCAATATTGATTTCGGAGGCAAGGGAACCGGCACGTTCACAGGAAATAAGGAATAGAAGCGCTTAGGAAATTTGAGTAAGCGCAGAGTTTTTAGAGAAAAGCGTCAATCATTATTAATGTGCTTGTTAGCTTATATCGAATTTTTTTCAGGGAACTCAATCTTTATAGAGATTGAGTTCCCTGAAAATCCTGAAAATTGCAAGCGGATCATATTAGAGCGCCCCTATCCAGGAATGACCCCAGATTATTAAATTAACCCCTGGCCTAAATATTTTTTATAGATAGTGTCTATTCTCTTTAGAACTTCTTCCGCTTTTGCGCTGAAACTCGCCCTGTTGAAATAAATCATTTGATCTTCGTTCTGGAGGAAACCTAGATAATGCCGTTCTATGCCTTCCTCAGCCATAACTAAAGGACGCTGACCTAAAGCCAGCGCCGCGCCCTTTTCTTCTATCAGCCAACTATTTGTCGTAAAATTTCCACCCTGCAGCTCGTGTTGTTTTGTCATTATAGCTATAAAAAAGCCGCATTTTTTAATCTTGGCCAAGACATCCGTCGAAATTTTACCCAAATCGTTTCTCTTCGCTTCCGCCCAAAAATATTTATGTTTTTGAATTGTTGCTTTCAGCGTTTCCACCAGATCGTCTTCAGCAAATCTATGTGCTAAAAAGATATGCTGGTTCTTCGCGTGGTTGGATTCGACACCGGAAACTTTTACCTCTTCTTTGGTCCCCATGGCGGCTTTTTCTCTTTCTGATATTGTTTGTAATAAAAGAGAATAATAGGGTTGCGAACTGTCGGAACTTAAATGAATCTTAGCCAGTTTTAAATCGCCTAAAGATATCGTAGCGATTTCAGAAAAATTTCCTGTCTTTAATGACATAGCTAATTTATTCATTATTGCCAGATATTTTTCAGGAATAGACATGGTAATGTTTTCTCCTTTGATAGTTAACCCCAAGATTGGCTAACTAATTTATGGGTATTTTACCATTTCAACTCTCAATTGGCAACAAGGCTTAACAATCAATGGTAAGCAAAAGTTGGCTTGGCGCGCGGATGTATCCAGTATTTCAGATTTTTCAGTGTCCGGGTTTCCTCTTCGAACCTTTTTTATTGGAAATTACCTGTGTCTACCCATTCATTTTTAAGCAGTGACCACCAATCGATGGCCAGTCCTTTCAATATGTATTCATAAGGAAGCCAGCCATAGCCGTTGTTGCCCCATTTTGTGCCCCAGGAGTTTCTAATTAACAAGGCTCCGGTAGTTTCCGCAGCTCCGGATTTTGTGTTTTTAATCCGCATTTTATCATCGTATCCGGCGGCAACGACGGCATGACCACCGGCAATTTTTTCACCTTTTGTCGGATACGGTATTTTGCCGGATGTTGCTGCTTGGGTATAGGAACTATAAACGGTGAAGCCGAACATTGAGGGAAGACCCGCCGCCAAATTGGTTTTTATCCGGTTCAACAAATCATTATTATTGGTTCCGGGCGGGTCCAGCTTGTAGTAGTCTATGGCCTGGTAATTCTGACCGAAAGCGTAACAAAAAGCCGGAGGCTCTTTATCAAAATCAGCTATTGAATACGGCCAGTATTCCTCATGCGGAACACCGAAGAGTACTAAAGCGCTCATTGTCGATCTGAGAAACGCGCCGGTATCACCTTTTGCGTGCATCATGTTTCTGGTCGTCTTATAGAGAAAAAGTCTGGAGGCATCAATGTGCTTGCCAAATGCCCTGTTTTCAAAATATTCAACGATGCCGGCACCGGCATTTGCCGTGCATGAACCTAGTGAGCCCTGATCCTCAACAGGAGAAAACCATGATTTTAAATCTACGGTAACGGGCAGGCTCGCTCTGGCAATTTTAGAGACTCCTATTTTTGACAACATTTCTTTGATAGAATTTTTCTGGCCTAGAGCTTTTAGTTTGGCCGGGATTTCTTTTTGGTCTGTGGTATGGTCCCGAAAATCAGGATAATCAGGCAACCATCCCATTCCCACTTTTTCCGTTAGTTCGCTCATGTTATTTTCTCCTTTCCGGTATGTTCCTTTTTCGCGGCGGCTGCTAGCAAATGCTCAAAAATTTTAATGTGCTGTACTTTTACAAATTACTTTTCAATTATCACGGACAACATTAAAAGCGATAAGAAAAGTTGAAATGGAGGCATAAAAACATGCTGATGAGAATTAACTCGATATCATAACATGATAACTTGTCAAGGAGATTATTAATAATGCATACGCCATCTCTCAGATAGCATAAGTATAATTTTCTTGACACGTAAGTGCCTTATTCATATAGTTAACTTACAAAAAACAGACGCTTATATAAAATCCCTTTTATCGCGGCAGCAGATTGTAACGGGGTTACAGAATTTTAAATCTATTTTACGAAATCGTTAAAGACAGGCCATATTTAGTTCTCCTGGGTAACAGAAGATGAAAGATAAATATTGCCAACGCGCTGATAAAAAGAAAAAACCAAAAAGAAGCGAAAGTATCTGGGCGCAAGAAGTATTCAGTAACGGTCAGCAGTCTTTGCAAAGCATCATGGGAAGTTCCCCTATTCCCGCTTTTATCATCGGAAAAGATCATCTCGTTATCTATTGGAATAAAGCCCTGGAAGAATTAAGCGGCATCAAAGCCGAAGAGGTCGTAGGTACCGGACAGCAATGGCGCGCTTTCTATAAAACGCAAAGGCCCTGCATGGCGGATTTACTCGTTGATGGATTTCGAAAAGAAGTTTCCCGCTGGTATGCCGGTAAATACATCAAGTCAAAATTGATCGATGGCGCCTACGAGGCAACTGATTTTTTCCCGGAACTCGGGAAAAGGGGACGCTGGCTGCGCTTTACCGCCGCCGTCATCCGAAACTCCAAAGGATCTGTCGTGGGAGCAATTGAAACTCTTGAAGACATAACACAAGCAAAGCGCGCGGAAGAAGCTTTATTGAAAGCCCATGAAGAGTTGGAAACCAAAGTAAAGGAGCGAACCCATGAACTGGCCAAAGCCAATAAAGCCCTAAAAGAAACCACAGACCACCTGTCGCTTATTCTGGAATCTCTCCCCATTGTTTCTTATACCTGCAGCGCCAATGGAAATTCAAAAATAACTTTTGTCAGCAACAGCATTAAAGAGATCACCGGCTATACACCTCACCAATTTACGGAAAATACTTCCTTCTGGCAGGAGCACATCCATCCTGACGACAGGGAAAGAATACTTTTTGAATTAAAATCGGCTACCAGTAAAAAGACTTACCAGGTTGAGTATCGCTTTCAGTCATCCGACGGATCTTATCGGTGGTTTTCCGATTACCGCCGGCTGATGAAACCAAGCAATCGCTCCCGAAGTTATATGGTGGGCGCCTGGCAGGATATAACGGAAGAAAGACGCATCCGCCAGGAAGGAAGACTCCGCGTGCAACAGATGATTCAATCCCATAAGTTGAAAGCTCTGGGCGAAGTTGTCGCGGGAGTTGCTCACGAAATCAATAATCCTGTTAGCTTTATTGCCAATAACATTCCGCTTTTAGAGGAAATGTGGGGCGCTGTTGAACCCATCCTCGCCAGCAGTGGCGCATCCAATATGGACTGGAGCGATAAAGGGCTCAGCTATGTGGAAGTGTCAACAAACATGAAAGAAATAATTGAGGAGTTCAAAATAGCTTCCCAAAGAATCAAACGCGTAATCGCGGGATTGAAAGAGTTTGCCCGGGCTGATGAAATAGCTGAAAAGAAGCCTGTTCAAATTGAAGAAGTCATCAATGGTGTCCTTATCATCGTCGGTGCTCAGGTTAGAAAAACAGTTTCCCGCATTGACCGTTACATCGACAGTAATCTGCCGCCTATTCAAGGGCATTTTCAAAAAATCGAACAGGTTATTGCCAACCTGCTTATTAACGCGCATCAATCTATACCGGCGGACAGAAAAGGAAGAATCATTATCACCGCAAGAAACATCGAAAGACTCAAGGCGGTGCTGATCGAAATTGAAGATAACGGCACGGGTATGCAGCAAGAGTTGCTGGATCATATCTTTGAGCCTTTTTTTACGACGCGCAGAGATAAGGAAGGAACTGGTCTGGGCCTTTCCATTTCTTACGGTCTGATCAAGGAACACCATGGTATAATCAGCGTTCTTTCGCGTCCCGGTCTGGGCAGCCGCTTTTCCATATATCTTCCGGCTGGGGCTCAAAAACAAATTGATATTCGACCGGCGATACTCTGTCTGGATAGCGATGCCGGTTATCTCAATGAAATAAAAATGAGCCTGGTCGGTGTTATTGATTGGTGCTGCAGCTCTAACGATACCACCGAGGATGTCATTATGTATCTTGAAGAGCATCCGGAGGTGGACTTTTTTATTTCGGAAATCAAATTGCCGGCGATCAACGGATGGGATCTGCTAAAAAGAATAAGGGAACGATTTCCGCTTCTGCCCGTGATTCTTTACTCTGCTGATTCTTTGGCTTTAAAACAAAAAATAACTACTCAGCCGGAATTTCTAATTAAGAAACCTTTTAACATGTCGCAATTACGAAACATCATTCGTGATGTCGGAAGGCAGAGATTATGAGAATTCTGATTGTTGATGATGAAGAAGTTGCCCTGAACTCGGTGAAACGTCTGCTCAAATGGCGGGGAATCAGGAGCGTGGATGTCTGTGATAATGGTAAGGATGCCATTTCAAAAATTAGAGATACTGATTACGATATCGTGCTTCTCGATTTGCTTATGCCGGAAGTAGAGGGTTTGCAGGTTCTGGAGGCGGCAAAGCCTTATCGTCCTCATACAGAATTTGTCATTCTTACGGCTATTGACGACATTCCCACAACGGTAAAAGCTATTCGTCTGGGCGCGTATGATTATCTGGTTAAACCCGTGGATAACGATCTTCTATTTCTCGCCATTAAAAGGGCATATGAACATAGGGGGCTGCTCATCGGATTATCGGTTGTTGCCCGTAACAATCAAAGGGAGGTGCCGGCTGCTTTCTGCGAAATTATTACGCAGTGCCCGCAAATACTTTCTTTGCTTTCCTATGCCCAGGTTATGGCCGGAAGCGGGAACCCCGTTATGATTACGGGAGAATCGGGAACCGGTAAGGAGCTGGTCGCCCGGGGGATTCACCGGGCGGGACCAATGCCCAAAGGCCCCTTCATTGCGGTGAACGTCAGCGCTATTCCTGCCACGATGTTTGAGAGTCAGTTTTTTGGCCACGCTAAAGGTGCCTTTACCGGAGCGGAATCGTCACACCATGGCTATTTCGAACAGGCGGACGGAGGGACTCTTTTTCTTGACGAAATCGGGGAATTGCCTATCGGCCTGCAGACAAAGCTGTTGCGTGTGCTGGAAGAAAAATCTTTTTATCCTCTGGGCACATCGAAACCGATCTGGGTGGATGTCAGAGTAATATCCGCTTCCAACAAAAACATCGACAAAGCATGTCAGGAGGGAAACTTTAGGCTGGACTTGCTTTATCGATTAAAATCGGCACATATCCACTTGCCGCCCCTAAGGGAAAGGATAGGTGATATTCCCCTGTTGGCGAACTATTTTCTGGGCACGGCATGCAATCATTATCAAAAGGAGCTTAAAGGCTTTAGTCCCGAAGCAATTGATTTGTTGGCCGGCAGAGATTATCCGGGCAATATCCGGGAATTGTCTCAGATTATTGAAAACGCTGTTTTGTTGGCGGATACGGATGTTATTCTGCCGCATCATCTTGGCATGACACAGTCTGTGCAATCACCTTTCGCGCGTCACTTATGCACGCTGAAGGAAAACGATGAAGCTCATTTAGTCTATGTATTGACTAATATGAAAGGGGATAGAAGCCGGGCTGCTAAGACCATGGGAATCACAGTGAGACAACTCCAGAGAAAAATTGCCGCGATGAAAAAAAATCCGCGGTGGGAATCAGTGCTTGGCGACATTTAAGTCGTTTTTGATGACAAAAAGGTCTTTGTTTATAAATATCTGTATTTATAAACAGTTATCTTTATTAAGAAAATCTGGAAAATTATTTATTTAGGAATCATCCCGACCTTTATTTCGCTTTTTCGTATATTTCCTCGGTTAACAATCCGTTAATATCCGGCAAGAAAAATTAGAGCCATTTATATATCAGTCACGTTATTTCCGTATAGATAGAAATTTATAACCACACAACAATATTGAATTACCATCGGAATTTACCACTAAAAAAACGAGATGATAATTACAGGTAAAAGTATATTTAGGATGGAATAAGACACCAAATATAGAAAAAAGTTTTCGTGGCACGGCAGTTGCTCTTCTTTATTTTCCAAGGAGACGACATGCAATGAGGGCTTTTGTCACAAAACTTGTTGATTTAACCCAAAAGAACACTGAAGAAATCACCAGGCAATGGGCAAAGGATGTAAAAACCAACCAAAGAACTTATACTTATCATGACGCACCGGAAGACAAAATCATTCTTCAAGCTAAAGATTTTTACCTCAACTTTCAAGAGATGTTTTTTCACGAAGCTCCGTATGAGCAGGCCGAAGAAATTTTTGAAAAGTACGCGGATGATAGGTACAAAGAAGGAATTCCCCTGCACGAAGCTATGTATGCTTTGATTCTAATGAGGAGGCATATGTGGTTATACGCAGAGTTCCAGTCCCTGTTTAATGCAGAAGTGGAACACCGTCAGGCCGTGGAAAGCCTTAGCCGGACAATTCTTATGTTCGATTACATTATGTATATTATTGCCAGAAAATATTGGAAATTAATGAAATTGGAGTTGTTGGAAAAGCAAGCCAATAATTAAAGGGTATTGTTTCAATCAACTGAAGTTCGGTTTCAGATTGACGCCAGAAAAGGAGGGATAGACAATGCAAGCTTATGCCGCAAAACTTATTAACCTTATAGAAAGCAAGGCCGAAAATATTGCCAAACAATGGGCGGCCGACGTGATGAAACATAATCGAACGCCCTCGTATCACGCTCTGCCGAAAGATATGGTGATCGAACAGGGGGTCAATTTTTACCGGCTTTTTCGTCAAATGTCTTTAGCGGAAGTTCCTTATGAAGAGGCCAAGACCTTTTCCTGGAAATATGCCGAAGGGTTTTACCGGGAAAAAATACCTCTCCATGAAGCCATGTACGCGCTAATTCTCATGAGACGACATCTCTGGCTTTATGCGGAGTTTCAGGGAACTTTCGTGACGGCTTTGGAAAAGCAGCAGGCGGTGGAAAGCCTGAACCGGACAATCCTTATGTTCGATTATGTGTCTTATCAGGTCACGGAAAAATACCAGGAGCTTGTCATCGGCGATATTGATAAAAAGTTTGGCGTTGTTAAGACTCTGTTGATGGGGAAACTCTTTGGCGGGACAAAGAACATCTATAAAATCTTATTAATGATTATTCTTCTTGTTGGATCCTGTATCCTTACTTATTATTATCACGCGATTGCCGGAACAGGGATAATTTTCACTCATCTCTTCTATATTCCAATAATTTTTGCTTCGATCTGGTGGGGTAAAAAAGGGATATTGGTATCCGTTTTCCTTGCCGCTTTAATTTTAATCAGTCACGCGCTTTTCTTAAAAGGAATGCCTTTCTTGGATGATATTATTCGTGCTTTTATGTTTGTTTTGATCGGCGGTGTAGTAGGCTGGCTTATGGACGGCATTAAAAAAGTGGAAGATTTGTATAAGACTTTTACGGCATAAATTTTATTATAAGAGGTGATAGAAGTGGAGCGTGAGCAACTAAATCAAGGAAAAGTTCTATCCATTCGCAGCAGTGTCGTTGATGTCCACTTTCCCGTGGCGCCTTCGATCCGTAATGTTCTTAAAGCTGGTGATAATGGAGAAGTGATCATCGAAGTTTTTACCCAGCTGGACAGCAACACAGTTCGAGGTGTTGCCCTGACGCCTACTCAGGGCCTGGCCAGAGGTTCGACGGTCATCAATACCGGCAAGCCTTTTGAGGTTCCGGTAGGCAAAGAACTTTTAGGAAGGGTTTTCAATGTCTTCGGGCAGACCATCGATAAAAAGGCTCAGGTTGAAGGCGGTGAATGGCGTTCCATCCACCGCAAGCCGATTCCCCTGCAGGATCAGTCCACCGTGTCGGAGATTTTCGAAACGGGAATCAAGGCTATCGATGTCCTGGCGCCTCTGGAGCGGGGAGGGAAAGCGGGACTGTTCGGCGGTGCGGGTGTCGGCAAGACTGTTCTCATTACGGAAATGATCCACAATACCGTCAGCCATCACGAGGGGATGAGTATCTTCTGCGGCATCGGTGAGCGCTGTCGCGAGGGCGAAGAGCTTTATAGGGAGATGCAGGAAAGCGGAGTTTTGGGCAATACCGTGATGGTTTTCGGTCAGATGAATGAGCCGCCGGGCGCGCGATTCCGTGTAGGCCACGCCGCCCTTACCATGGCTGAATACTTCCGGGATGACGCCAAGCAGGACGTTCTGCTGATGATTGATAATATCTTCCGCTTTATTCAGGCAGGAATGGAAGTCTCCGGTCTTTTAGGGCAACTTCCGTCGCGCCTCGGTTACCAGCCGACTCTGGCGACGGAACTGGCCGAGCTCGAAGAAAGAATTTGTAACACCAAAACAGGAGCGATTACTTCTATTCAGGCAGTGTACGTGCCGGCGGATGATTTTACTGATCCTTCGGCTGTCCATACCTTCGGCCATCTGTCGGCAACAATTGCTCTCTCGCGCAAGCGGGCGAGCGAAGGATTGTATCCGGCGATCGACCTCCTTCAGTCCAGTTCTAAGATGCTGTTGCCGAATATTGCCGGCGAGCGCCACTACAAGATCGCGCAGGAAATTCGCAAGACGCTGGCAGTTTATGAAGATCTTAAAGACATTATTGCCATGCTGGGTATTTCCGAACTTTCCCGGGAAGATCAGCGAACGGTCTTTAGGGCACGAAGGCTCGAGCGCTTCTTTACCCAGCCATTCTTTGTTACCGAACAGTTTACCGGCACCGCCGGGAAAATGGTTTCCCGCGAAGATACCTTGAACGGCTGTGAGCGAATACTTAATGATGAATTCGCCGAATATCCGGAACGCGCTCTTTATATGATTGGAACAGTAGACGAGGCGAAAATCCAACATGATGCTTAAAATTCTATTACCGGCAGAGGTTTTAATAAGACAGGAGGTAAAAAAGATTGTCGCCGAGGCGGAAAACGGATCTTTCTGCCTTTTGCCCAACCATATTGATTTTGTGGCGACATTGGCCCCCGGTCTTTTTACCTATGAACCG
>Ga0154766_120_pt18 | contig 20014 bp, 20 predicted proteins | sample Rifle2008BG16ft_FD_105774 | JGI IMG/M metagenome (GOLD analysis project Ga0154766, IMG submission 105774) | Deltaproteobacteria bacterium RBG_16_44_11
GCTGTCTGCCGGTGCATAGCAAAACATAAGCGGCATTCATCTCAAATTGGTTACCATTTTTTTGAGCCTGCATGACAACCCCGTTACCTGTATCATTCAAGCTTTCGAGTTTTGTCGAAGTGTGAATGGTAATGCCCAGGCGGGTTAATTCCTGCCGGAGTAGATCAGCCGCATCCTGATCTTCATAAGGCAAAATACGATCTAAAAGTTCAATTAACGTCACTTTTGTGCCCAGTTCGGCAAAAAAAGTGGCAAATTCCACACCAATTACGCTGGCACCGATAATAATTATACTGGCGGGAAGATTATCCAAATTAAGCAAACCGTCCGAGGTTAAGATTCGTTCAGTGAGATTTATCCCCGGCAAAAGCTGCGGTTGTGAACCCCAGGCGATAATAATATTTTTTGTGGCGAGAATTTTGGAATTGCCTTCCTGGTCGCGGTATTGCACTTCTTGAGGCGAAATAATTTCGCCCGTGCCTTGTTTGGTTTCGACCTGCGCATCGGCCAGCATTTTATGGGCGCCTAGCGCCGCAACTTTTACCATTTGTTGCTGATGTTTTTTAATGGCCGAAAAATCAATGGATGCCTCAGCAACGTTGATACCCAGTCTCTTTAGTTTTTTTAAGTCCGAGTAATATTTGCTGCACGTAAGCAGTGCTTTGGTCGGTATACAGCCGCGGTGGGTGCAGGTGCCGCCCCAACCGTCTTTTTCAATGATAAAAACATTTTTTTTCTTTGCCGTGGCAAGTTCGGCCACAGCCAGCCCTCCCGGCCCTCCGCCGATGACAATCAAATCATAACTTTGAGACATAGTCGAACCTCGCAATTTCTAAAATCATACACTCGATGATGCGATGATGCAAAAGGATCAAGGGTCAGGTAGCGAAGGGTTAATGTGAATTGTAGAGATCAGGTCAAAAATTTGATTAGGCCCCTTAACAGCTTAGATGTTTCCTTTCTTTTTTCATCAAACAAAAACTGCAAATATTCTTTCCTATGCTGTCTTTCGTATCCTTCGGCAATATTAGCTGAAACGGAAACTGCCGCCCGTTGTAATTGTGCAACTATGCCATAAGTTTCCTCTTTGGGAAAACTTTTTGTCAGCATATATGTATGCAAAGTTAAATCATATGCCTTTTGCCAAGTTTTTAATGACTGAAAACCTTTACCTTCTTCTGTCATCTTCTCTTTTACTCCTTTGCTACGTGCCCCTTACCTCTTGACCCCCTAAGCGTGCTTTCGCTGCATGATAGGAACTGCGTACCAATGGACCTGCCTCCACGTATTGAACCCCTTTTTGGTACGCTATTTCTTTTAGCTCGGCAAATTCATCAGGATGATAGTATTTTGCCACCGGCCAATGGTTGAGTGTCGGCTGTTGATACTGTCCGATAGTCAGGCGCGCACAGGAAACTGAAGCCAGATCATCAATTAATTGTAAAATATCTTTGTGCTTTTCACCGAAGCCGATCATAAAGCCGCTTTTGGAAATAACAGCAGTTTTCGCTACGCGTGAAAGCAGCTGCAAGGAAAGATTGTAATTTCCCTGCGGCCGTAATTGGGGGAACAACGGTTCAACAACTTCCATATTGTGATTAATGACATCGGGCTTGGCAGCAATTACTTTTTCCAGCGCCGCCTGATTTCCCTGAAAATCGGGAATCAACACTTCGATTTTACAGGCAGGCAGTGCCTTACGCAACTCCCTGATGCAAATGGCAAAAAAATGCGCGCCGCCGTCCGGCAAATCATCGCGCGTAACGGATGTGATGACCATATAGTTCAGATTCATTTTCTGCGCGGCGTCAATCAGACGATTAATTTCTTTTTCGTCCACGGGCGCGGGTATATCATGTGCTATATTACAATAAAGACAATTACGCGTGCAGATATTGCCGAGAATTAGAAAAGTTGCCGTGCCGCTTTGGAAACATTCGGCTATATTGGGGCAGGCCGCTTCCTGACAAACAGTATGCAACTGGAGTTCGGCCAGTACGGATTTAATATGACGACACTTCCCAGTATAAGGAGGGCGCACTTTAAGCCAGGGGGGTTTGCGCAGAAACTGTGGTCTTGATTGTATTTCGTTCATAAAATTTAGCCGGTTTTTTTCCAAACTACATCAGGTTTGCGGGCGGCCAGCACTTCATCAAGGCGGCTCACGGGCGTGGAAAGCGGCGCGTCTTTTACCCGCTGCGGATTTTCTTTAGCCTCGCGGGCGATGGCGATCATGGCTTCGCAGAAGGTGTCGAGCGTCTCTTTACTTTCCGTTTCAGTGGGTTCAATCATGATGGCTTCCGGCACAATCAGCGGGAAATAAATCGTCGGCGGATGATAACCGAAATCAATCAGCCTCTTGGCAATGTCGGTGGTGTGCACTCCGGCTTCGGCCACTTGTCTTTTGCCGGAGAAAACGCATTCGTGCATGCAGACGCGGTCGTAGGGCAGATCAAAATAAGGTTTTAGTTTTTCTTTGATATAGTTGGCGTTAAGAACTGCCATTTCGCTGACGCGTGTTAAACCTTCAGAGCCCAGCGAGCGGATATATGCGTAGGCTTTGACGACCACGTTGAAATTTCCATAAAAAGCACGCACCCGGCCAATGCTATGCGGGAAATTATCCGACCAATTATAATCCTGACCATTTTTGATAATACGAGGTACGGGCAGATAGTCAACGAGCTTTGCGCTCACACCTACCGGGCCGCTGCCGGGGCCGCCGCCGCCATGCGGCGTGGAAAATGTTTTATGCAGATTGAGTTGAATGACATCAAAGCCTAAATCGCCAGGCCTTGTTTTGCCTAAAAAAGCGTTGGCATTGGCGCCATCGCCGTAAAGCAGTCCACCTTTGCCGTGAATTATTTGCGCAACCTGTTCGATATTGCGTTCAAAAAGACCCAGCGTATTGGGATTGGTCAGCATCAATGCGGCAACATCTTCTGTCATCAAGGATTTTAAATGTTCAATATCCACGCCGCCATCACTATTGGAGCGCAGTGTTACCGTATCAAAGCCGCAAAGAGCGCCCGAGGCTGGATTGGTGCCATGCGCAGCATCGGGTATTAAAACCAGATGACGTTTTTCGCCTTTGACTTCGAAGCACTTTTTAATCATCATCATGCCCGTGAGTTCGCCATGCGCGCCGGCGGCGGGTTGCAAAGTAAATTCGGCCATGCCGAAAATATCGCTTAAATATTTTTGCATTTCATAAATCAATTGCAGATTACCCTGGGCAAATTCATCTGGAGCGTAAGGGTGCAGGCCGATGAAGCCTGGCGTTGCTGCGATATTCTCATTCACTTTGGGATTGTATTTCATGGTGCAGGACCCCAGTGGATAAAACCCGAGGTCCACGCCAAAGTTTCTCCGTGATAAATTCGTGTAGTGCCGGACCAGATCAATTTCCGCCACTTCCGGCAAATCGAGATCGCTACGCAGATATTTCTTGTCGATCGCCTCTTCAATACTGATAGCAGGTACATCGCTTGCGGTTACATTTGCCGCGCTGCGTCCCGGCTTGCTTATTTCAAAAATGAGTTTCATTAAAGTATCCCCAGGTTATTTCAAAATCATTACAACTTTATCCATACCTTCTTTCGAGATCATTTCTGTGACGCAAAATAGAATTGTATTTTTCAGCTCCGGATAATCTTTGTGTAGTTCATAGCCGCCAATAATTCCCGCCGCTTGCAATTTTTCATTGACTTGTCGTGCATTGGGACAGCGCAAAACAAATTCATTATAAACAGGCGCAGCGAATACCTCGTGCCAGCCTGAAAGCCGCATAAGTTTATTTTTCAGATATTGTGTTTTATAAACATTGAGCGCGGCAAGTTTCTTTAGATTTTTACCAAGGGCTGCCAGATATACGCCTGCGGCCAGCGCGCATAGTGCTTCATTAGAACAAATGTTGGATGTTGCTTTCTCCCGCCGGATATGTTGCTCGCGGGTTTGCAAGGTTAAGACAAATCCGCGCTGACCGTTTTTGTCTAGAGTTGCGCCGACGAGGCGTCCCGGTATTCGACGCAGAAATTTTTCTCGCGCGGCAAAAACGCCCAGATAAGGGCCGCCGTAATTGAGCGGGTTGCCGAAACTTTGTCCTTCGCCCACAACAAAATCAGCCCCTGACGCTCCCGCCGGTTGCAGAATACCAAGCGAAGTTGCGTCGGTAAATCCGACCACAAGCAATACGCCTTTTTTATGGACAACATCTGCGATCGGCGCGATATCTTCAATGACACCGAAAAAATTGGGACTTTGTACCAAAACGGCGGCGACATGATCATCGAGTTGGTTTTGCAAAGCATTCAAATCAATCTGTCCGGATGCCGCATACGCTATTTCAACTACTGCGTAACCATTGGCCCACGAGTATGTATTTAACACCTGTCTGTATTCGGGATGTACCGAGCGGGCAACAATAATTTTAGTTCGGTTGGACATCTTCGCACAAAGCACCGCTGCTTCCGCCATCGCGGAAGCTCCGTCATACATGGAAGCGTTGGCAATCTCCGTACCGGTGAGGTGAGCGATCATGGTCTGGTATTCATAGATCGCCTGCATAATACCCTGGCTGATTTCCGCCTGATACGGGGTATAAGCGGTATAAAACTCAGCGCGTCCGATGATGTGGCCGACAACAGCGGGAATGAAATGAGAATAAGCTCCCGCACCGGTTAACGTCAATTGCGGCAGTTTATTTTTTCGGGCGAGATCACTCATGGCAGTGATGGTCTGCTGTTCGGATAAGGCCGCGGGAATATCCAACATGCGCTTTAATCTGAATTTTTTTGGAATATCGGCGAATAATTCATCAATGCTGGAAATGCCGATAGCCGCTTGCATTTGAGTTATATCATCGTTGGTGTGGGGACAGTAATCCATTGTTAGCTTTCTTTCTTTAGTTAGTGCTTTTCCTCTTTGATAAGTTTTTCATAATCAGCGACATTAAGCAGTGATTTAAGCTCTGCTGAATTAGACAGACGCATTTTCACAATCCAGCCCTCGCCAAAAGCGTCCTGATTAATCAAGGAGGGATCGTTTTCCAGTTTGCTGTTTACCCCTATGACCTCACCGCCCACCGGAGCATAAACATCGGAGACCGATTTGACTGATTCCACAACGGCTACCGGTTCTCCTTGAGCCACTTTTTTTCCAGTTTGCGGCAGTTCCACAAACACAATGTCGGTAAGCATTTCCTGCGCATAATCCGTGATGCCGACAATCGCTGTTCCATCGCCATTATCTTTTACCCATTCATGATCCTTGGAATAAAATCTGTCGGTGGGGTTTGCTTTGGACATAATGTCTCTCCTTAGCTTTATTATTTTAACTTTTTATAAAAAGGTATTTTCACAATTTTGGCCGCACTTATTGTATCGCGAATAGCGACGGAAACTTCCGTATCCGGCGCACTGTAGGCAATATCAACAAAAGCCAGGCCAATGGCTTTATTCAATGTGGGAGAAAATGTTCCAGATGTAACCACGCCGATTTCTTGCGCGCCGCCGAATACTTTGTAGCCGTGCCTGGCGATACCGCGTCCGGTCATTTCCATGCCTACCAGTTTTTTCTTAATGCCCTGCTCTTTAATTATCGTTAGCGCTTTTTTACCGATAAAGTCTTTATGCCAATCCACCAGCCAGCCGTACGGCACTTCCAGTGGGCTTATTTCTTCCGACATATCCTGCCCATTGAGCATCATGCCCGCTTCCAAACGCAGTGTGTCGCGCGCTCCCAGGCCCGCTGGCTTCAATCCCGATCCTGAACCTGCGTCCATAAGAGCATTCCAGAGGGATCCTATCTTATCAGCCGCGGCATAGATTTCGAAGCCGTCCTCGCCGGTATAACCGCTGCGGGAAATGATTGCTGGTATCTTTTCTACCTGTGCCTCGAGGAAGTGATAAAAACGCAGATTTTTCAAATCGGCAGAGGTAAGCTGACGTAAAATTTCTTCGGCCCTGGGGCCCTGCAAGTCCAGCTTACCCATCGTTTCACTTATATCTTCAAGCACGCAATTAAAATTATTACTTAGTTGAATGCCCTTTATCCACAGATAATCGCGCTCGCGTGTCGTCGCATTGGTTACCAGCATAAAAGAATCTTCTGCTATTTTGTACACAGTAAGGTCATCAATAATACCGCTTTCATTATTAAGGAGGGCGGAGAGTTTGACCTGTCCGATACCCTGACCGGTTAAATCTCTGGTGAGAGCTAATTGCAGTAAATTCAGCGCATGTGTACCCTTAACGGTGATTTCTCCCATGTGGCAAATATCAAAAAGGCCTGCGCAAATCCTGGTGGTCTTGTGTTCGTCAATTACGTTAGTGTATTGAACAGGCATAGCCCAGCCGCCAAAATCAATTATTTTGGCATTCAGGGCAACATGTTTTTCATACAATGGCGTTTTCTTCAATTTTATTTAACCCAATATTTAAAAATAAGAGATAAAATAACAAGAATCAAACAAACTGCCAGAAAAAAATAACGTTTTTTGAGCATTTTCTTTCCCATTACAATTTGGCTGCAATGTGGACAAATAGTGAATTTGGAGGCGATTTCTCCCTGGCAAAAAGGACAGTGCAATGTTTGGGATTTTACCTCGACAGCGTGCCGGTTGACGTTTTTCTTCAGCTCGGCATGAATATTATAATTCCAGCTGCAATCCGGCGTCGGACATTTATCCTGCGTGGGCATATTGTCGGTCCAAAGAAACGATTTATTGCATTGCGGGCAGTGGATTTTTAACATGGAATCGCATCTCCGGGGAAAAATTAATTGCGAAAAATATTTTCTGAGGACTACTACAACTGCGGCGAGATTTCAAGGTTTAATCAAAAATTGTCGCTCGCTTCGCTTTTAAAAATTTTTTCAAAAAAAAGTTGTTTATCCCTGGGATAATAAAGATTCCCTTCGTAATCAACAATCAGCTTGCCATCCAGATGATCTATCTCGTGTTGTACGACACGGGCGATAAAATCCAAATATCTTTTTGATGTTTTTTCTCCTTTGGCGTTGAGGGCGCGCACTTTAATTTCGGGAAAACGGCTGACCTCAACTTGAACTTCCGGGCACGATAAGCAGCCCTCCGTCGCTGTTACTTTTTCGCCTCGCGTTTGGGTGATGCGCGGATTAATCAAAACCTCGCAATCATCGGGATCCAACGGTCCGGAGGGGCGCTCAGTATTCTTATTGCGAAATACAATGATTCTTTTATTGATGCCGATTTGCGGTGCGGATAAACCGACAGCGTCATCGCGTGCCACAAAAGAATCGAGCAATGTCTGAATTTCTTCCTTCGCTTCTTTATTCAGCGGAAGCGGCAATTCACGCGATTTTTTTCGCAGAACGGAAGTGTCACTATCGTTGACTCCTTTATCATTCCAAAGAGTTAAAACTCTTTTTTTAGTCATGTATCTCCCCAAACCATTATTTTGATTGAAGATATAACACCGATCAATGGTTATTTCAAGCAATCACAGCTTGCAAAATATGCATATATTTTGTTAAACAATTTGATAGTTCCAAAATAAGCGAAATAGCAGGTAAATATTAAATTGTGATTAGTCAAATTATCACCAAAATAGCGAAGAGGGAGTTTGCTCGTGCGCTGAAATTTGAAGAGGGTTCTTTACCTCATCTGCCTTATTGTGACGATGAAAAACCGCGCCTTCTTTATATGCATATTCCTTTTTGTGAAGAACTTTGTCCTTATTGTTCTTTTCACCGGGTAGTTTTTATTGAGACTCTTGCACGGAAATATTTTAAAGCTCTGCGCTGGGAAATTCATCTATACCGTGAAAGAGGCTACAAATTCAGCGGGATTTATGTAGGTGGCGGTACTCCGACCGTACTTATCGATGAACTAGCCGAAACGCTGAGTCTGGCGCAGCAGTGCTTTCCCATCAGGGAAATATCGGTAGAAACAAATCCTAATCATTTAACCCCCGGAAATATTGAAATTTTACAAAAAAACGGCGTCAACAGGCTTTCCGTGGGAGTGCAAACTTTTAATGATGAGTTGCTTAAAAAAATAGGGCGTTATGAAAAATATGGTTCGGGCGAAGTTATTGCGGCAAGGCTTAAAAACACGCAAGGCTCGTTCGATACATTAAATGCTGATATGATTTTTAATATTCCCGCGCAAACCCCCGAAATGCTCGAGGCCGATCTGGCGGTTTTACTGAAGTTAAATATGGAACAGATTACGTTTTATCCTTTGATGGTTTCGACGATCACCCAGGCATTGATGGAAAATACCGTGGGGAAAGTTGATTTTAGCGGGGAGCATAAATTATATAAACTGATCGTGCGGCGTCTGGAAAAATATTATAATTTTTCTTCTGCCTGGTGTTTTTCCCGTAAAAAATCTCTTATCGACGAGTATGTTGTGAATTACGATGAATACGCCGGCTTAGGCAGCGGCGCGATTGGTTATCTGGGCGGCGTCTGCTACTCCAACACATTTGATATCGAAGAATATATCGCCCTGCTGGGAAGGGGTAATTTGCCGCTTATGGCTTCCCGCAGTTTTACCCTTCGTGACCAGATGAAGTATGCTTTTTTAATGAAATTATTCAGCACGAAATTGGATATTCCGGCATTGGAGGAAAAATATGGCGGAAAGTTTGTAAAAACTTTATGGAAAGAAATAGCCCTGTTTCAATTGGCCAGAGCATTGCGCTATTTTCCGCCCCGTTTTTATTTAACGCCCTGGGGGCGTTATCTCTGGGTAATTATGATGAGGGAATTTTTTATCGCGGTGAATAACTTTCGTGCTTATTGCCGCAAACATGCAGGGCTTGCGTGAGTGTTGAACAGGGAGAGTTTCTTGGTGCGTAGGGAGTGGTTTCAAACTGTTCCTTTGACATGGCAATAAATATTTTCCCGCCCCTGGCGGGCGGGAATTAAAGGGCGGGGGATTTGAAAAATAATTTTCACCCTCCTTTAATTTCCTCCCATCGAGGGAGGAAAGATAAAAAAAGAGAAGATGGCTCACCGCCTTTGACGGTTCGACATGACAACAAAGTTAGCCGAAGAAGGAGAATTGGTATCAGAAGAGGATATTTATGGACGAAAAAAGAAAAGCACTGCTCAAAACATTACCGAAAATTGATGAAGTAATTCTGCTTCTAGAAAAGAAAGATATTTATTCTCTGGCTCCGCGGGAATTAGTCAAAGAAACATGCCGCATGGCCGTGCAAAAGCTTAGGGAAAAAATTGTGAATGTCAAAAAGAAGGGAACAGCGGAATTTTTCGCGGACGCGGCAGGCGTTGCCAGGGAAGTGGAAAATATAATCAAGGGATTTTATCGTTATAATTTGCGCAGAGTAGTTAACGCCACCGGCGTCATCCTGCATACCAATTTAGGCCGCGCGCCTCTTTGTCCCGAAGCCCTGCAGAGGATAAACGAGATAGGCAGGGGTTATTCCAATCTGGAATTTGATTTAGACAAAGGCGAACGGGGACAGCGCTATGACCATGTGAACCGCCTTCTTTGCGCTTTAACCGGCGCGGAGAATGCTTTGATTGTCAACAATAACGCCGCGGCGGTTCTGCTGGTGATCAACACATTGGCGGAAGGAAAAGAAGCGATAGTTTCCCGCGGCGAGCTAATAGAGATCGGCGGCGAATTCCGCATACCGGAAATAATGAAAAAAAGCGCCGCCCGCCTGCGCGAAGTGGGAACGACCAACCGCACGCGCCTGAGTGATTACGAAAAAGCCATCAATAAAGAAACCGGTCTGATACTGAAAGTGCATACCAGCAATTACCGCATTGTCGGCTTTACCGAAGAAGCGGACATCGAATCACTTGTTGCCCTGGGAAAAAAGCGCCGCATTCCGGTGATGGATGATTTGGGCAGTGGCTGTGTGATCGCGCTGGAAGATTACGGCTTGGAGCACGAACCAACAATCCGCGAAGTTTTGTCTGCCGGAGTTGACGTAGTTACCTTTAGCGGCGATAAGCTTCTCGGCGGCCCGCAGGCGGGTATTATCATCGGCAAGAAAGAAATTTTGGAGAAAATCAAGAAAAATCCGCTCAACCGCGCCTTGAGAATTGATAAGTTTACCCTGGCCGCGCTGGAGGCGACGGTGATTCATTATTTAAATCCCTCAGAAGCCTTAAAAAAGCTAAGGCCTTTAAAAACTTTGACCGAACCTGTTTCCGAGGTTAAGAAACGCGCCCGTAAGTTATTAAAAAAACTGCAAAAAGAGAACTTGGAGTTTATAGAATTATCCTTGCGTGATGGTTTTTCCACGGCGGGAGGAGGGTCACTCCCCACACAAAAGATTCCCACTGTTTTAATCAGCATCAAAAACAAAAAGATGTCCGCCAGCCGCATGGAAGAAAAGTTACGGAAACTTGATGTGCCCGTCATTGTCCGTGTGGATAAAAATGAAATATTAATTGATTTACGCACGGTATCAGAAGACGAGTTTGCCTTCATCGTTGAAGGTTTGCGCAGTATTATATCCGATTAATTCTATCTTTTGGTTGGAGTAAAATTGTCCATTATATTAGAACAACTAAAAGAAATCCGTTTTATAGTAAGCAGCGATCAGAGCGGCCAAAGGCTGGATTTGTTTCTTACCCAAACCGACGCCTCTCTTTCCCGTTCACAGGTTAAGCGCGCGGTTGAAGAAGGCGATGTTTTGGTAAACGGTGTGACGCCAAAAGTCAGCCAGCGGCTGAAAGAAGGAGATATAATAAGTTACATTTTAAAACCGGCAAAAGAAGCTGTTGCCACCGCGCAGGATATTCCGCTTAATATTATTTACGAAGATGATGCTGTCATTGTAGTAAATAAACCGGCGGGAATGGTGGTGCATCCCGCACCGGGGAATCCGGATAATACACTGGTCAACGCTTTACTTTTTCATTGTCAAAATCTGTCGGGGATAGGCGGTGTTATTCGTCCGGGCATCGTCCATCGCCTGGATAAAGACACTTCGGGATTGATCGTTGCGGCAAAAACAGACGAGGCGCACCGTAATCTCTCCGCTCAGTTTGAAAACCATAATGTGCACAAAACTTATCAGGCGCTGGTCTGGGGCGATGTGAAAGGTAATACGGGAGAGATAATTTTGCCGGTCGGCAGACATGCGACCAACCGCAAAAAAATGTCCACAAAAAGCAGACGCGGGAAAGATGCGCTAACACTATGGAAAGTACGCGAAAGATACGGAATTGCTACATTATTGGAAGTAGAGATAAAAACGGGCCGGACCCATCAAATTCGTGTACATTTGTCTGACCGCGGCTACCCGGTAATCGGCGATGAGGTTTACGGCATTTCATCTAAAATCCGGGTAATCAAAGATCCTCTTCTAAAAACAAAATTAAAGGCATTAAACAGGCAAGCGCTTCATGCTGCCAAGCTTTCTTTTATCCATCCTTTAAAGCATGAGAGAGTTGTGTTTACTGCTCAGATGCCTCAGGATGTGGCTGACTTATGTGAGAGCTTGCGCGTTTTTGCTCAGCTGGAGGCAGAAAACACAAGCGGACAGACTTGGAAGGATAAGTTGAGGTAATAATGTTTTCGGTTTTACAAGCAGGCGCAATAGAGTATCTGCAAGCTTCCATTTTCCAGGACTGCGACTTTTTGGTTCACGCGTTTTGCACACGGCAAGGCGGGGCTTCAAAGGATGAATATGACAGCCTTAATATGAGTTTTCATGAAGGCGATGAAGACAACAATGTTTTACAAAACTGGGGGCGTCTTGCCGCGGCTTTTGCCATTCCGCTGGAACAATTTTTAGTTGTTAATCAAGTGCATGGAGATAATATATTTGTTATAAAACCTCATGGCGGTTATTTCTCATCCCGCGCGGAGATGGACTACGATGCCATTGTTACCGACCGCGCCAACGTGGCAATTTGCATTAAAACCGCTGATTGCGTACCGGTTTTTATAGCCGACCGGATAAAAAAAATTATCGCCGTGGTGCATGGCGGCTGGCGCGGAACTTCTTTAGGCATTACCGCCAAAGTTATCCGGTTGCTCCAGGATAAATATGGTTCCTCCCCGCAGGACATTTTAGCGGCTATCGGTCCTGCCATAGGCAAATGCTGTTATCAGGTGGATTCAGTTGTCGCGGATTATTTTTATAAGCAAAAAGGCCATGAACACTTCTTATTTGCCGGCACCGGGAAAAATAAATGGACGCTGGATTTGACCGGAGCCAACCGAAGCCAGATTTTGGAGTGTGATATTCCCGAAGCCAATATTGATATATCCGATTTATGTACCATGTGTAATCAGGACTTGTTTTTCTCTCATCGCGGCTCCGGCGGCATCACCGGCCGGCAAATTAATTTTATGATGATTAAAGAAGATGCGCCCTGCCGTGTTCTTACTATTGAAGATAATTACTCGGTTCAATAAGTTTAATGATAAATTTCTTTATTGATAGAATTCATTTTCAGTATTACTTACGGTTCATGAGTTGAAAAATAAAACATAACAGGTGTACTAAATATGAAAAATCCATGGTTCAAGCATTACGCAAAACACGTTCCCCATGCCATCTCATATCCGGCGATTCCCATTCACCGTTTCCTGACGGATACTGTTGCCCAACATCCGGATTACATAGCAATGACCTTCAATGATAACAACACTTCTTACCGGGAGCTAAATGAAAAGGTAAACAAATTTGCTCTCATCCTTCAGAGGGCCGGGGTGAAAAAAGGGGACAGAATAGCCTTTATCATGGTAAACTCTCCCACACATGTTATCGCTTTCTTTGCGGTTATGAAGCTCGGAGCCATAGTGGTCAACATTAGTGTTGGAATTCAGGGCGAGGAACTAATCAACTGTTTGAACAACTCGGGCGCTAAAGTTGTAGTTACGCTGGATTTATTTGCCCAGAATCTCTACAACGTGGTAAAAAATACAGGAGTTAAAATTGTTATTCTTCATTCCGTTTTCGGCCTGGAAAAAAAGATACCTTTGGAAGAAGGAATGCCTAACCCTCAGATCTTCCTGGAAGTGCTTGCTTCGATAGAGCGCGCGGCAGAGCCGGTAGTGGAGATAACTCCTGCAGATGTGGCGGTGCTTCAGTATACAAGCGGTTCTACCGGCGCGCCCAAAGCGGCAACCCTGACTCATTCCAATATTGTGGCCAGTGTACTCCAGTCCGATACCTGGATGGGAGTAAAGGGTGCCGGAAATGCCGCGGTGATGTGTGTAATTCCCTTTTTCCACGTTTTCGGGATGTCGGCTTGCCTCCTGGTTTCCGTACTCAAGGGATACCGGATGGTACTTCTTCCCCGGATAGACTTAATGGACATCCTTTCCCTGATGAAGATGCTGGAAACCTACAAACCCATATCTTTTCCGGCCGTGCCCAGTCTGTGGAGCGCGATGATGTCCCTTCCTCCTGAGGCTGCCAGGACGAAATTCTCTTCCATTCAGGTAGCAATAAGCGGAGGGGCACCTCTTGCGCCTTCGGTCCATGATAGATATGAAGAACTCACCGGAAGAAAAATTATGGAAGCCTACGGTCTATCTGAGGCCTCTTCGGCCACCCATATCACGCCTTACCCAGAAGGTGCGCCCAAGGGTTCCATCGGGCTACCCCTTCCGGACACAGAAGTCCGAATCATGGACATGGAAATGGGGAAGAAAGAATGCAAGCTGGGGGAGGTTGGTGAGCTGGTAGTAAAAGGTCCCCAGATTATGCAGGGATATTGGAATAACAAAGAGCTTACCGCGGCGGCCTTGCGTAACGGTTGGCTTTACACCGGGGATATGGCCCGCATGGATAAAGATGGGTACTTCTACCTGGTAGATAGAAAGGATGATCTTATTATTTCCAAAGGATTCAACATCTACCCCGGCCAGATCGAAGAGATTCTGAAGCGGCACCCTAAGGTCAAGGATGCGGCAGTTATCGGCATTCCTGACCGGACCAAAGGACAGGCCGTTATTGCGGTGATCGCCTTGAAAGAAGGCCTGCAAGGAGATAAAGAGGAATTTCTCCAGTATTGTAAAAAAAACATGCCTGACTATCGGGTGCCTAAAACAATCCTGATTCGTGATGAAATTCCACGAGATCCGGCAGGAAAGCTCTTAAGGAGAATATTGAGACAGGATGCCCAGGCCGCTGACCGGGAATGATTAAAGTTCTTTATTGACAGTAATTCTTTTAAGTATTAGTTAAATCTAACAATTTTTAAGACAGCAAAGGAACAATACGCATGATTATCGTCACGGGCGGCGCCGGGTTTATCGGCAGTGCTTTTATTTGGCGGCTCAATCAAGAGGGCATCACGGATATTGTCATCGTTGATCAACTGGGTACCGATGACAAGTGGAAAAATTTGGTCAACCGGCGTTTTGTTGATTACATTCCGAAAAATGAATTTTTAAAGATGGCCGGCGAAGATAAAGTGCCTTTTGAAACCAGCGCTATCGTGCATATGGGCGCCCGTTCATCCACGACCGAGCGCGATGCGGATTATCTCTGGGAAAACAATTATCTCTACAGCCGCAAACTTGCCCAGTGGGCAATGAAGCAAAACATTCGTTTTATATATGCCAGCTCCGCCGCTACATACGGCGATGGAACTCTGGGCTTTGACGATGACCACAGTAAAATCAGCAAGCTCAAACCGATTAATATGTACGGCTATTCCAAGCAATTGTTTGATCTATGGGTTTTAAAAAATAAGCTGGAAAATAAAGTGGCGGGCATTAAATTTTTCAATGTTTTCGGTCCGAACGAATACCACAAAGGAGATATGGCCAGCGTCATCTTCAAGGCGTTTCATCAAATTAAAGAGACCGGGAAAGTGCGGCTTTTTAAATCTTATAAGAAAGAATATCCTGATGGTGGCCAGATGCGCGATTTTGTTTACGTTAAAGATTGCCTGGACGTGATGTGGTGGCTTTTTAATAATTCCCATGTCAACGGCATTTTTAATCTGGGAACAGGCAAAGCCAGAACCTGGAATGATTTGATTAAAGCTGTGTTTACCGCTATGGGGCGCAAAACAAATATTCAGTATATGGAAATGCCCGAGTCTTTGCGCGATCAGTACCAGTATTTCACGCAGGCCGAAATGAATAAACTCAAAAGCGCCGGCTGTCCTGTTAAATTTTCATCTCTGGAAGATTCCGTGCGGGACTATATCGGTAATTATTTACAGCAAGCCGACCAGTACTTTGGAAAATAAAAAATCGCTTCTGTTCTTGGAAAAGAGGCTATGTTTCAATGTCTTTGCGAGAGAGCAAAGCGAGCGAAGCAATCGCATAAGTAGGTTATAATATAAGGATTGCCACGTCCGCTGCCGCGTACTCGCAATGACAAATGAGAATTATGATACAATCTACGACGCGGAAATAACACTAGTTGAGGCACAATATTTACGGAGCAAAGATGAAAAGAGAAATTGTTTGCATCATCCCCTCTCGTTATGAATCCAGCCGCTTTCCGGGCAAGCCTCTGGCCGATCTCTGCGGCAAGCCGATGATTCAACATGTCTACGAGCGCGTCTCTCGAGCTAAAGCCGTTCCTTATGTAGCTGTGGCAACCGATGATGACAGAATATTTAAGGCCGTGACGAAATTCGGCGGCAATGCCATCATGACTTCTACCACGCATCGCTCCGGCACCGATAGGATTGCCGAAGCCGTAAAATCCCTGAAACTTTCTGAAGATGCCATTGTCGTCAATATTCAGGGCGATCAGCCGACTTTTGAACCGGTGCAGGTGGATGAAGTTATCGCGCCGCTGATCAGAAATTCCGCAATTGTCATGTCCACATTAATTTACAAAATCGTCCTCGATGAAGAAATAACCCACCCTCATGCCGTAAAGGTTGCATTTGATAACGATTATTTTGCCCTGTATTTTTCACGGGCAACAATTCCTTATGTGCGCGCGAGCTCAATGAAAGCGGATTATTACAAGCACCACGGAATTTACGCCTACCGCCGCGACTTCCTTGATACATTCACCAAACTTCCCGAAGGCAAACTGGAAAAACTAGAAGCGCTGGAGCAATTGCGCGCGCTGGAACATGGCTACAAAATCAAAGTAGTGATAACACCTTACGATTCCGTAGAGGTGGATAACCAGCAGGAACTGGAAAAAGTACGCCAGATTCTTCTGGCAAAAAAGTAATTCGCAAAAATAAATGTTAAAGTGTTAATCGAGGAATAATGAGTCCGCGTAGAAGAATTCTCTTATTGATTCTTATCATGGCCGTTATAGTTTTGGCGGTAGAGTTCATGGCAATCAGCATGCTTTATCGCACTGCTCTGGATGAACAAAAATCGCGTCTGCAGGAAACGGTCGTCAGCCAGGCACGCTTGATTGAATCTATTTTCCGGTTCAACTCAATTTATCTAAAGAACTATCCCGCAGGAGCAAAAGAGGCGACTATCCGTCAAGTTGTTAGTGCCCACAAACAATATCATGAATTTGGACGAACAGGCGAAGTTGTTCTGGCCAAGAAAGAAAAGGATAACATCGTTTTTATTTTGCAGCATAACCATGGTGCTATCGAAATACCAGCGTCAATTCCTTTTGATTCGAAATTAGCCCAACCCGCTCGATTGGCGTTATTAGGCCTTTCCGGAACGATCATTGCTTTGGATTATCGCGGGATAAAAGTGTTGGCGGCTTACGAGCCGGTGGGAGAATTACATTGGGCTGTAGTTGCCAAAATAGATATGAAGGAGATGCGCGCTCCTTTTATCAAGGCGGGAATCATCTGCACCGTTATAGGAATAATAGCAATACTTTTGGGCACGATTATATTTTATAAAGTAACGGAACCTCTGATTAGAAATCTGCACGACACTGTTGCCGAGCTGAAAAAAGCGTTGGCCGAAGTCAGCCAGTTGAGCGGATTATTGCCGATATGCTCTTACTGCAAAAAAATCCGCGATGACAACGGTTATTGGAATCAGCTTGAAGCTTATCTTCAAAAGCATACCGAAGCCGAGTTCAGCCACGGCATTTGTCCTGATTGCGAAAGAAAACTGCGTTCTGAAATGGAGCAAAGAAAATCCCAATAGCAAAGGAGGGAAGTCAATGAATGCCAAGATAGCATGCAAAACAATGGGATTATGCTCATTATTGCTGTTGCTCACGGCGCTTACCGTCAATGCCGCTGAAGTCGACGGCGCCTTAGCCAAGTGCGCGGAAATTAAAGATAGCTCGGCAAGATTGCAGTGTTTCGATAATCTGACCAGGCAAAACGCTCCTTCAAAAGACACTTCTTCTCCTGCTGCCGTTGCCACAACCGCGTCCGAAGAACCATCGCCGGAGGGCAAGCCGGCCTCCGTCCTGTCGCAACAATGGGAATTAGACGGGAAAAAAGGGAAAAGCACTTTTTTCATGCTTAGGCCTTATCGTCCTAATTATTTCCTGCCTGTCGCCTATAATTTTTCACCTAATGAAAATACCGCTCTGGATTTCGATCCTGACGCCAAGCCACAGCATAACGAAGCAAAATTTCAATTAAGCTTCAAAGTGAAACCATGGTGCAGTGATATTGAAGGGATAAAATATCTTAAAGGTATAGATTTATGGTTTGCCTACACGCAACTTTCCTTCTGGCAGCTTTATAACTCTACATTTTCTTCTCCCTTCCGCGATACCAATTATGAGCCGGAGATGCTGGTTAATTTTCGCACAGACATTGACATTCCCGGAGTTGATGATTTTAAATTGCGCTTCGTAAATATTGGTTTCAATCATCAATCCAACGGGCGCTCTGCGCCTCTATCGCGCAGTTGGAACAGAGTTGTTGTCAACGCGGGCCTGGAAAAAGGCAACTTCAACATGCTTTTAAAAACATGGTACATAATTCCGGAAGATGAACAAAAAAGTGATAATCCTGATATTGCCAGATTCATGGGATACGGCGAACTCTGGCTTACTTATTACTGGAAGCAAAACCGCTTTGCGGCCATGGTACGCAATAATTTAAGAGAGGATAACCGGGGAGCAGTTCAGCTCGATTGGAGCATCCCTTTGTCATTAATCTGGGACAAGCTTGATATGTTCAGCATCTATCTCCAGTATTTCAACGGCTATGGAGAAAGCCTGCTGGATTACAACTCCAGCGTCAACCGGATAAGCGCGGGGTTTATGCTGGTGGATTGGAACTGACCCCGCTTCCAAATCAAAGCGCTATCTGCGTTGGCAGCGTCATCGGCTCCTCAACGTATGGCACCATACGCCTGCGTCGCCTCTTCCTCGCCGCCTTGATATCATCTTTGATTTGAAAGCGGCGTTGCCGGGAATATCAGCGGAAAAAAAGTTGTTGCAGGACGCAATTAATAATTGTATAATGGTAGCATAATGCAACATTAATAGTTGGAGGAATATGTCATGGCAACAGCAGTAAGAGTGTCTGAAGAGCTTGTAGGTGAGGCTAAAAAATTCAGCCGGATCGACCACCGATCCGTAGCCGGTCAGATTGAACATTGGGCGCGGATGGGCAAGTGTGCCGAAGAAAATCCAGACTTGCCCTATTCTCTGATTAAGGAGATTTTGATTGGATTGGACGAACTGGAACAAGGCGAGAAGACCGAATATAAGTTTGGATAGAGCATTATGAAAATCTACCAGTCAGGGTCGTTTGAGAAAAAAGTAAAGAAGATGTCGAAAACGGAGAAGGTCTCATTGGATCAAGAAATAAGAACAATTGCAGAAAATCCAAACATCGGGGAGGAAAAAAAAGGCGACCTGCGAGGCATATTTGTTCACAAGTTCAAGCTTAAAACAGCCCAATACCTGCTAGCATATAGAAAGACTAACGACGATTTGGAGCTGGTTATGATCGGGCCGCATGAAAACTACTACCGTGACTTGAAGCAATATTTGAAAAAACGATAAGTTTGATAAGATCAGTGTCTATCTCCAGTATTTCAATGGCTATGGAGAGAGCCTGCTGGATTACAACACCAGCGTGAACCGGATAAGTGCAGGGTTTATGCTGGTGGATTGGAACTGACCCAGCTTCCAAATCAAAGCGCTACCTGTGTTGGCAGCGCCTGCCCGGCGCATGCTGGGTCGTCGGCGTCCTTGCCGCCTTGATATCATCTTTGATTTGAAAGCGGCTTTACTTTGTTACTTATGGACTACAAAATACGGTAAAAGCTATTGATTGATTTTATGTGATTTACCTTGTTGAAAAAAACCGTTGATGTGTTATATCTTAGAACAAATCTGAAAAGACGAAGTTTGTGTATTAATTGTTAGGTGCATAATATAACGGCAAGATATAAATGAGATTTTAATATGAGAGTTCCGCATCCAGTACAATATCAAGGGAGTAAGAGAACTCTTGCATCAACCATTCTCCGATATTTTCCTATCAAATCCCAAAAACTTATAGAGCCCTTTGCCGGCACTGCGGCAATTTCAATAGCATGTGCTGCGAGAGGGAAAGCTAGTTCCTACTGGATAAATGATTTTAATAAGCCTCTTTCTGAATTGATTGGCTTAATTATTAACCGTCCATCTGAGATAGCTGATTATTATGAAAAAATTTGGAATCAGCAACATTATGACCCAACAGAACATTATTATCGTATTAGAGAAGATTTCAACCGAACAGGCGACCCTAGATTATTTCTTTATTTGCTTGCGCGCTGTGCAAAAGGTTCTGTACGGTATAATACTGAAGGACTGTTTAATCAAAGTCCTGACAAGAGACGTCACGGCACACTTCCCAAAACAATGAGAGAAAATATTTTTGGGGTTTCCTCTCTCTTGAAAGGGAAATCTGTAATATCATCATTTGATTATAAAGATGTCCTGTCAAATGTTAACGAAGAAGATGTTGTTTATATGGACCCTCCTTATCAGGGAGTATGCGGCGATAAAGATTCACGCTATTTTTCAGGTATAGCTTATGAGGAATTTGTAGCTGCATTATCGGAGTTGAATTTCCGTCAGATTCGTTATGCAGTCAGTTATGATGGACGAACAGGCAATAAGACCTTTGGCACTCGCCTGCCTGAGAGCCTGTCTCTTACTTTAAT
>Ga0154766_118_pt6 | contig 19884 bp, 17 predicted proteins | sample Rifle2008BG16ft_FD_105774 | JGI IMG/M metagenome (GOLD analysis project Ga0154766, IMG submission 105774) | Deltaproteobacteria bacterium RBG_16_44_11
AGATTTCTCCACCCGTCATCCCCGCTGCGGTACCAGTTTTATATTGTTCGTCATGATTGTTTCCATACTTGTTTTTTCCTTGTTAGGCCGTCCGGATTTCTTCCACAGAGTTATCTACAAAGTACTTCTGATGCCGGTTATTGCCGGCATATCCTATGAAGCTATACGCTTCACCGGCAAATACAGCCAATTCAAACCGGTGCAAATATTAAGCTGGCCGGGACTTGCGCTGCAAAGAATTACCACAAGAGAACCGGATGATGATCAAATTGAAGTCGCCATTGCCGCGATGAAAAAAGTAACTTGAAACCGCCTCTTCATCGGGAAAATGACTTTACCGCTTCCCAAAATTCGATTTTTAACTTGATTTTCCCCCGAAAACTATTTAAAGTTATTGCGTATAAGGGTTTGACTTTTATTATTATTTGAAGTAATTTAGAGTAAAGAATTTTATAATTTCAGATCAGTCTCTATAATCCGGGGGAAAGTACAATGATGAAGCGATATGTTTTGATGGTATTGATATTCATTTTTTCAGCTTTGTTGTCGTATCAGCCGGCGGCGGCAAAGGAAGACACCGCGCAAATTACACTCAGAAAAACAGCTGTCTCCAAGAAAAACGTATATACCTATATTGTAAAAAAAGGCGATATTCTTTCGGTTATCGTGAGACATATTCCCGGAGTCACCGAAGAAGACATCTCTGATAATTACCGCTTGATTCAAGAACTTAATCCAAATATAAAAGATCTTAATGAGCTAAAAGTAGGACAATCATTAATTTTGCCCCGAAAACCGCTCACGGCTTCAGAAGAAGCGGAAACCAGGACATCAGCCGCTATTGTTGCTGAGATTCCCTCATCTTCATCAACCCAAAGCCGCCCTTATTCTATAAAAAAAGGTGATACCTTATTTAAAATCATAACCCGTGAATTAAAATTAAATACTGACCCCAAAGGAACGCTTAAAATCATTAAAGCAATGAATCCAAATATCGTCGATGTTAACAAAATTTATGCCGGTGATGTTATAAAATTGCCCGTAAAAGATATTCTGGTCAAAGCAATCGAAATTGATGATAAAAAAGAAGGAAAATTAATTGAGGACAAACTGGTTCAGTCGGAAACTACTTTCCAGTCAAAAGATAAAATAACTATGTCGCCGGAGGCGCGCCTTGCTGTCATCAAACACGTCATCACCCAGATGAATGGCTCATTTACTTCCACGGGTAATTATTATCTTCCTATTCCTAAAACCGGACAAGTAACCATTGATTGCTCTAAAATACCGGTAATTGAATTTGACGATAAGACAATTTTATTCCTTGATCTGGAAAACCGTGCACCGGACAATTTAAAAAAGATTATCAGCGACAATTGGACAAACTATTATTTAGTGAAAGTGGATAAAAAAGATGACGTCATCGCTATTTTAAGAAAAGTATTTAATACGACCAAAATATATTCTATGACCAAAAAAGATATTCCTATAACAATTGGCACTAACCTTGCCGTAGAATTTTTTGTTGACTGGCTAATTACCCGGACTAACCCACAGCAAGCCCCTCCATTAGTGCAGGGATTACGTTTAATATATGAAAACGATTCGCTGCTGCCCAAGGCCGTCAAAAATTACGCAAGGAAAAACGGCGTAATAGTCACTGAGATTTCCGGAGAAACCGGCCTTTCCGGAAAGCCTGAGGAAATTTATTCTCTGCCGGCAATGCCCGTATATCCTACAACATCAGCAAAGGATTTTTCATATGCGCTTGTTTCTAATTTAGGATTAGCTGCGGAAAAAGACATTGATATTAAAATATTCGATACCGAAAAAGACGGAATCAATCTGGCGATTAAAGCCGATGTCGTGGTGAAAAATAACAACAAAAAATATGTCATTTATTCGCGAGACCTCTCCCCGCAATTTATTACCGTGCTTAACCAGGCTGGAAATGAACTTATCTTTGTAACCGATAAGGAATCTCCGAAAAATATCATGGAAAAGATTTTACGCGCTTTAAATATTCCTTTTGTTTCGGGCAATTTTACTTTTTCCGGCTTGGATAAAAAGCAGGCACCCTATACACTAAATTTCAACGGCACTAAAATTAAAACAAATAAAGATTTATACGTTATTGATTTTGATATTGATCAAGAAATTCGCGGGCTTCTGCAGGAAGTATGGTCGGCAAATATCGCTAAATATTAAGATTATCTTCTATCGGCACAAGAATTATTTTTAGCGCTGCGAATTTTTTTTCGCGGCGCTTTTAATTTGTATTGAGCATGAAATGGATCAAAGCTTATGGTTAAAGCAATTGCACTTCTTTCCGGCGGATTAGACAGCATGCTGGCTGTCAAGCTGGTGTATAAACAGGACATCGACGTTGTCTGCCTGACATTCACCACACCTTTTTTTAACGCTTCAAAAGCGCAATCGGCAACAAAGCAGCTCAATCTTCCTTTGGTTGTTGAGGATATAACTGCCGAACATCTGCAAATGCTTAAGGCTCCCCGCTACGGTTACGGTAAAAATATGAATCCCTGCATCGATTGCCATATATTGATGCTGAAAACCGCCGGTAAAAAAATGGAAAGCATTGGTGCCGACTTTATCCTGACTGGTGAGGTTCTGGGACAACGCCCCATGTCTCAAACTAAACAATCCCTTTATATTGTCGCTAAAAATTCCGGCTACGCCGACTATATTTTACGCCCGCTTTCGGCACAACTTCTCCCCCCGATTAAAGCGGAGCGTGAAGGCAAGATTAACCGCTCCTTTCTTCTTGATCTTGCAGGACGGGGTCGAAAAGAACAAATGCGTTTGGCAGCAGAATTCGGAATCTCACATTATCCCCCTCCCGCCGGCGGCTGCCTGCTGACTGATCCGATGTTTTCACGCCGTTTGCGCGATTTGTTTGCTCATCAGGAAGACCGACACATTCGCGATTATGAACTGCTAAAATACGGACGCCATTTACGCACGGCTGAAGGATACAAAATAATTGTGGGAAGAAATAATGCCGACAATGAACAATTACGTAAATTGACCACGGATACTGATCTGGTCTGCAATATGGCTGATTTCCCCGGACCATATGTCCTTGTTCCCTACAGAAATAAATCAGCATTGCCTATTGCCGCGGCTATCTGTGTCCGATATTCTGACGCTCCCGCCGGTATGGAAGCAAACGTGATTTGCAGCTGCGATAACAAAATAAAAACCGTAAGTTCAAAAGCAACCGGCAAAGAAAATTGTGTTAGCTGGATTATTTAGTTTCTCTTATTATCTTGGCGTTTCTATGCTGCGGACGCAAGAGATCATAAACAGTTTTAACCGGATTAAAGACCACCAGTGGAAGCTCCACAAAGAAGGTATTCCAATAAGCCATGCCGCCGTTCCAGAGACCGGGCATTTCCTGGGCTTTAAGCTTTTGCCCTTTTTCCGTCTTCGAACTGATTAAATAAGCATCATGATTTACAAATTTTTTCAGATCAAATTTTTTACCTTTATAATTCTTTATGCAACAAACCATATCAACCGGATTAAAATACAATGCCTGCGACCAAATATTCAGTTGTTCGGAGTTTTGTTGATCTATATGGCCGATTTCCACTATTTGCAGTGTTTGTGTTTTATCTTTTTCCTCAACCCAAAAAGGACCGCCGCCCGGCTCACCAACATTGCGCACCACGCCGCAGATACGCAAAGGCCGATTCAGCAGTGAAACGAGCATCTTCTTTTGTTGGGCCAGCGACTGTTGAACAAAATTTTCCGGGAAGGTGAAATTCATGGTCAGCCGGCAATAGTCGGCAATACTATGAATCTTTTCGGACGTAAGTCCGCTTTTCTCTAGATCGCGCAGGGTAGCAAAAATAGACTGCTGAATCTGTAAAGCCAGTCCGCCTAACATTTTTTTATAAGGCAGAATTTTTCTCAGAAGATGGACCGGAACAATATTATCAATATTTTTCACAAAAATAAAATCAGCGTCCAGGCTGTTCAAATTCGTAAGCAGTGCGCCATGACCGCCCGGACGGAAAACAAGACGTCCGTGAACATCCCGGATGGGTTGGTCATGTTCATCAACCGCCAGCATATTGGTGTCGGGTGACTGTATGGATGATTGAATGCTGAATTTAACATTACAGAGCTTTTCATGCTTTTTCTGCACATCCTTTAATTTTTCCTTCACAATTTTTTTGTGCTCCGCTGAAATTGTGAAGTGCAGGCGACAGATACCTTTGTCATTAACGATATAACTTGCCGCCTCAAAAAGATGTTCCTCCAGCGCTGTTCTTACTTCGTCTTTCGAATATTTATGAAAAGGAATCAACGCTTTGGGCAGCCAGCCAAAATTTAAGCCGTCGGATAACAAAATAAAATCAAGTACACGCTTGACGTTTTTTTGTTTTAGGTATTCGCGTGCGGCTTTATCTTTTTCGATAAGAGGGGAAAAAGGCATTTCACACAGATCCGCAAAAAATAATCGATCAGGTTGATCGTCGCCGAAACTGCCTTTTTCCGCGGCCGCAAACCAATCGGTAAACATGCGGCTGGCCGCTCCGGATGCCGGCACATATTTTAATAACTTATAATGACTGTTCTCACTTTCAAATTTTTTAATAAGTTTTTCACTTTGCGCGGCAGTAAAGGATAAAATGCCATCTCTTAAATTACAGGGGCGATTTAACTTCAGAAAATCAGTGCCGCGGCGGTAAAGAGCCAGTTGCTTTTCTACAGCTGATGGACTCAAACCCAAAGCCTTTATTTGTTCAATATCTTTGCGCGGAAATGAATGTATTTTTTTCATATCGTTATTTTTTTCTTTTTCCATTAACATCAAGCTTTATTGTTGGCAAGCACTAATCCTTTTTTGTAAAACATTCGTGGCTCCTCTTCGAAAGACGGCCGACAATCTCTTAGCGTGATGATCAATTTCCATATTCAACATCAGAAAATTGATTTCGAAGGCGGACGGCTGTTTTTGGAGAAAACCATGAAATCGGCGTTGATTAAAAGGAATTAAAAGTCAGAAAGGACATTCTTCATTGAAGTTACCGGATTCTTGGAAATTTCGGCCTGTTTTCTTACCTTAGCAGAATTGGCAAATAATTTGCTTTGCGGCGTTCAGCGGCGTCTGGAAACCATCAGGAATCTGGCTACGGAACCTTTTGTGCTTTTACTCAATGTGAAAAAAGCTTATCCGGGCATCTAAAACAACTCCTTCAGTTCTTCATACTGACCAAAGATATTTCATTAATCTATAGTAAATTGCTGCTTGCAATCACAGTAGTTTTAGCATAATTTTTGCCTATGTTAATCGTTAATACTGAAAAATAACATTTCGAGAAAACCACTATGAAAAAATATATTATTTATTTCTTGTTTGCGCTTATTGTTTTATTTTTTACAACTCTATTAAATGCCGCTGAGAATACGTCAATCTATCATCAGACGTCCGGACAATCTCTTATTGAGGCGATTAGGATAGCCGAACCATTGTCTTTCTGCAATGAACAAGTACCGTTGAAAGACGATGCCGTAAAAGAAAGATTTGAACGCGAATTGCTGATATCTTTGGATAACGGCGACGATATCATTTTATGGCTTAAACGCGCCAACCGTTATTTCCCCCATATTGAAAAAGTTTTAAAGGATCATTCAATGCCTGATGACCTCAAATACATTGCCATCGCGGAAAGTTCCTTAAAACCTCACGCAAGATCGGATAAAGGAGCCACAGGATACTGGCAATTTATCGAAAATACCGCCATAAAATATGGCCTGATAGTTAATAATGATATTGACGAACGCCGCAATTTTTACGCTTCTACGGAAGCAGCGCTCAATTATCTCAAAGACCTTTACGCGCTTTTTGGTTCATGGACATTGGCCGCGGCCGCTTATAATATGGGGGAGGAAGGCCTCAAAGCGGAAATGATCGTGCAAAAAGTCAGCAATTACTATGAACTTGATTTGTATCAGGAAACACAAAGATATATTTTTAGAATTTTAGCGGCAAAACTAATCATATCTAATCCTAATAAATACGGCTACAGCCTGTCCAAAAATGATCTTTATAAGCCGGTGCAATGCGATTATGTGGATATATCGACAAACCAACCTGTGCCTTTGTATATCATTGCGCAAGCGGGAAAAACATATTTCAAGGTAATCAAAGACCTTAATCCTCAACTTAAAAGCTATTATCTACCCGCCGGTAAATATAAGTTAATGGTTCCCAAGGGTGCGGCCATGGGTTTCTCCGAGCGTTATGAAAATCTTTTATCGAAATGGATTCTGGAAAAAAATGAACAGATTTATATCGTTAAAACTGGTGATAATTTATCACAAATTGCCGAACGCTTTAATGTTCCCGTGAAAGCGATTATGATCTGGAATGGCATAACCAATGGGAAGAAAGTATTACCCGGGGAAAAGCTCATTATCTTCTCGGATAAATTAAAAAAGGGAATATCTAATCCCGCGAATAACGCCAATAAAGAAGAAAACTTGATAACAGATAATTAAACCCGGAAGTATTAATGCAGCCGAACGTTTGATTTACCCACAACTATCCCCATCAGGCTCCAACCATCGAATTTTGATTCTTGCTATTTATTATTCGAAAACCAAACTCTAAAAGTTTTTTTGTTTGACTGTCGCGTATTTTAGGAGTTTTCGCCCCCAGCACAACAGCAATTAAACGTCTATCTCCTCTTTTCGCCGTAGCCACCACATGATAACCGGCAGCGCGGACATAGCCTGTTTTTAAACCATCAACATCACTGTTTTCTTGAAGTAAGGTATTGCGGTTTTGGTAAATACCATAATTATAGATAAAATACTGAGCTGAATGAATTTTTAAAGAATCAGGAAAACGCTGCAAGTAATCCCGCGATAAGATATAAATATCTCTTGCGGTCGATAATTGATGCCGATCAGGCAAACCGTGCGGATTAACAAAATAGCTGTGCTTCATACCTAGTTCTTTGGCTTTAGCGTTCATTCTCTCGACAAACTTTTCCATATTTCCGGCTAAATGTTCCGCCACGGCGACGGCGGCATCATTAGCCGAAAAGATAGCCATAATTTTAATGAGATCACCAAAATTAACTTCTTCACCCTCTACATAAAATATTTTCGATCCTTTTGTCTTTACGGCTTTTGCGCTTGTTTTGACCATATCATAGGGGTTAACCCGGCCTAAACGTATATCTTCATTGACCAAATAAAGTGTTAATATCTTAGAAAGAGAAGCAGGCTGAATAAGTTTATCCACGTTTTGTTTAAAAAGAATTTCGCCGCTATCCATATCCACAAGCAATGCGGCCTTTAGGTTTAAACGTTCATTTATCTTTTCGGAAGCGAAAACTGAGATAGGAATAAAAATAAAAGCTATAAAGAATATTATAATTTTTTTACAATCAATCATTAATTTTTTCCCATAAGATACTGTAATTTTAACATTATTTCATAACAAAATCAATGATCAAAATAGTTTAAAGGGTTTTATTTGCATATAAAACAAGCAATAATAGCTACTTGAAAAAATATTTTTTATCAGGTTTTTACGGTTGTGTTTATATCAAATTTATTATAGGTGAAAATTAAACATTGAATGAAAATCATATTTTAAAGGCGCCTTTTATGACCCCAAAGACAATAAATCATAATAAGATATTTTTGTTTATTTTAATCTATCTTTGCATATTTTTTACAATGTCCTGCGCGAAATTAACAGCAGTTAAATCCGTCGAAGACGCCTCCTTTAGAAAAGATGCGCCCCTGGAAAAAATATATACAAAAATAATAATTCAAAGATTTGAAGTTGATCAAGATTTGGAAAGAGATTTTCCGGATGCAACTGTTATTTGTGAAAGCACGGCAATGAACGAACTTTTGAAAAATAATGTTGCTCCAAAAATTGAAAAGGCTCGTTTAAGCACATCGCGTGAAGCGGCAGCTCTTATTGTAAAAACCCGCATTACCACCTTAAAACTTGCCAGTAGCTCCGCCCGCGGCTTAAGCGGAGCGTTTATGGGTAATTCGGAAATGGCTGCCAGTGTAAGACTTGTAGATGCGGGAACAAGAAAAACTCTCCGTGAAAAAAATTTCTCTACTAATAAATCTTCCGCAACAGCATCTTCCGGCGGCAACTCTGATAGCTCAATGCCTTATGATTTAGGCAAAATGATAGCTGAATATATTGCCGAAACCGTCCGGCGTAATTAGGACGATAATCATTGCCGTGATGAAATTATCTCTTCCATATTGGGTAGGGTCATGACCAAAAAGCTCAGAGAATCAATCGATAAAATTAGCCTGATCGACCAGCATGCTTATCCCGGATTGGCCGGCTATTTTGAGGATTATCCGCCGGAAAACAGGCTTCTTACCGCCAATGACACATATCTTAATCCTAATAATTCCCATGCCGATTTTCCTTATTTACGTGAAGCGCATTATGAAGCATATGAAAAAATATATGGTTTCAACCGCGAAGATATCAACAATCCCGATAAACAAGACGATCTATTTACTGAATATGACCGTCAACGCAATAACCTGAGATATTTAATCGATAAAGTACTCGATACCGCAGGCATAGAAACCCTTATAGCAGCATCATTCCTCAATCCCGATTTGAGAAATAACCCGCGCATTAAATTTATTCCCACAGTTGATCCTCTCTTATTTCCCTTTGATAACACATATTTGACCAATAGAAACCCTTTGGCTACCTCTTGCATAGCCGCTTATGACCATACATTTAATATTATCAAGGTTAAAAACAAATACTCCTCTGATAATTTTTTCGACTACCTGGAATTTGTAGACAGGGCACTTGATAATTTTATCAAAAATGGCGCGGTAGGCTTCAGCTTTTCCTTCTCTTTTGTACGCAGCGCTTATTGTGAAAATATTCCGCAAAATGAAGGCTTAAGGATTTTCGAACACGCCAAAAAAGGCGATAAAAATGCATATCGAAAACTGCAAGATTTTCTCGTTTGGCATATAATGCGTAAAAGTATTGAATATAATTTGCCTGTGCAATGGCACCTCGCTTTGTCCGACAATCATATTGGCTGTTTTGACCCTTTGAATTTATCTGAGATGATTTGTGACCCTGTCGTCAGTGAAGCAAAACTTGTTGTATTGCACGGAGGTTATCCGCGTTTTGACAGTGCTGAGTTGCTTGCTCTAGCTCGCGGATTAATGCCCAATAACGTTTATATTGATATTTCCGGAAACATCATGTTTAGAAATCACCCTAGTATTCTTGCCGGCACTTTAAGAAAATGGCTGGAAAAGCCGCCTCTCTGGAATAAAATTATGTATGGTTCCGGAGCTCATCACGGCGAAAGATATATTTATGTATGTTCTAAGGTGGGACGCGACGCCGTCTACTTAGCACTTAAAAGTATGATTGACGACAATATCATCGATGAAGATACAGCCATGATAATAGCCCGTAATATTTTACGGGAAAATGCGCAAAAATTATACAATCTTTAATTATTTAAACCATCCTGTTTATATAATTCGACCATCGCATTCTTTACGATATTTACAATTATTTCCAATTTTTTTTACATTATCCTTGACAAACATTTTGTAATGTTTTAATTCCTATCGAGTTAATAGTATTTATTGCGGCTTGTAATTTAAATTATATAAAAATGAAGCTTTCAACGAGATCAAGATACGGCGTCAGATTAATGACGGCGTTGGCTTGCGCCAATGGCGGAAAACCTGTTTTATTAAAGGATATAGCCGCCAGCGAGGAAATATCAGAAAAATATTTAAGCCTAATTGTAATTCCATTACGGGCAGCCGGATTGATAAAATCGCTGCGTGGAGCGCGAGGTGGATATAATTTAGCCCAAGATCCAAGCGAGATATCATTACGAAATATTATTGAAGCTCTCGAAGGAGAAATTTGTTTAGTGCATTGTATCAAACAACCATCAAGCTGTAACCGTTCCGCGATTTGCCCGACACGTGATATCTGGAATCTTTTAGGAAATAAAATCAGCGAAACTTTAAACAGCCTTACCCTGGCCGAACTGGCGCAAATAAAGAAAGAGAAATTAACCAAGGCCAAACATAGTCATAAAACCGGGAGTTGAAACTTTTTGTATGGATATAACGGATCAAATAAAAAAACTGAAAAAAGAAAAAAACGCGATCATTCTGGCGCATAACTATCAGCTTCCCGAAGTTCATGACATCGCCGATTTTGTCGGCGATTCGCTGGGACTGAGCATGACCGCAGCCAAAACCGACGCAGATGTCATCGTTTTTTGCGGTGTTCACTTCATGGCGGAAACAGCCAAGATTTTATCGCCAGATAAAATAGTATTACTCCCCGACAAGAAAGCCGGCTGCCCGATGGCGGACATGATTGACGCGGAGGGCCTGCAAGCGCTTCAGGCACAGCATCCCCATGCCGTCACATTATGCTATGTTAACACGTCCGCGAATGTTAAAGCGCATTGCGATTACTGCTGCACATCGTCCAACGCCCTGAAGATGGTTCAACACATATTGAAAAGTCATGAGGAGATCATTTTTATTCCGGATAAATATCTGGCTCAATACGTTTCGGCGCAGGTTGGCCGCAAATTTATTACCTGGGAAGGATTCTGCCCGACACATGCCCGACTGCTTCCGGAAAATATTCTCCAGGCCAGAGAGCTTCATCCACAGGCTAAAGTGCTTGCCCACCCAGAATGCAGGCCGGAAATAACTGCGCTTGCCGACATGGTGGCCTCGACGGAAAAAATGTGCAGTTTTGTTCACAACGATCCGGCCGTCGAATTTATCATCGCCACGGAAATAGGCATTATTCACCGGCTGAAAAAGGAAAATCCGGAAAAGATATTCTATCCGGCAAGTGATAAAGCTGCCTGCCCGAACATGAAACGGATTAATCTGGAAAAGATTCTCTGGTCGCTTCAGGATTTGGAATATGAAATAAAAGTCTCTCGGGACACGATGGATAAAGCAAGAAGAGCCATCGAAAGGATGTTGCAAATAACTTGAGTTAAACTTCTACTTGTATTTTTTTACACATATTCGGAATTAATTAAATTTATGAAAAAAGATTCTTTAGGAATTGTCCATACACAATACTTAACCTTTGCTGAGCCACCCGATACACTGCAGCTCAAATCAGGCCGCAGCATCGGGCCGGTTACTCTTGCTTACGAAACTTACGGCAAGCTAAACGCCAATAAATCAAATGCCATTCTGGTCTGCCACGCCCTTTCAGGAGATGCTCATGCCGCCGGGATTTCCAAAGATGATAAAACACCCGGCTGGTGGGATAATATGATTGGACCGGGTAAAGCTCTGGACACAGATCTTTACTTTGTTATCTGTTCCAATGTAATCGGTGGCTGTAAAGGAAGCACCGGCCCTTCTTCGATAAATCCGGAAACCCAAAAACCTTACGCTCTTGATTTTCCTTTGATCACGATTGCGGATATGGTGGAGGCTCAACGGCATTTAATTGATTCTTTCGGTATTGAAAAGCTCCTTTGCGTTATTGGCGGCTCCATGGGTGGAATGCAAGCCCTGCAATGGGCATCAGTCTACCCGGAAAGGATTATTGCGGCAATACCCATTGCCACTGCGTTAAAACACTCACCGCAACAAATCGCTTTTAATGAAGTTATGCGACAATCAATAATGGCTGATTCGGTATGGCGTGAAGGATACTATTATGAACACGGACAGCCGGAAAATGGACTGGCTGTAGCCCGCATGATCGGGCACATTACTTATATGAGCGATCTTTCTATGGAGGAAAAATTTTCGCGTAAACTTAAAAATGAAAACTTGAGCTTTCAATTTAAAGATGATTTTGAAGTAGAAGGCTATCTGCGTTACCGCGGATATAACTTTGTCAAACGATTCGACGCAAATTCTTATCTTTACATAACCAAAGCTATAGACTACTTTGATCTATCCGGCGAAAAGTTCATGTCTGCTGTTAAGAAAACGGCGGTCAGGTTTCTGGTGATTTCTTTTAAATCGGATTGGCTTTATCCGGCTCATCAGTCGCAAGACATTGTCCGTCTCTTGAAAAGAAAACATGCTTATACTACCTATTTCGATTTAATCTCGACCTACGGGCATGATGCTTTTTTAATTGAAACCGACGACGAAACACGGTTAATTAAAAATTTTCTGGCCAATGTCAGCCCTGATTGACGAAACTTGAACACAGGTAAAAAACAGAAAGAATAATAATTGTAAATATGAAAGCCGACCATCAAATTATTTCTCAGATTATTTCCGCAGGAGCGCATGTTCTGGATTTAGGTTGCGGCAGCGGTGAACTGCTTGCTTTCCTCACGCAGGAAAAAAAAGCTCTCGTTCAAGGTATCGAATTGGACGAAGATCAAATGCATCAATGCGTCGAACGAGGTCTGACTGTGCTCCAGGGAGATATCGAAAGCGGCTTAGTTGATTATCCCGATAAATCTTTTGATTTTGTGATTCTTAATCAAATCATGCAGGAAATTAAAAAAGCTGATTTTGTCATCCAGGAGTCCCTAAGGGTCGGAAAACGCGTCATTGTGGGATTTCCGAACTTTGCCCATATAACAGCGCGTTTGACGCTCCTACTTGCGGGAAAGACTCCCATCAATGAGGCCTTACCGCATTACTGGTTCGAAACACCGAATATTCGTTTCTTGACGATTAACGACTTCATCGATTATTGCTCCAAGAAAAATATTATCATTGAGCAGAAATTTTTTCTGGGTAAATCAAAGCTTATTAATTTTTTACCAAATTTACTCGCGCTGAATGCCCTTTTTGTTATAACAAAAAAATGATCTTTGCAGATATGGAGAGTTCTATATGAACAAAATAATTATTGCAGTTGATAAACTGCCTGTGTTCGGACCCTATTCGACCGCCGTGGAAGCCGATGGCTTTATTTTCATCTCCGGCCAAATACCGATTGAGCCTGCAACCGGTGAGATGATCCAGGATATTAAGAAAGCAGCCAGACAAGTTCTTGCTAACATACAAACCATACTTCAGACAACCGGGTTGAAAATGACCAATATTGTAAAGACAACAATTTTTTTAAAAAACATGGATGATTTTACTCCCGTAAATGAAATTTACGCCGAATTTTTTCCCCAAGAACCGCCGGCGCGTTCAACAATTGAAGTCTCGGCTCTCCCGAAAGGAGCTTTGATTGAAATCGAAGCAATTGCGACAAGAAAGTAAACCCCGTTAGAGCAACGGGTGCTTTGCGATTTCAGATGGCGGCATTAAACCGCCATCTGTCTTACAATATTTTAACCCCCCAACAGGAGTTGGGGGCTTTCTCTAACGGGGTAAAACAATTATGGGCAAGATACTCTCCGTCAATATCAGCAAAAAGAAAGGCGTTAAGAAACATAATGTTACCTCATGCCGCGCCTTAATTGACCTGGGACTGGAACACGATGCCCATATCGGGATGGAATTGCGGCAAATAAGTTTGCTGGCCACTGAAAGTATTGAAAAAATCAGGAATAAAGGATTAAATGTAAGTTATGGCGATTTTGCTGAGAATCTGACAACCGAAGGTATCGATCTTTATACCCTGCCTCTCGGCACAAAAATAAAAGTCGGCCACGATGTATTGCTGGAAGTCACGCAAATCGGTAAAATTTGTCCCAAGCCTTGTGCCATTTTTTATGCCGTGGGCGATTGTGTAATGCCCAAAGAAGGTATTTTTGCCCGTGTCTTATCTGAAGGCGTGATTGTTGTCGGCGATGAAATCACGATTTGCTAAAATATTTAGCTTATGCAGACCTTTCTCCCCTACCCTGATTTCAAAAAATCGCTTCAAGCTCTTGATTACCGGCGGCTGGGCAAACAAAGAGTAAAGGCGTATCAAATCATCCGTATATTAAAAGCCGCTTCGCAGTCAAAAGTATACCGCGACGGCAAGGAAGAGGCGACACAGGCGTATGGTACCATACGTCGAGGAGCCGATGACGAAGCCAACAAAGGTAGACAAATGAATGCGAAGTGGCACAAGTTTGGTGGCGGCTGGCGACACCACCCGGCGGTAAAAATGTGGCGCGGTCATATCAACGCTTTAAAACACTATTACAATCTGGCCATTGATGAATGGGTCAGGCGCGGCTATAAAAACCGCATGCAAAAGATGCCAATTCGGGGTAAAATTTCATATCCTCGGTGGTTTGGCCGGAATGCTTTTCATGCCGCCCATCGCTCCAATTTACTGCGTAAGAATAATACCTACTACGGAAACTATAACTGGCATGAACCGCCGGATTTACCATATCTCTGGAAATGAAATATCAATGACCGTATCCGGATTGACCCTTTTCATTGCCTATACACAATACGGGTTTGATAGTTTTGCCGTTTCTGGAATCTTTCATCGCCCGATTGATATCCTTAAAATTATATAATTTCAAGAGACGGTCGAAAGGAAATTTTCCGGACAGGTATAATTTGATCAATTTAGGAATAAATAATTGCGGTACCGAGTCACCTTCGATTACTGCCACAGCCTTTTTTCCCTTAGGCACAAAATCAGGAACGCCGTCGCCGGTGAAGAAGGCCGCTGTGCCTCGTTTTTTTATCACCTCAATAGCAAGCTGTAACATCCGGTGGTTGCCGGTAATTTCCAGAACATAATCCACGCCGCCTGCAATAATTTTATTAATGCCTGATGCTACGTCATTGATACGACTGTTGATGATATGCGTTGCGCCCAGTTCCAGAGCCAGTTTAAGGCGAGAAGGAGTAATATCAACCCCGATAATCGGATAGGCGTGAACGATGCGAGCCGCCATGACGGCCGCCAAACCTACCGCCCCTGTGCCGAAAATGGCAATACTCGCGCCCCTCTGAACATGGAGTGTGTTCATCACAGTGCCTGCTCCTGTTTGAATGCCGCAGCCCAGCGGCGCCAGAATTGAAAGCGGTAGTTTTTTGGAAACCTTGACTATGTTGCGTTCGGTTGCCAGTATGTGGGAAGAAAATGAGGATTGGCCGAAGAAATGCCCATGCACGCCACTGGGCTCAAGGGCATTGCTGCCGTCCAGACGGTGAAAGCCGAAATTCAGTTCATAAAATCGGCGGCATCTTGTAGGACGTCCGCTTTTGCAGGGGCGGCATGTGCCGCAAGATTGGTATGACAAAACGACATGATCGCCCGGCCGGACGGCTTTTACTTTTTTGCCGATCAGCTCAACAATGCCCGCGCCTTCATGCCCCAAGACCTGCGGGCCGTCAGCTTTCTCCCAATGATGAACCATACTGATATCCGTATGACACACTCCGGAAGCAACTGTTCTTATAAGTACCTCCGTATCCTGCGGGCCTTCCATACTCAGCGTTTCAATTTTGAGCGGACCGCCTTTTTTTCGTAAAACAGCTGCCCGAATATTCCTGACCTTCAAGTTTTTTGAGCGAACCATTGCCAACTCCCTTGCCTGATAAGAAAGACAAAATCATTTATTTTACCAATCCTGCCACCCCCGCTAGTTTGCTGACACTCCTTATATCATTTCTAAATCAAAGATGATATCGAGGCGGCAAGAAGGAGGCGACGAGGCGTATTGGAATTAATAATTCAGAAACTTGCTTGTTGCAATACTCAAAGATAAATAGCATATTGTCAGGTAAATTCTTCTATTGATCTTTATTAAGGAGTTAATCATGCAAGCCTTTATCGCACCGCCGCAGCATATTCCTTTTTACCTGAACATTGGCATATGGATCAGCAAGAAGATAACAGGCCGCGATCTTTTGCCGGCAAAGCTTTGGCCTGGTATCCCAAAGCTGCCATCAGCTCCGGCATTATGGAAGCCCTGGTTGCTCACAAAGATGCAAAGCTGGACAAACGGATTCTCAAACTTGTGCGGCTACAGGCATCCTTTACAGCAGCTTGCCCTTTTTGCATTGATATGAATTTTCATGAATATGAGCAATACGGGATAACTGCGGATGAGATTTCAGCCCTGCAAGGCCGAATTGAAATTGACGAGGTAAAAACATTTTCACGAAGAGAGAAGATCGCTATGGAATACGCGCAACTAATTTCCCACGCGCCCCTTTCTTTTCCTCCGTCTTTTATTGAAAAATTAAAAGCAAGCTTTACGGAAAGGGAAATCGTTATTTTGGCGAGCACCGCCGCCCAGGTCAATTACTGGGCACGGCTTCTTCAGGCTCTTGGTGTCCCGCCTGCCGGTTTTTCCGAGCGTTGCGAGCTCCGATCAACTGAATTATAGCAGCAGACGTATAAAGCCGCTAAATTATTTTAGAATATTTCTTCCAAATTATATTCTAACAATATATAATAAACCCGTAATGGCATAATGGTTGATTATACCTAATGGAGCTTTTTTTATTATAAAGCACAGAGGAGGTTTACGAACTATGGCGGTCAAACCTAAATCAACGGCTAAATCAAAAACAGCAGTTAAACCAGTCAAAATGAACCTTCACCCGAGAAACGATTTTGCCCATCTTTCTCAAGATATTATAGCCAACGTCGGAGTGGGAATATATGTTGTTCAGAACGGCAATTTTGTTTACGTAAGCCCTCTTTTTCAAAAGGTCAGTGGTTATTCCCCTGCCGATTTAATCAGCAGAAATCCGATCGATTTGATTCATTCTGACGATAAAGAAAAAATCAGAAAACTTGCTATTAGTAGTTTGAAAGGCAAAAATACGGAAGCCTATGAATATAGATTTATCAAAAAAACCGGCGATTTAATGTGGGTTTTGGAGAAGGTCACTTCCATCCAATATAAAGGACATCGCGCCGCTCTGGGCAGCTTTATGAATATTACCGAACACAAGCGGATAGAGAATGAACTGCTCCTAAGTGAAGAAAAATACCGAAATATCCTGGAAAATATCGAAGATGGATACGTTGAACTTGACGTTAGCGGCAATTTTATTTTTTTCAACGAAGCGCTGTGCAGGATTCAAGGATACCCCAGAGAAGAATTAATAAAAAAGACCTATCGCGATCTAATGGATGAAGAAAATACCAAAAAAATGTTTACAAGATATAACAAGGTATACACCACAGGTGAATCCGAAAAAGAAGTACCATATGAAATTATTACCAAAAGCGGAGATAGAAGACATTTAGAAACTTCTATAACTCCCATGAAAGATGCCGCCGGCCGGATATTTGCCTTTCGGGGTATTGTGCGAGATAGAACCGAGAGCAGGCACGCAGAAGAAGTGTTACGCCAAAATGAAGAGAAATATCGGGCCATGATAGAAACCATCCAAGATGGTTATTTTGAGATCGATCTTAACGGTAAATATACTTTCGTTAATGATGTGATTTGTCAGCATCTAAAATATTCTCGAGAAGAATTAATCGGACATAGCCCCAAGCTTTATCAATCACCAGAAAACCTAAAAAAGAATGTCGCTGCCTTCAATAAGGTTTACGAAACGGGCAAGCCTGTTAATTCATTTGAAATGCAAGTTACTAGAAAAGACGGCACGATACAGATTTCCGAAGTTTCGATATCACTTATAAGAAACACACAAGGCAAACCCATTGGATTCCGGGGTATTTCGCGAGATATCACCAAACGCAAGCAAATGGAAGAGACGATAAGGGAATCCGAAGAAAGATATAGAACCATTATTGAGGAGATGGAGGAATGGTATTTTGAAACAGACCTGACGGGCAATATCACCTTTTTCAACGATATTTTTGCCAATGTCCTGGGATATTCTCAAAAAGAGCTAACCGGCATGAATTTTCGGGACTTCATCAAAAAGGAAGATTCAGATTCGGTCTACAGGTTATTTAATCAAGTCTATAAAACAGGTAAGTCGACCAAAAACTTTCCCTATAAATTCGTCCGGCTGGACGGCACGGTCACCTCTGCCGAGTTCTCCATTTTTCCCAAATGGGACAAGGAGGCCAAGATCGCCGGGTTTCGCGGAGTTGGACATGACATCACTGAGCGCAAACGCGCCGAAGAACGAATCCAGTATCTGGCCACACACGACGGCCTTACCGGCCTGCCCAACCGCGTAATGTTTAGCCAACTGCTCAACCATGCCATTCAGGCCGCGCGGCGTTATAAAAGGCAGTTTGCTGTATTCTTCATTGACTTGGATCGCTTCAAAATTATCAACGATACGCTGGGGCATGAAGCAGGCGACCAACTGTTGCAGGAAATCGCTACACGATTTCGGCAAACGCTGCGCGCCGTAGATGTCATCGCCCGTATGGGAGGAGATGAGTTCGTTATATTGATCGAAGAAGTAAGCGATTTGAGCCAGGTCGCCACTGTAGCCCACAAGATTCTTGCTACCGCTATCAAACCGATAATGATTATGGGCGAAGAATGCCGCGTAACGGCAAGTATCGGCATCAGCTCTTATCCGAAGGATGGCGAGGAAGAACAAAGCCTGCTGAAAAACGCTGATATCGCCATGTATTTTGCCAAAGAAGAAGGCAAAAATAATTTCCAGTTTTACTCCAAGGATATCAAGTCGCAATCAATTGAGCGGTTATCGATAGAAACAAATTTACGTTTCGCCCTAGAGAGAAATGAACTATCCTTGCACTACCAGGCCAAGCTTGATTTCAAAACAAACGCGATAACCGGCGTGGAGGCGCTGCTGCGCTGGAATAACCCGGCGCTGGGCGTGGTAACACCAACACAATTTATCCCGGTAGCTGAAGAAACAGGGCTGATTGTCCCTATTGGTCGATGGGTATTAAAAACCGCTTGCGCACAAAATGTTGCCTGGCAGCGACAGGGTCTCCCTGCTGTTTGTATAGCGGTAAATTTATCGCTTCGTCAGCTTCTGGACGAAAACCTGATTGAAGATATCGAAAAGGCGCTCAAGAATTCCGGCATGTCGCCCGGCTTGCTGGAGTTGGAGATTACCGAAAGCATGGTCATGCATAGTCCTACGCGTATGATCGGGGTTCTGGCTAAAATCAAAAATTTAGGCGTGCGTCTTGCCATTGATGATTTCGGTACTGGGTACTCATCTCTCGCCCAAATCAAACACTTCCCTGTCGACACGTTAAAGGTTGACCGTTCCTTCATTCGCAATATCCCGCAAGATGCTGAGGATAAGGCGATCACCGAGGCAATCATTGCTATGGGCAAAACGCTGAGTCTTACTGTGGTGGCTGAAGGTGTGGAAACGCAGGATCAAATGGACTTCTTAAAGGACCACTCCTGTGATGAAATGCAGGGTTATCACTTCAGTAAACCCATTGCGCCTGACCAATTTGCCGATCTGCTGCGGGCACATGTTCCCGTCCCCTCTCCATAAAAGTGAAGCTGAAAAGTACAGCTGAAGCGAAAGGCGTTATGGTCGTGGGCATAAAGATATATTATTTGAAGCTCTTTTTTACCGCTCGTGCTTTAAATTTCTTCTCGCCGAAGATCAAATCCTGTTTTTCGATAAATACTTCCGTATCGGGAGGCACAGAAGAAGTTATCCAAACGTTACCACCGATAACCGCCCGATCGCCGATAACGGTCTTTCCGCCTAGAATCGTGGCATTCGCGTAAATGATAACATCATCCCCAATTGTCGGGTGACGCTTTTTATTTCTCAAACGCTGGCAATCCTCTTTGGAGAGAGACAATGCCCCCAGCGTAACTCCCTGATATATGCGCACTCTATTGCCTATTGATGCTGTCTCACCGATGACTACACCTGTTCCGTGATCGATGAAAAAGCTCTCTCCAATTTCTGCTCCCGGATGGATATCTATACCGGTGCGGCTGTGAGCATATTCGGTCATGATGCGGGGAATCAGAGGTACTTTATTGCGATGAAGCTTATGGGCAACACGATAAACCGTTATTGCCCAAAGTCCCG
>Ga0154766_120_pt9 | contig 19883 bp, 22 predicted proteins | sample Rifle2008BG16ft_FD_105774 | JGI IMG/M metagenome (GOLD analysis project Ga0154766, IMG submission 105774) | Deltaproteobacteria bacterium RBG_16_44_11
GGCGGCGGTAAAATTCCTTTGCTTCCCGAATATGCCGTTGGCTGGGAAAAAGGCGATTTGATCCTGCGCAATTATGAAGGAAACATTTTTCGCTATCCCGACAACCATGCCGAGTTGAAAGATATACATTAAAAGCGTGAAAGTGCACGTCAGGAGGTCAGATCTTTCTTTTTCATTATGGTTGCTGTTAAAAAGTTGAAAGTCGGCTTGACGTACGATTTACGCGATGACTATTTAAAAGAAGGATACTCTCCTGAAGAAATAGCTGAATTTGATTTTCCCGGCACAATTGACGCTCTGGAAAAGGCTATACTGGCCAAAGGCTATCAAACGGACAGAATCGGCAATATCAAATCATTAGTACGCCGCCTTGCAGCAGGAGATCGTTGGGACCTCGTTTTCAATATTGCCGAAGGAATGCATGGTTTCGGCCGTGAAGCTCAGGTTCCCGCCATTTTAGACGCTTATAACATTCCCTATACTTTTTCCGATCCACTGGGCCAGTCTCTCGGCCTTCACAAAAGCATGGCCAAGCATATCGTCCGTGCTTTGGGCATTCCCACTCCTGATTTTGCCGTAGTCGAATCCGCGAAAGACTTGTCCCACCTCAATCTTCCTTATCCTGTTTTTGCTAAACCCATAGCCGAAGGCACAGGCAAAGGCATTACTTCCTTGTCGAAAATTACCAGCAGGCGTGAACTCGATGAGGTTTGCCGGAATATTTTGCAAAATTTCAAACAACCGGTGCTTGTGGAAACTTACCTGCCGGGAAGAGAATTTACTGTGGGGATATTAGGATCGGGAAAAGACGCCCGGGCTCTGGGTGTTCTCGAAATACTTCTCAATCCTTCGGCAGAAAAAAATGCTTATTCCTATGAAAACAAGGAACGCTGTGAATCACTGGTCCAATACATTCTGGTAAATGATAAAGAAGCCAAGCTCGCTATGGATACCGCCCTGAGAGCCTGGCGCGCCCTGAATTTAAAAGATGCCGGCCGTGTTGATTTGCGCTCCGATGCCGCAGGAATTCCTAATTTCATGGAAGTTAATCCTTTGGCCGGATTAAATCCATCTCACTCGGATTTGCCCATATTATGCACCCAATTAGGAATCAGCTATAATGAATTAATAAGCTCGATTATCGAATCGGCTTTAAAGCGTGTTAATAACTAATCGTCAATCCAGGTTCAATGAAAAAGATAGTAATTTTGCACAGTGATATTTACGCGGACGCTACAGAAGATGAGCTTGACTGCTTGGAACAAGCCGAGGCAATCTCGGAAGCGCTGCACCTCCTTGATTACGAGCCGATACTTTTACCCTTCGTCCTCGATTTAAACCAAACGATTAAAAAACTGAAAGCATTAAAACCATACGCCGTTTTCAACATTGTGGAATCTATAAACGGTAAAGGTAGTCTGATTCATCTTGCCACTGCCTTACTTGATTATCTGCAAATACCCTATACTGGATGCCATACAGACGCGATGTTTCTGACATCGAACAAGCCTCTGGCCAAGAAAATCATGCAACATGCTAATATTGTCACTCCAGCATGGGTAACACAAGAAGGTTTCTGTTCTCAATCGACTCCCGCTAATGTATATTTAATAAAATCTTCCTGGGAACACGCTTCTATCGGATTGGATGAAAACTCCCTTATTCGTTATACCAACCAAGAGAATCTAATGGAGGAAATGAATCGCCGCAAAGAAAAACTCGGTGGTTCCTGCTACGCCGAAGCCTATATTGACGGACGTGAATTCAATATAGCTCTTATCTCCGGTATGTCCGGTGTGATGGTCTTACCGGCGGCGGAAATGCTTTTTCGGGATTATGCCCCGAATAAGCCAAAACTCGTGGATTATAAAGCCAAATGGGTGGCCGATTCTTTCGAGTACAATAATACGATACGAAAATTTGATTTCCATGAAAACGATGCCGATCTTATATCGGCCTTGCGTGAAATTGCCCTGCGTTGCTGGGATCTATTCGGCTTGCGCGGATACGCGCGCGTTGATTTTCGCGTTGATAATCAGGGTATCCCTTTTGTTTTGGAAATCAATGCTAATCCCTGTTTGTCGCCTGATGCCGGTTTTACCGCCGCGCTGGAACAGGCAAAGATAAAATATCATGAAGCTATCGGTTTTATAATCAAAAATTCTTTGAAATAATTTTAGGGCGTCCTTCTTTTTATGCTAAACTCTATCTTTACGAAAAATTGATTAATGCTATGACTAATTTAATTTACCGTCAACAGATAGAGCCATCAGACCTCGAGGCTATTTCCGCTATTGTAAAATCCAGCGGCTTTTTTTCCACTGCGGAAATCGACATCGCGCTGGAATTAGCCAAAGAAAGGCTGGCGCAGCCGGATGCCAGCTCTTACCGGTTTTTATTTGCCGAAGACGAAAAACGTGTCGTCGGATATACCTGTTATGGTCTTATTCCCGCAACTTCATACAGTTATGACCTGTACTGGATTGCCGTACTAAAAGACCTCTGCGGCCAAGGTCTGGGTAAACTCCTGATGGCCAAAACAGAAAAACTGATTCGCGCCGACCGAGGCAGACAAGTATACGTCGAAACATCTTCAAGGGATCAATATCAACCAACCCGCAATTTCTATGAAAGCTGCGGTTATCATCAGGAAGCTTTCTTGAAGAATTTTTATTCCGAAGGTGACGGTAAAATTATTTACGCTAAAATCCTTGAATAACAGGCAATAATCTTCTTGAGTTTCGGTCGGATGCGTTTAAATACTTGCATTTTTTCCGATAATTAGCTAGACACTGCCATAATTTATGACCGTTTTGTAAATCCTTAAGAAAAGCAAGGAGGAATTACTCATGCGCCTTTTTCCAAAATCAGAAAATTTTTTTGAATATTTTGAAGAGCTGGCCGGTAAAATCGAGGAAGGTGGTAATCTTTTTCTGGAAATGGCTCAAACTCGTGATTATTCCGATGTGAGAGTTGCCAAACTCAAAGAAATTGAGCACGAAGCGGATGGTATTACCCATAAAACATATGAAAAAATGCATAAAACATTTCTTACACCAATAGATCGTGAAGATATCTACGCTCTTGTTAATAAAATGGATAGTATTATGGATGTCATTGAAGCCACCGCTATCCGCATCCATCTTTATAAAGTTAAAAAGCCATCTGATGAAATTATCAAACAGGCGCAAATCTTGAATGACGCGATAAAAAAAGTCAAAAGCATCGTCCATGCCATGCGTAACATGAAAAACTCCGAAATGATTCTTAGCTGTTGCGTGGAAATAAATACCCTGGAAAACGCCGGCGATGTTGTTTTAAGAACGATCATGGCCAATCTTTTTGAAAATGAGAAAGACGCCATTGAACTTGTAAAATGGAAAGATATTTTTCAACTTCTGGAAGAAGCAATAGACGTATGCGAGGACGTTTCTAACATTGTAGAGGGGATTGTCCTGAAACATGCTTGAGTCCATGGCATTTGTTTTTTTTCTTATTTTTATTGCGCTGGTTTTTGATTTCATCAACGGCTTTCATGATTCGGCTAATTCCATATCGACCGTTGTATCCACCCGAGTATTATCTCCCCAATATGCCGTCCTCTGGGCAGCATTTTTTAATTTTGTAGCTGCTTTTCTTATTGGAACACAAGTTGCTCATACTATCGGCAAGGGAATTATTCATCTGGATATAGTCGATAATTTGTTGATTTTGTCTGCTCTTGGTGGAGCCATCATTTGGGATGTTGCGACTTGGTATTATGGACTTCCCAGTAGTTCTTCTCACGCTTTAATGGGCGGCCTTATTGGCGCTGCTGTTGCCAAAGCCGGCACGGGAACACTGGTCTGGTCAGGTATTACCAAAACAACGCTTTTTATCATTGTTTCTCCTGCTATCGGCATGGTGTTGGGATTTACGTTCATGGTTCTGGCCATGAACCTGAGCCGTTATTCCAATATTGCTAAATCAGATAAAGTCTTTCGTAAACTTCAACTTCTTTCCGCCGCTGTTTATTCGCTGGGACATGGTATGAACGACGCGCAAAAAACGATGGGTATTATCGCTATGGCTCTTTTCAGTAAGGGTCTATTGGGTAATACCTTTTATATTCCTTTTTGGCTTATTATCACATGCCATGCAGCTATAGCTTTAGGAACCATGTTCGGCGGCTGGCGGATTGTCAAAACGATGGGAACAAGGATTACCAAACTACAGCCTATCGGTGGTTTTAGCGCTGAAACTGCTGCCGCCTGTTCCATTATTGGCGCATCTATTGCCGGAATTCCCGTCAGCACAACTCATACCATTACCGGCGCAATTGTTGGCGTCGGCGCTACCAAAAGACTTTCCGCCGTGCGCTGGGGTGTAGCGGGGAACATTATCTGGGCATGGCTTTTAACTATCCCTGTTTCTGCCGCGATTTCCGCAATTATTTATCTTGCTATAAATTATTTTTCCGGTTAGCATATTTCCTCACGTCAATGAGAGATTCATCATGAATATTTTAATGATATATCCAAAATATCCTGTTACCTTCTGGAGTTTTAAATACACCCTGAAATATATATCTAAAAAGGCCGCTTTCCCGCCTTTAGGCTTACTTACCGTGGCAGCTATGCTGCCGAAAGAATGGAACCTGCAATTAGTTGATCTAAACGTTCGAAGGCTTGAACAAAAGGAATTGGAATGGGCGGATTATGTGATGATCAGCGCGATGCTGGTTCAAAAAGATTCCGCCAGGGAAATCCTCGAAAATTGTAAACGACTGCAGAAAAAGGTTATTGCCGGCGGACCATTGTTTACCAGTAAGTCCGAAGACTATATTCATCTTGTTGACCATCTGATTTTAAATGAAGCAGAATGCACGCTGCCTCAATTTTTGGCTGATTTGAAAAATGGTACTTCTAAAAAAGTTTACCGCTCCAATAGCTTTCCTTCACTGCGAAATACACCACTGCCGCGCTGGGATATTGTAAAAACCAAATATTATGCCCTTTTGATGATCCAATTTTCCCGCGGCTGCCCTTTTAACTGCGAGTTTTGCGATGTCACCTCCCTATTCGGGCATAATCCGCGGACAAAAACTGATGATCAGTTTTTACAGGAGTTGCAGGCAATTTATGATACCGGTTGGCGGGGAAGTCTATTCGTTGTTGATGACAATTTTATCGGTAACAAAAAAGCGATTAAAGCAATGCTGCCCCATGTGATTGAATGGATGAAGGCACATAAATATCCTTTTGAGATGCTTACCGAAACATCCATTAATATAGCCGATGACGATCAATTAATTCAGCTTATGACGGAAGCTGGTTTTACCAATATATTCATCGGTCTGGAAACGCCTAATGAAGAAAGCTTAAAAGAATGTTCCAAAAATCAAAACTGCAAACGTGATATGACTGCGGCCATTAAGAAATTACAGGCCGCGGGACTGCAAGTTTTCGGCGGTTACATAGTTGGCTTCGATAATGATGATGAAAGTATTTTCGCGCGGCAGATAAAATTCATCCAGGAAACAGGAGTTGTTACGGCTATGGTGGGTTTATTAAACGCGTTGCCCAACACAAAATTATGGCACCGTTTAAAAAAGGAAAATCGTCTTGCGGATACATCCTCAGGAGACAATACTGACGGCAGTATTAACTTCATCCCCCGCATGGATAAAGCGAAGCTAATTGCGGGCTATAACAAAATCGTGAAGACAATTTACAGCCCGCGTTATTATTATCAGCGCATTAATGAATTTCTCAAAACATATAAGCCGATACCAATAATCCGAAAAAACAAATATTCCCTGCAACGTCTGAAAGCATTGTTTAAATCTGTTTTTTATATTGGTATTTTAGGCAATGGCGCATCGCAGTGGTATTATTGGAAACTTATGTTGAAATCTTTGTTCATTTACCGTAAGTCTTTTGCTGAAGCTATGACGCTTATGGTCTATGGTTACCACTTCCGCAAGATAGCCAAAAAATTATAAATTTTATACAAATGGGGAGTTCCAGTTCTATGGCGGAAAAGCTGCTGCCTTTTACAAAAAAACAAATTGAAAAAATAATCGAACAATATCCTACGCCGTTTCATATTTACGATGAAAAGGCTATCCGTGAAAACGCGCAAGCGTTTAAAAACGCTTTTTCCTGGAACAAAGGTTTTAAAGAATTTTTTGCCGTTAAAGCCACGCCTAATCCCTATTTGATGAAAATTCTCCACAAAGAATGCTTCGGCGCCGATTGCAGTTCGCTGGCGGAATTAATCATGGCCCAAAAAACAGGTATCACCGGTGAAGAAATTATGTTTTCTTCTAATGACACACCGGCGGCGGAATTCGTCAAAGCTAGAGAATTAAACGCAATAATCAATCTTGATGACTTTACGCATCTTGCCTATTTGGAAGAACACGCCGGACTTCCAGAATTGATTTGTTTCCGCTACAATCCAGGGCCATTAAAAAAAGGCAACATCATAATTGGTCATCCGGAAGAAGCCAAATATGGCCTTACCAGAGAGCAACTCTTTGAAGGTTACGAAACCTGCAAGGCAAAAGGAATTAACCGTTTTGGTATCCATACCATGGTTGCTTCCAACGAATTGGACGCCGCTTATTTTGTCGAAACGGCGGAAATACTTTTTCAGCTTGTGGCCGATATTTCCCGTAAATTGACAATTCGTTTTGAGTTTGTAAATTTTAGCGGGGGCGTGGGAATTCCTTACCAGCCGGACCAAAAGCGTATAGACCTTGCCGCGATGAGCCGCGGCATCAAAGAAAAATATGAAAAAATAATTGCCGCCCACGGTCTCGCTCCCATCAAAATATTTACGGAGTGCGGCCGTTACATCACCGGCCCTTATGGTTATCTTGTTTCCCGGGTTTTGCATATCAAAGATACTTACAAGAAATTTGCCGGTCTTGACGCCAGTATGGCGAACTTAATGCGTCCCGCTCTTTATGGCGCGTATCATCATATTACCGTTATGGGAAAAGAAAAACTACCGCACAATGTCGCGTATGATGTGACCGGTTCTCTTTGTGAAAATAACGATAAATTCGCCATTGATCGTCTACTGCCCAAACTGGATACCGGTGACATTATTGTAATTCATGATGCGGGAGCTCATGGTCATGCGATGGGCTTCAATTACAACGGAAAACTCCGGTCGGCGGAATTACTGCTTCGAGAAAACGGAAATGTCGTGCAAATCCGCCGCGCCGAAACCGTTGACGATTATTTTGCCACTTTGGATTTTAACGGCTTAGCCGGATTTAAAGTTTAGGCAAAACCTTGCCCTTTACGGCAGGCCGGATTTCTTGCCGGTTGTCTTTTCCATGATTACGCCAACAACAATCACCTTCTGCAGTGCTTCCTCTTGGTAAATATAATCTTCCTTGCCGGCATATTTTTCCATCAGCATGTTTAATATTTTCTTCTTATCATTGGAATTATCGATAAAAAATGCCCGGCCAAATCCAATCACGCTTAAATATTTCATTCCCCAAGCACATGGTGATTTTCCCTTAACAATCTCTGTATTAATATCCATTTCAAAACATACATTGTTGTTTTTCCGGAGGATTTCCATCTTCTTTCCTTCCGCAGCCGAGTGAAAATAAAGATAGTTACCCTTTACAACAAAATTAACCGGAACAATATAAGGGCAATCACCGTCAACTAAAGAAATACGGCAGATTATCGCCTGTCGCATTATTTCTTCTATTTCCCGATAATTAACAATCTCTTTATCGTTTCTGCGCATTTTCATGCCCCCTTATTAATTCCAACAAGAAATGTTGCAATATTCTAACTATTTATTATAATAAACTCATAACTTGTTTTGTTGTCCTTATTTTTGCCGGTAACTTTATAAAGGATTCTACATGAAGCGCTTTCATAAGTCGATAATTTTTGGTTTTCGGCTTGGTATTTTCCTGACGCTTCTGGCGCTAATGGCTGTTTTTTTCTTTGGAGCGTATCTGGAAAGGGTGGAATACGGCCTCTATGATTTAAGCTCCCGCCTTCGTGTAAAATCTTCCGCCGCGCCTGTTGCGGTCATAGCCATTGATGAAAAAAGTCTTGCTGATTTCGGCCCATGGCCATGGCCCCGCTCCTATATTGCCTTCATGATCGATCTATTAGAATCATATGAAGCTAGGGTGATCGGCCTGGACATCATGTACTCCGATAAAGACCTGAATCACGGCCTTAAGGAAGTACTCAACATTATCAAAACAATCGAAAATAATCCCCAATATTCCAGAAAAAATATGAGCACAATCGTTCTTTTAGCGGCACTGAAGGACGCGGAGAGAAGGCTTGATAATGATGCTATTCTTGCCAACTCCATTGCCATGAACAAAAAAGTTGTTCTGCCTCTTTTCTTTGTCTTAGGCAAATCTTCAGTTGAAGATTTTCACAGCTTTCCCGATTACCTCGGAAATAATTCTCTTTTCCCTTTTTCTTTTGACGACAGCGTCTCTGCTCACGGAATAGTCACTCCCATTCCCGCTTTTGCCAAGGATTCTCTGGCTATGGGCCATGTCAATGTTATCGCGGATGGAGACGGCACTGTCCGCAGCGAGCCGCTTTTCATTAATTACAATGACAAGATATTCGCTTCCTTCGCGCTGCAACTCACGCTGGCGTATCTTAATCTTGATTTGCACGATATAAAATTCGGCAAGGAATTGACCTTCGGCTCAAAAACCATTCCTCTATTTCGCCATAATAAGATGCTCATCACTTTTAAAAACGGCATCCCTTATTATTCATTTCTGGACGTAATAAATAAAAAAATCCCTGCTGAAGCATTTAAAAATAAAATTGTGATTATCGCGCCAAGCATCCCTGTATTCGGAGCTATTCAGGTTACTCCCATCACATTCAATGTTCCGGCAGCAAAGATAACCGCCAATGTTATTGATAATATTATAAGCAATGATTATATCCTTCGTCCACAATGGGCATTGATTCTTGAATTATTAATGATTTTCTTCTTTGGCCTTTACATTGCCTTAATTATACCGCAACTGAAAGCGTCTAGCGGCGCTATTATATCTCTCGGGTTTCTGGTATTTTGGCTAATAACCGGCGTTTTTCTTTTTATGGTTTACGGTTATTGGATAAAATCTATTTATTCCGCTCTTCTGCTGATAGTTGGCTATATTGCTATCATATCTAAAAGGTATCTGCTTAGGGAAAGACTAAAAGAGCGCATTTATGCGGACAGCGTTGCAACCAACAAAATGCGTAAGCGAGATACCCAACAGGCAAAGAATTAATGGATGCTTTAATAACGTCTTTAAGTTATATTTATTTCAAGACAGTTGAATGTCTCAATGAGAATGTATAAATTGAATTTAACCGCCGCCGGTAAAACCGATCAAGGATTTGCTCGTTCAAATAACGAAGATAATTATTATGTGGACGTTAAATCGGGACTTCTAATTGTAGCTGATGGAATGGGCGGTCATGCGGCAGGAGAAATAGCCAGTAAATTAGCTATTAATGTCATTAGAGATTATTTTCAAGGGGAAAATAAGTTTATTCGCAATTATGATCAACCCTACGCTCCGGCAACAAATAAGCTTAATTCCGCGCTGTGTTTGGCCAATCTAGCTGTTTTTGAAGCGGCGCAAAGTTCTCCTCAATTGAAGGGAATGGGAACAACTATTGCCGCAGCGTTAATTATTGGCAACAAATTGAGCATTGCCCATATTGGTGACAGCCGCGTTTATTTAATTAGGTCGGACAATATCGAACAGTTGACCGATGATCATTCAATTGTTAATGAACAAGTTAAACGCGATATAATCACTAAAGAAGAAGCGGCAAAATCCAACATTAAAAATTTACTCACTAAAGCGCTGGGAATCGCCCCGGAAGTGAAAGCGGATTTAAATGAACTTACCTTATTTGATGGTGATATATTACTTTTGTGTAGCGATGGTCTGAACACTATGCTAACTGATGAATCCATACTTAAAATAATATCTTTTGCGAAACGGACCAGTGATGCCTGCGAGTTTTTGATTAACGCAGCTAACGAAAAAGGCGGTAAAGATAATATTACTGTTATTGTAGGTTATATTAAAAAGAAAAATTGGTATTCGGCATTTAATAAATTTACGGAATCTCTTTGGGGGTAATGTATGACAAGAATATTATTAAAATACAAAAAAACGGTAATTAGAGATATTATTATGGAGAAAAAGTTGCTAACTATCGGCAGGAAATCGGACAATGATATTTTTATTGATAATCAGGCCGTCTCCGGACATCACGCTGTGATAAAAATTGAAGGCGATGGTCTGTTTATCGAAGATTCAAACAGCCTTAACGGCACATACTTAGAAGGCGATGGTCTGTTTATCGAAGATTTAAACAGCCTTAACGGTACATACTTAAACGGCCAAAAAGTATCCAAAGGCCAACTTTACCATGGCGATGTTATTTTAATCGGCGTGTATACATTAGAGATTATTTCCGACAAAATTAGAGAAAAAGATAAAAAGAGTTTCACTATTCGCGGCCGCTCCATGGAAGAAACGTTTGTTATAGCTCCGTATGATAAAAAGAAAATGTTGATCTCTACCGATAAAAACATACAAGATCCGCTGGGAGGATTCATCGTCATTGAAGGATCAACTGATAGTAAAGAGTACCAATTTAAAGATAGAGTATCGGCAATCGGGAAAGAAAAAGGTTCGGCCATAAAACTTAAAGGTCTTTTTGCTCCCAAAGTAGCTGCACTGGTCAACCGCCGCAAAGAAGGTTATTTTATTACACCATCAAGCAACAAGAAATTGAAAATAAACGGCAAAGAAATTGACCACCGCTATGATCTAAAAGACGGCGATATTGTGGAAGTGGCTAAGCTTAAATTACAATTTTATGTTAAAGAGTAAAAGACTCTTGGCAAGAGAACCCATGAATACAATAACAAATCGTCCCATAGGTGTGTTTGATTCCGGCATCGGCGGCTTGACGGTCGTACGCTCTTTAATGGAGCATTTGCCTTTTGAAAATATTATTTATTTTGGCGACACGGCGCGCGTTCCCTACGGCATTAAATCCGTGGAAACCATTAATCTCTATGCTGCTCAAATCACTGAATTCCTCATGAAGAAGGAGGTAAAACTTCTCATCGTTGCCTGTAACACCATGTCCGCCGTTGCTCTGCAAACAATAAAGGACTTATCCAACGTTCCGGTTTTGGAAGTAATAGACGCCAGCGCCAAGATCGCTGCGAAAGATTCCCGCACAAAATCAATCGGCGTCATTGGAACACCGGCAACAATTAACAGCAATGCGTACGCCCGCGCCATACGCCTTTTGGATAAAGAAGCGAAAATTTTTTCACAGCCCTGCCCGCTTTTTGTGCCGCTGGTCGAAGAAGGATGGCTGGATCATCCCGCAACAAGGCTTATTGCACAGGAATATTTAAAGCCGGTGATTGCCGAAAAAATCGATACGCTGGTTCTGGGCTGCACTCATTACCCGCTACTAAAGCCCCTGCTGCAAGATATTGCCGGACAGACTGTAAAGCTCATTGACTCGGCAGAGGCTATGGCCGATATTGCCGCCAATTTGATCGCCCAACAAAAAATATACAATCAAAATCGCCGCTCGCCTGATTATCTTTTTTGTGTAACTGATGTTCCTTACCGTTTTCAAACAATTGGCGAACGCTTTCTTGGGCGCACTATTAGCCGTATTGAATTGGTAAAACTTTAAAGAATTTTTTCCGCAAAAGCGGAATTCAGGAAAATACATTAAATTTATGAAAGTTCTTCTTGCCGGTTATAATTTGGATTACGATCTCATTCGAGAGCTTAAAAATAAAAGCGCTTCGAATCAAGACTTGACGCCGGAAACTATATCGGCGGCATACGCCCGTATCAGCCGCTCCCCCAAGCATGTTTTTGAACTGCGGGAAATCGCCCGCGTGGAAGTGGATAAAGCGCGCCAATCCAACCGCAACATCGTTTTTGCCATGGGACACAGCTCGGTCGCCGAGCACGCGGTATTCAATATTGATGTGCTGGGTGTTTCCCGACTGCTGGTTGAGGAAATTGAAAAATTTCGCTTATGTTCCTTTACGGAGAAATCACAACGCTATGTTCTGTTTGATAAGGATTTCGTCGTCCCTGAAGAAATTCAACAGGCCGGCATGGTCGGTTTGTTCACTGAAACAGTCATGGCGCAGAATGATTATTACCATAAACTCTACGAAAAATTAAAACCTCATATTTTTTCCAGGAACAAAGATTTAGCGCAAAATCCGTCTAATCGTTTACTTCTGGAAGGGTGGGCCAAAGAAGACGCTCGTTATGTCATCTCCATGGCCACACAAACACAATTGGGCATGACCATCAATGCGCGTAATTTGGAATTGATGCTGCGGCGTTTGGCCTCTCTTCCTGTTGCCGAGGCGCAAGAATACAGCAAAAAACTGTACGCGGTGACAAAAGATATTGCCCCCTCTCTTATTCGTTACACGCAAGCCACCGATTACGATAAGCTTACCAGGCAAAATTTAATCAAAAAGGCTAACAGTTACTTTCTTAAATATTCCGTCAATAAGAGAGCTGAAAAATCCGTCGCCGCCCGCTTAACTTATGCCTCACCCGATGCCGACAATAAGATCACGGCGGCACTCCTTTTTTCTTCATCCAATTTAACTTATTCACAATGCTTGAATCACGCTAAGCGTCTGACATCCATAGAGCGGAAGGCTTTATTCAAGGCGGCCTTTGAGCATCTCCAGCCACATGACGCGGTACTGCGAGAAATGGAAAACATCGATTTACAATTTGAACTTGTGCCCAGCGCCAGTTGTTTTGCCCAATTAAAAAGGCACCGGATGTCTACCATTATAGCTCAGGAATATAATCCTTCCTTGGGCGTATCTGTTCCCACTTCTGTGCAAGAAATTGGCCAGCAAAAAACATTCATGGACATTATGCGCCAGACCGAAAAAGCTTATGACCAAATTAAGAAAAAAGCGCCTTTTGCCGCCGCTTATGTTTTGACCAACGCGCATCGAAAAAGAGTTTTGATGAAATTCAGTGCCCGTGAGCTTTATCATATTGCCCGCATGCGCGCTGATGAGCATGCCCAATGGGATATCCGTAAACTCACGGAGGACATGCTCAAACAGGCAAAAAAAGCCATGCCTCTGACGCTGATACTTGCCTGCGGCAAAGACGGTTTTGACGCTCTTTATAAAAAGACTTTTAAGCGCGGCTGATAGGACTACCTGACAAAAAGTGATTCCATGATAGACAAAAACAATCTTTATATTCTTTTGGCCATTACTTTAAGCTCGTTTCTTACACCATTTATGGGTTCGGCTCTTAATGTCGCTCTGCCCATTATAGGTAAAGACCTGGCCCTGACAGCTCTGGCCGTAAGCTGGGTAGCTTCGTCCTTTCTTTTGGCCGCCGCCATTACACTTGTTCCTCTGGGAAGAATTGCCGATATTTACGGCCGCAAAAGAATTTTTCTCTATGGTGCAATGATTTTTACAATTTCCTCCTCGTTTTGCATCTGGTCTCCCACACAATCATTTTTGATATTTTTTCGCGCAATCCAGGGCATTGGCGGAGCAATGATTTTCAGCACCGGCACGGCGATGTTGATTTCCGCTTATCCGCAGAAAGAAAGGGGTAAAATTCTGGGAATCAATCTGGCCGCTGTTTATATCGGTTTGACCATCGGCCCTTTTATCGGCGGCCTGCTGACACAGCATTTCGGCTGGAGATACATTTTTCTTTTTTCTTCTTTGTTGGGCACGATAATTATTTTAATAATTCTGCGTACGAATAAAGAAGAACGGCCGGAAGCCAAAGGAGAAGGATTTGACTTTGCCGGTTCTCTTCTTTACGGCATTGCTCTTTTTGCGATCATGTATGGATTTTCCCTTTTGCCTTCATTGCAGGCGGGGTTACTTATCGGCCTTGGAGTTTTTTGCCTTTGTTTCTTCATTTTTCGCCAACTTAAAATTCCTTTCCCTTTGCTGGACATTCATTTGTTCCTGGATAACAAGGTTTTCGCTTTTTCCAATTTGGCGGCGTTGATTAACTATTGCGCCACTTTCGCGGTTACTTTTTTGCTCAGTCTTTATCTTCAGCACATTAAAATACTCACACCTCTGCAAGCAGGCACAATCCTGATTGCCGACCCGATAGTTCTGGCTCTTTGTTCGCCTTTTGCCGGAAAACTCTCAGATCGTTTTGAGCCTCAGCTTATTGCTTCGCTCGGTATGGCTCTCACTGTAATCGGTCTCGTTTTATTGCTTTTTATCGGTGACGATACCAGCATTCAATACATTGTAATGTGCCTGGTTTTGCTGGGCGTCGGTTTTGCTCTTTTTTCTTCACCTAACGTCAACGCCACCATGAGCGCCGTAGGAAATAAATTTTATGGCGTCGCTTCGGCAACACTGGCCACCATGCGCCTTACCGGTCAAATGTTCAGCATGGGCATAACGATGCTAGTTTTTGCCGTTATTCTAGGAAATCATCCTATTTCGCAGGCGGAAAGTCCGCTTCTTTTAAAAAGCATCCGGATTATCTTTTTTATCCTTGCCATTATTTGCGGCGGCGGTATATTTGCTTCCGCAACTCGGGGAAAGGTACATAAATGACATTGAATTTTATCAGCTTTTTAATCGGACTTTTAACCGGAATCTTTGGCGGCCTTGTCGGCATCGGCGGCGGATTAATTATGATTCCCTTGATGGTCGGGATTTTGAAATTCAGTCAACACAAAGCTCACGGCACCAGTCTTGTTGCCCTGGTCTTTACGGGACTCAGCGGTGCGGTTACGTATGCGCTCAATGGTTCCATTGATCTCATTGCCGCAATATGCCTGGCGGCTACAGCTATGCTCACCGCCCGTGCCGGTGCCCGCTATTGTCATGTACTTCCCGAATGGAAATTAAGGAAATATTTTGGAATGTTCCTAATATTTTGCGCCATTCTTTTAATTTTAAAACCTTATATCAGCGTACCGGCCGCAGCTTCACCGTTTTATTTTCAAATAGGAGTGTTTTCAATAACAGGATTATTTGTCGGCTTTCTTTCCGGCATGATGGGAGTTGGCGGCGGGACAATCATGGTTCCGGCTATGGTGCTGCTTGCCGGTTTCAGCCAGCATTTAGCCCAGGGGACATCACTTTTAGTCATGGTTCCGGCAGGCAGTGTTGGCGCCTTCATGCACTGGAAGATGGGTAATGTAGCCACGGAAATTCTTTTCGGACTTGTGCCGGGAATTATATTAGGTGCTTATCTCGGCGGTCATTTTGCGCATTTTATTCCCGATACACCGCTTCGCTTTACATTTATCGCTGTTATAATTTTTATGGGTGTGAGGTATGTCCGTTCATCGCAATCCACAGATGTTTCAGTATGTGAATAGTTGAGGCACAATAGTTGATTCGCAAATGTTTAGATGATGATTTTTACACCATATGTGAAATTATCAACGATGCGGCGCAAGCCTATAAAGGCGTTATCCCCCCTGACCGGTGGCATGAACCTTATATGTCACGCCAGCAGTTACAACAGGAAATTGACGCTGGTGTCGGTTTCTGGGGATGGGAAGAAGAGGGGAAACTTGAAGGCGTGATGGGAATACAGGACAAAGGCGATGTCACTCTTATCCGCCACGCGTATGTGCGCTCACTCAGGCGCAATCAAGGAATTGGCACTAAACTGTTACTTTTTCTCGAATCTTTAACGCAAAATCCCCTTCTTATCGGCACATGGGCTGATGCCATCTGGGCGGTATCCTTTTACCAAAAAAACGGCTATCGGCTCGTTTCTACAAAAGAGAAGAATTTATTGCTCAAAAAATACTGGAGCATACCCGAACGCCAGATCGAAACTTCCGTTGTGCTGGCTTCAGCAAAATGGATAACCTAAAATTCTTCAGCCTGCTCAGTTTAAAACCATCCTGGTTATCATTCCCGAAGGGCTCTTTCGTAGGCGCTTTCCGAATATCCATGTATGGAATTGCCGTTGATGATGGCAAAAGGAACCCCTTCTTTCGGATCAAGCTCCTTTTTTCTTAACGCGGCTTCTCTGTCCCTTTCCACATCATATTCGGTAAAAGGGATATTGCGGGAAGTAAAATAATTTCTTGCTTTGGTGCAGTAGGGGCACCAGCTGGTAGTATACAAAATCACTTCGTGATCTCGTCTTACGTCCGTTTTTTGTTTATCTGAATCAGAACCCTTTTCCTCTAAGCCCGGCCTTATAAATATATCCTTAGGTATATCTTCCTTTTTTTGCACTTCTATGTTTTTAGCATTTTTTACGGGCGGAGGATAATCCGTTATATGAATATTGCCCTCTTCATCTTCCCATTTATAAAAATCCGCTACGGTAAAACTCTGCAACGCAAATAGCATGATAAAAACAAATAATAAATATTTAAACATCCATTCCTCTGTAAACACACTTAGTGAATATTGCCTTGTGCAACTTGTTTTCTTTTTACTATAGTCTTGAGTTTATTATATTTTCGGCGGTATTATTTGTCCAGCTTTTTGTTGCGCTGCCTTAAAACAAAAAAATTGACACACGACTATCTTCTTCATATACTCACGCGCTAACAGTGAACACCGATTAACGGCAAATCTCATTGTTTATCAAAAAGCAATTATTTTAATAAAATATAGGAGGAAGAAAAAATGTTAAAGACTAAACTAACTGAATTACTCGGCATCAAGCATCCGATTATTCAAGCGGGAATGGGACCGTTCAGCAACAACAACCTTTGTGTCGCTTCGGCCAATGCGGGCGCGCTGGGATTACTTTCCACCAGCGGGCTTTTCAACAAAGCGGGAGAGCCTTGGATTTACGAGGCTTTTATCAAGACCGCGGAAGCATCGATGGATGATGACATGGCTACAGTGTTGGAAAAAGTACTAAAACGAACACACCGCCTGGTCAAAGACAAAGGCGGAATTTTCGGCATCAACGTAATGGTTTCGGCGGAATTGCTGGATAGATCCACCATTATTATCGACAGAGCTATCAAGGTACGCAATGAAGTCCCCGGCATGAAAGATACTTTTAAAGTTATCTTTACATCAGCGGGCGACCCGGTCCCCTGGCGCGATAAGATTAAAAACGCCGGTTTTACCTGGATTCATGTTGTGCCTTCTGTAAAAGGTGCTTTGCGCTGCAAAAAAGCGGGAGTGGACTGCATTGTCGCTTCCGGCCATGAAGGAGGATTCCACATCTCCTGGGAACCGATACATTCAATGGTTTTATTACCTGCCGTAATTGACGCGATTGCCGACCCGAATTTTCCCGTTGTCGGTGCGGGCGGCTTCTGTGACGGCAAAACCTTGGCCGCCGCAATAGCCATGGGCGCAGCCGGTGTGCAAATGGGAACAAGGCTTCTGGCCACGGAAGAAAGCGACTTCCATCCTCTGTGGAAAGAACAAGTCGTAAAAACGGGCGACAGAGGAACATTGGTAGCCCGCGGTTTCGTAGGACCGGCGCGCTGGTTGAAAACCCCCTCCAGCGAAATTCATTTAAAGAATTCTCTTACCAAATCACCCGGCGTTTTTACCGGCATTCCGGATGATTTTACAACCGTTGCACCTGATTTGATTCAGTATGAAAGAGACGCTATCCAGGCTGTATGCACAGGCGATCGTGAAAAGGCTATGATGGCTGGCGGCGAATGCGCGCAAAGAATTGACGATATGCCTAAGGTTCAAGACATTGTGGATAAGACAATGAAGGACGCAACCAACATCATTAAAAATATCAGTAAAACTATAAAATAAATCCCACCCTATTCTTTTCAACCGCCGGAGCGATTTTTAATCGCTCCGGCGATCACGATTGGAGGTGTGCTTTATGAATCATATCGGCTTTCGTAACCTGAAAAGATACAAATACCAATTGATGCGTGATTACAAATACCAGACGACTATCCGTCTGAATCACGATGTTAAAATACAAAGTTTTATCATGCTGACCACCACCGGCCTTTTGATCATTTACAAAGGCTATGCCTGGGACGGCCCCAGCGGCCCGACTATCGACACAAAAAATTTTATGAGGGGAAGCCTGGTGCATGATGCCCTATATCAGCTCATGCGTATGAAACTTCTTTCTGTCACTTTAAAAAACCTCGCCGACCGTCTTTTACGCCAAATTTGCAGAGAAGACGGCATGAACTGGCTAAGAGCATGGTATGTTTACTGGTGCGTCAGGCTTTTTGCCAAATCAGCCGCCACAAAACCACGGGAAAGCGATACAAAAATTATCGAAGCACCTTGAATAAATAAGTCAGTCATGCAATAGTTAGTTCTATTATTATACCATTTACCGGATATTCTGTTATTAAAGGAGGTAATTATGCAACATGTTAATGCTGACTTTGATTATTTCAAGGCTTTTGCCAGATCCATCGGGTGGATATCCAACGAAGAGCTTTATGCACTCAAGTCCAAACATGTTGCCCTCGGGGGCGTTGGAGGAACAGGTGGCTATTATGCTTTGACTCTAGCGCGTTTGGGGATTGAACATTTTACTTTAGCGGATTTCGATTCCTTTGAATTAAGCAATTTTAATCGTCAGGCTGGTGCCTTCTTGGATACATTGGGAAAGAATAAGGCGGAAACGCTGGCTGAAATGCTCAGCCGCATCAATCCGAATATTAAAACAAGAATATTTAATCTGGGTGTTAATGAAAAAAATATAAGCGCTTTCTTAGAAGGAACAAATCTTTACTTGAATGCAATGGGTTTTCAATCTGGTGATATTCAAGCGGATATTTTTGACGCTTGTCGAGAGAATAATATACCGGCCACCAGTGTCGTCGTTCCCGGGTTTTGCGCGTCTTTGATAAATTTTCATCCTCAACGTATTTCCTTTAATAATTACTTTAAGATAAAAGGCCTGAGCCGGGAAGAACAATCTATCCGCCTTGTAGCCGGGCACAACCCGAGATTATTGATGCTCAGGCACTATATTGTTTCCGATGAACCGATACGTTTTAAGGAATATGACGGTCCCGTTACTCCTATTCCATGCATCACAGCCGCCGGACTAGCTTGCACCGAGGTGCTCAGAATACTTCTTAATAGGAAAAATATATCCTGGGCTCCATGGAGTTTTCAAGTAGACACCTATCTTAAGAGATTCTATAAAACGTGGAGACCGGGCGGAAATAGTAATCCTTTACAAAAATTTATTCTATATTATTTAAGAAAACGCTTAAAATTGCCTAGAGCCCCCCTCTTTTCATCGGAAAGTCCGTAATATATTATTGGCATTATTAATCGTATCGCTGCTTTAGACAAAGAATGGTGTTCGAATTAAAAATATATAGGTGGAATTTTTATTATTAAATAGTGTGGTTGAATTTTATCTTCTATTAAGGCTATCAACGACTTTTGATAGTAAGATTATTCCCTGATTCGTTTTTTCAGTTCTTTAATAAATGTATTGAGAACGTCGCTGGCGTCGGCAACGATGCCGACATCGGCAAGTTTCATCATTGTGGCCTGCGGGTTTTTGTTAATGGCCACGATGAAATCGGCTTCCCCGAGTCCCGCCGTATGTTGAATAGCGCCGCTAATGCCGAAGGAAAAAAGAATTTTCGGTTTGATGTGTTTCCCCGCTTGTCCCACCAGCGCGCTGTGGTCAGCCCAGCCGGCATAAACTACGGGTCTGGTGGCGCCGACACCCCCTCCCAGAAGTTTTGCCAGTTCGTGTAGTTTGGCAAAGTTGTTTTTATTCCCCATGCCACGCCCTCCGCAAACGATGACTGCGGCGCTTTCTATGAAGTGTTCCCTTTCTGCGGAACGTTCATACTCCACCAAACGCACACGAGGTTTGGGCAGGTTTTTCA
>Ga0154766_136_pt7 | contig 19754 bp, 17 predicted proteins | sample Rifle2008BG16ft_FD_105774 | JGI IMG/M metagenome (GOLD analysis project Ga0154766, IMG submission 105774) | Deltaproteobacteria bacterium RBG_16_44_11
GAAAGAAGCGAAAGCGGATATTGAGAAAGCAGCGCGTTTACTCAAAGCGTGAATGCAGGCTTAAAATTAAATACGGCTGTTTATCGGCTTTTTGCTACGCATGTTTTTCTTGTGCGTGTTTCGCCGTTTTCTTCTTTTTCTAAATTCATCGATAAATTCTTTTGAAGAAACATATTTATCAATAAATGAAACGACAAAGGATTCTTTGTATCTGGGCGGGACAAAAGTAAGCGGCCACATGTGCTTTTTTATTATATCCTCTTCAATTTCATTTACAGAAAAGTGTTTCTTCGCGTTGGTAAGGGCGATGGCGGGATGTTCAACTCCATGAAATTTTTTCCGGTGAAGGTCCGGCTCGTCATGATCACGCCAATCGTAAAGGAAAAAATCATGAAGGATAGCTCCGCGTGTCGCGGACCGGTGATCCAACTTTAAATATTTGCATATCCGGTAAGATAAATACGCGACTTCCTGCACGTGATCATAAATTGAAGAATTGTGATGAAAGTAATCTTTTAGTTTTATGAATTCTTCGTGTCCATGTATGTCTTGAATCGTTTCGTAATATTCGTATTCGAACGGCCTTCTGCCGTTTATCTCCTCGATAATCTTATCCTGGATGGACTTTAAAAAAGAGCTGACTATTCTTTTAATATTGTTATTGATATTTTTATTGATATACTTGTTTAAATCGGGGAAAGCATTGAGCAGCCGTTGAAAGGAATCGAAAATCTTTTCGATTTCGATGTTGCTCAGGTTAAAGTATTCATTATACAGATAGGCAATCTTCTTTTGAAATTCCGTAATAAATATGACGGAAAAAACAAAATCAGTAAAACAGTAGATAACAAACGTAACCGCCGCGATTTCAATGTATACGGCATTAAGCTTAGTTATAGCGCTTAAAGCCACGGGGTGAATAAGTGTCACAAAGATCAGGGCGAGCGCTGTCCAGCATATTGAAAATTGAAGGCACACCCTTCCATTAAGATTCAGCTTGCTTTCTGAATAATCCCATAATGTCATTTTAAATGTTTTTTCGGAAAGAAACCCGACGGTGTATTCAAGGGTGGTGAGCGCCAACCCGAAGATGAGAAATCTGGGCAAAATGTGCCACGTGGAGAAAACATTTTGCAGGATGAGAATAAAGGCTGCGCCTATTCCGTAGAGGGGGATAAAAGGCCCGTACAAAAATCCCGCATTGACAAATTTCTTTTGAGTTACAGAGCGGTAAACAGCTTCGATGATCCATCCCAGGAAGGAATAGATCGCGAAAAGCGCCACATAATAAAATACGATAGTGCCTTCATCCAGCATAATGCTGATTTCTATCACAAATGAACGCCTTTGCAAAGATGGCAAAAAGGATGGATTAGTAGATTACTGTGAGATTATAGCCGTGATGACAACCGGGCGGTAGAGAAAAAGATTTCTGCGGATAAAGTTTGTTTTGTTTTGAAAATCTTCCAGCGAATTGCAGACATAAGTTGCCACAATAGTTCTCTCGCGGGCAAATTGTATGTGTTCCTTGCCGGCGTAGCAAAAAGTGTCTTTGTCATAAAGACGGCTTTGCGGGTCAACTTCGGGAATTTTTTCGATTAATGCCTTGGGCTTTGTCCAGAGGCCTTCGGGCTTATCCGCGGTTTGATACAGGAGCTGATCGCCGCTGTTTTTGAGGGACATGTAAACGGCAATCCATTTTTTTTCATCAGCATGGTATCTGACGCTCAGCTCAGAAACACCGGCGGCAAGAACGATCATGGCTTTTGCGGGCATAAGCCCCTTTTCCCAGGTTCTGCTTCTATTTAAATACTCCATGTTATCGGCAGGATCATCCAGTTTGTCAATCGGAATGCGAACCAGAATATTACCGGAAATTTTCGCTGTTTTCTTTAGGGAGTTATAGAGAGGATAAAAATAGACATGATTTTCAAAAACAACGGAAGTCGCGGCAAAAGCTTCAATGCCCGGTAGAATCGCGCCCCTTAAGTCAATGTAATCAACTGCCCATTGATGGGGATCCGCCGCCGTGTAATTTCTTATGCGGGCAATTTTGTGCCTGACGATCTTGAAGTTGAACGGTGTTTTTAAATCCAGCATGGCTTTTACAACCAGCAGGGGAACATACAATGTATTATTGGCAATAAAAGGGTCTTGCGGCCACAACCATTCATTTGTGCCAAACGAAGATAGAAAATTGCCGTTCCTCTTTTTTAAATAATATTGGATTTTGAATTGGCCGTCATTCGAACAGGTGGATATGGCCATTGTTGTTCCCATTACCACATTCATGCTGATGCGGTCTTTTCGGCCTTTGTCCTCGGAAACAAACGTATCGCCAAAAAGCCACAAAGTGCGCTCTTTATCCAGTTTTATGGAGTAGGCACCGTCACCCCCGTACCAGCCGTCTTTGTCCGGAAAATTGGGCAGACACTGTGCTGGTTGAAAATAAGCAGGATATTTTCCTGTGCTGATATGTGAACATGCGGAAAGTCCAATGCTCAGAATTAACAGAATAAACCAGAATAATTTTTTTGTCATAATCAATTCTTTATACCCAACAGCGCTGTTGTTGCTGTGATCTTCCTCCGAAAAAGTGGACGATATTCACGCCGCAATTTTTTCATACTCCACCGGCGTATGATAGTCAATGCCGTAATGTAAATGAAAACAATTGTAAAAGCGTATATACAACCGTAATGAAATGAATAAGATATTGAAGCATCTTGTAAAGATAGGCAAATTCCCCGCCTGGCCTTGATGAAAGTGTTTAAGCTTATGAAAATTAACTGCTATTTTGAGATGTTTTATCTCCAGAGGGTTATTTTTTCTTTTCCTCAGTGTTTTCCACGATTTTTTTGAAAAAATTACGAGAAAATTATGTTGACTTTTTTGAAAACTTGCTATTGACATTCCGGTGCATTCCCTTTCATCCCTGTACGTATACTCCCCCTTACATCCTGTACGTAATTTCTATCAATATCAACTATTGCTGAAAAAATTCATTAAAAGAAGGACGGTAACGTATGAAGACATGTAAAAAGTTGTATCATCTATCGAGAGCAGTTGCGGTCATCAGTTTGTTTGTCGTTGTGTTGGTTGCTTGTAGCGGGACGAGCACTCCGTCTCCCAGCTTCGTTTCGGGCGTTGCGGCGGCAGGCGCTCCGATCAGCGGGAATGCGTATTTGAAGGACAGCACAAATACTACCATTGGACCCGTATCGATTGGCGCGGACGGTTCATTTTCGTTTGATGTGACGGGCCTTACGCCGCCGTTCTATCTCTTTGCGATGGGAAGTGTTGGATCAACCCCCTATTCGCTGTATTCTGTAACGACATCGTCTGGCGGTATTGCGAATATCAATCCGCTCACGAACGTGATCGTTGTGGCCGCGGCCGGAGGCATTGATCCGGCCAGTGTCTATAATAATCCTACGGCATATTCCGTTACAGAAGAAAATCTTGATAAAGCAATAACAGACTTACGAACATTGCTGGGGCCGCTTCTTGCGGAGTATGATGCTGAGAATATCGACCCTGTCAGCGATCCATTTACGGCGGATCATACAAAGCTTGACGAACTCTTTGATCTACTGGCAATAGCGGTTGAATTTTCGGGGAGCAATGTGCTGGTTGTCGTTAAAGATAAGTCCACGGAAGAGGAGATAATCGTAGCGCCAACAGGAGATTTGGAAAATCCGGAAAAAACAAGAACGTATGTGAGTCCAAGTTCGCTGAGCACCAATACAACTGATTTTGCCAACACAGGGCTTGGTTACGATTGGGATATGAACCCCCCCGCTGGTAACTCAACTACGGGCGCTCCTGGATTTGGGAAGTCCAGTCTCTTCTCCGCCGTAACAGGGACAGCACCCCGGAAATATACCGCTCTTCGCATTAGCCCGAAGCTTGTGCTTAACACCAATACAGATATTCTGTTGAGTGACATTCAATCAATATCGTTTTGGACAAAACAGAAGATTGCCGGACCAACGGTAAGGACGTGGCAACTGAGAATTTATACGGCACCGACAGGTCCTGGATGGTATAAAACGCGATTGAATACGGAACTATATTATCCTACAAATACGGATTGGCAGTCAAACTCTACAGATGGGACGCCTCAACATTTGTTGAAGTTTTATAAAATTACATCGTTTGGGCAACCCGATACTTTCCCCAATCCGGCGAAGACATTGGCGGAAATAATCGATGACCACGGAACAGAAAGCATACTGTTTATGGACATCGCCGCCGGAGATAATTCTGGAAGCGGTCCCATTTCGGCGTATCTCGATGGCGTAACTATCGAGACAAAGAAAGGCAAAATTGTTTTAGATTTGATCAATTCGGTCGGTCCCGGTGTAACCGTAGGGCCCTCGGGCGATCACCTCACAATCCAGGCTGCCATCGATGCAGCAGCACCGGGAGACACGATCAAGGTAAGCGCCGGAACATACGATGAAACGATAAATATTACCAAGAGAGTCGCTATCATCGGCGCCGGAAACAGCGATACCGGGACCGTGCTTATCAACACCGGAGCCCAGGCTGACTTCGTTAAACTGCCGAAGGTATTGGGCGTGACCTACGGAGCATACAGGCCTAATGTAATAGTAAGCGCCTCCGGACGGAACGGCAATAATCCTGTTTTGCTCAAAGATCTGCAGATAAAACCGGGACCGAATATCGGATATCCACGCCCCGGCATTATTCTGCAACCCGGCGCAGCCGGAGCAGGGTATGTAAAATCGTATTCCTATGTGGAGCTGAACAACGTCCGCATCATAGGCGACCTGAGTAATGATTCTCCGGGTCATGCAGCTCCAAATCGTGTCGCTCCTGTCTCAACCAATGCGTGGGGAGTAGCTGTGGATGGCAGTACAAGTCTGAACCATTTTGTGGTAAAGAATTGCGAGTTCAGCGATATGACCTACGGAATGATATTCTTTAATAATTCTGTCAACCCATCTACAGTTCAGACTGTACAAATTAGCGATACTACATTTACCCGCAATGCCGTAAAAGGTTTCTATGCGGAAAAACTGTCCGATGCGACCTTTACCAACGTGACCGTCACCGATAACGGGAATGTTGCCAAATCTCCTTATTATTGGGCCTGGAGCAATGCAGGTATTGATATAAACCTTAAATACGGCAGCTACAAGAAACTCGCATTCAATAGTCTGACGGTAACTGGTAATGGAATTGGTTCTTCTCACGGTGCAGGGCTTACCATTAAGGCACGTGGAACGGGAAGCGATACTGCATATACATCTCAACCTGCTGCCTTAAATGGAGTCACCGTGGATGGAGGAAGTTTTACAGGAAATAATGTCGGCATAAGATTTGGGGATGTGGCTGGCCAATATATCTACCCCGGAGGAGTAGAAACTATGAATCCTAATTATGGTGTTTCATTTAATCTTGTTCCACCTACGAGTATCAGTATAGTAAATAATGCAGACGTAACTGGCAATTCCAATGACAATATTGTTTATTATTAGGATAGTGTTAACCATCCATTAGATGTTTCACTGCAGGTACTGAAACCAAACAAAAGCCCCTCTTTCATGAGGGGCTTTTTGTTACCAGCAGATATGAGTAAGCCAAGAGAGCCAATCCACGTGATATATAGATTCAAAAAGTGATCGCCGGGGCGAATTGCGGCTCTATCAGGACAATGGGCTGGGAGCAGTAAAGAGGACTAATGTCTTCTTGACTGCTCCCGTATATAGCCGAATGAAAGCGATTTGGTAGATTTCATTTCCCTTTAAAATCCGGCGGCCTTTTTTCGATAAAGGCGGTAACGGCTTCTTTTAAATCATCCGAAATCATGAGCACCATATTCTTTTGTATCGCCGCAGTCATGCCGTCCTTAACGTTGGCGTAACGGCTGTAGTTTAAAACTTCTTTGGTGCAGCGAACGCCTAGCGGAGCGTTTTGAGCAATCTGGGCTGCTAATTTCTTCGCTCCGGCCATCAGCGCGTCTTTATCCTTATAAACTGAGGTGACCAGGCCCATTTTTTCCACAACACGTGCGGGATATTCCGCGGCGGTATAGGCCATTTGCCTGGCAAAGCCCTGCCCGACAATTAACGGTAATCTCTGAAGCACGCCCATATCAGCAACTAAACCGATTGCCGCTTCTTTCAGACAAAAACTCGCGTCTTCAGAGCAAAGGCGAATATCGCAGGCGGAGATTATATCCAGCCCGCCGCCGATGCAACGGCTGTGCACGGCCGCGATCACCGGCTTGGGGCATTCTTCGATGGCGTTACAGCAATCAAATAAAGGCTGAGACCTTTCGATGGATTCAAAGGCGCCTTTGGCCGTTCCTTTAAAATGGCCGCCGGCTTCTTTCAGGTCGAGGCCGGCGCAAAAAATTCTGGCCTTGCTTTCGAGGATAATCGCCCTTACTTCGTCCATCGTTCCCAGTTTTCTGAAAACATCGGCAATTTCGAAGGCGAATTCCAGGGACAAAGCATTTAAGCTATCCACTCTGGCCAGCCCGACTTCGGCCACATGATTTTTAATTTCCAGCTCAATAAACTTATATTTCATACATCCTCCTTCAGGATTTTAAAAATTTCTTATTGAGGCGAAAATTAATATTCTAAATTTGTCATTTTGTCCAATGAATATCTCCATGATGGCGAGGATGGTAATTATGAAAAAACACTTTATATTTAAGCACCTAAGCCGAATAATGGCACGATTTGCCTCTAAACAATAAAAAAATCAGACTGCCGGTCAAAATAGTTTGAATTCAAAAATTATTTTTGGTAGGGTGAAAGCCGTTAGGGACGAATGATTTATACTTGGAAACTAAAACTGTGTTTTTTGGAGTATTTGGCTTTATGACACCGTTGTGCCTTGTGTTGATTCCGGAAAAAATTGTTTGACTCCCTTTTCGAGAATATTTTTAAATTTAGTGTAAACTGTTCCTGAATATTCCCGATGATGTCCGTCCGGTAGATTAATCTCTGGATAGCGGATATCCTTTTCCGGGGGTATTTTGGGCGGAAATGACCATAAAAAATTAAATTAAAGAAAGGATGGAAAAAAATGAAACTCGAAGATGTGAAAAATGTATGTGTAGTTGGGGCCGGCAACATGGGTCACCAGATTTCTCTTCTTTGCGCGATTTACGGCTACAAGACAAAGTGTTCGGATGTTGTGCCGGAAATGCTCAAGAAGGCTGATAATTTTGTCAACAACTATCTTCCCGGAAGGGTGGAGAAGGGCAAGCTGACGAAAGAGGTAGCTGAGGCGGCGCGCAAAAATATTTCTTTTACCGCCGATATGAAAGAAGCCGCGAAAGACGCTGATTTTGTAATCGAAGCGGCCACGGAAGTCCTCGACCTGAAGAGGAAGATATTTGCCGATCTGGATAAAATTGCTCCTCCTCATGCCATTCTGGCCACGAACAGCTCGTTTATCGTGAGCTCCCGCATTGTCGATGCTACCAAGCGGCCGGACAAAGTTTTGAATATGCATTTCTTCAATCCGGCGCTGGTGATGAAGCTGGTGGAAGTCGTCAGAGGTCCGCATGTGTCTGAGGAATCCGCCAATCTTACGATGGATTTTTGCAAGAAATTGGAAAAAGTCCCGGTCCTCATTAAAAAGGAAGTGGATGGCTTCCTGCTCAACAGGATTTTCCGCGTAATTTCCCGGGAAGCCCTATGGATGCTGGATATGGGTGTTGCCTCCGCGGAAGATATCGATAAAGCCTGTGTTTACGGGGCAGGCCATCCGATGGGTCCCTTCCGGCTGAATGATTTAACTGGTATCGATCTTACTTACATCATGGGTATGGAAGGCTTCAGAAAATCAGGCAATCCCGCTGATCTTCCCTCTCCCAGCGTTGTAGAACATTATGTTAAAGGTGAATACGGTGAGAAAACCGGCAAAGGTTGGTACGAATATAAAAAACCGGAAAAGAAGTAGGCCGGTAGATATTATTTTAAATAAATGAGAATGAGGAGGGCAAAAAGCTACCCTCATTCTTACTATCAAGTTTATTTTCGGTTGGTTCGGTTAATTGAGACTGTGTAGTAATGTCTTTGCGAGGAGCGAAGCGAACGAAGCAATCTTATAGGTTCATGATAATATAAAGATTGCCACATCCGCCGCCGCGGACTCGCAATGACAAACGATAATTGTGACATAGGCTCAATTACCGAAAAGTATAAAATGATTTTGTGAAAAAATAAAATAAAGAGGTGACATATGAGTAACAGAGAAGTTGTATTTGTTGAAGGAATGCGGACAGCGTTCGGCAGGATGGGCGGTACATTGCGGGATTTTAGCGCCGAACAGTTGGCCGGCATCGGCATCAAGGGTTTGGTTGAAAAAACGAAGATTAAGGAGAAAGGCAAAGTCGATTGCGTTTTTCTGGGATCGGCGGCGCATTGTTCCCGCGCCATGAACCCGGCCCGCTGGGCTCTTCTTTATGCGGGCCTTCCTTATGAGACATCGGCAAGTTACATTGAAATGCAGTGCGGCTCGGCTATCGACAGCATTAATCACGCGGCATGGAAAATTCTTGCCAATCATGCTGATATTATTATTGCCGGCGGTATGGAAGCTTACAGCCAGATTCCCGCGAAGTTCTCCATGAGCACTCAACCCTACAAGCTGATTCCGCCGATGCCGATGAAGACGGAACTTTCTCCCGTTCCCGAAGAATGCATCGGAATGGGATTAACTGCGGAGAATCTGCAAAAAATGTATAATATATCGCGTCAGGCGCAGGATGAATTCGGTTTGCGCTCTCAGGTTTTGGCAAAAAAAGCCATGGACGCCGGATATTTTGTTGACGAAATTATTCCCGTGATGGTGCCGCAGGGCAAAAAGAATCCGCCCCTTGAATTTAAAGTTGACGAACATCCGCGCATGACTTCCATGGAAGCACTCGCCGCATTGCCCCCGGCCTTTACAAAAGACGGAACGGTCACCGCGGGCAACGCTTCCGGCCGTAATGACGGTTCTGCTTTTGTTTTGATGATGACTATGGATAAGGCAAAAGAGCTTGGTTATAAACCGATGGCTAAATGGCTTTCCGGCGGTGATTATGGTTGTGATCCTAAGATTATGGGTATTGCCCCCGCTTACGCCATGCCTATGGCTATAAAGCGGGCTGGTTTGAAGCTTTCCCAGATGGACGTTATGGAATGCAATGAGGCATTTGCCGTGCAGAATCTGGCGGTTGCCAAAGAACTGGAAAAGCAGACTGGCGAAAAGGTGGACATGAACAAATGGAATCCCAATGGCGGCGCCATCGCTTTTGGTCATCCCAATGGCGCTTCCGGAACCCGCATTTGTATGTTTACTATGAGAGAACTTATCCGCAGAGGTGGCAAATATGGTATTTTTGGTTCCTGTTGCGGCGGTGGCTTAGGTGTAGCCACGGTTATTGAAAATTTACAAAAATAAGAAGCAGTAAACAAATTATGTGAGTTCTCAATGTCTCCGTGGCTGAAGTAGCTGCGGAGACATTTTTAAATGAGACTTAGATATCACAAGCGTAGTGCAGTGATATCTACAAGTCGAATTTATCCCGCCCTTGGCGGAGGGTATCATAGATACCCGTGGTTAACGAGTCTCAAATTCAAGGTACTCGGTCCGACAAATCAGGAGATGCCATGGATATTTTGACAAGCAAAAAAGACAGAATTCTCACCATAGAATTCAACCGGCCGGATAAAAAAAATTCGATCACCTCGGCTATGTATCAGATGATGGCCGACGCGTTGAAAGACGGGGAAAACGACGCGGCTATCCGTGTAATATTATTTTCCGGCAAGCCGGACATTTTTACCGCGGGGAATGATCTTGAAGACTTCATGAATAGTTCTTCGCAGGGTGATTTCAGTGACCGTCCGGTAGCGCAATTTATGTTGCATCTGAGTTCTGCAACCAAGCCGGTTATTGCCGCGGTGGCCGGCGCGGCGATTGGTATTGGCACCACCATGCTGATGCATTGCGATATGGTTTATGCGGCCGATAACACGAAGTTCTCGATGCCCTTTGCCAAGCTCGGCCTGTGTCCGGAATTCGCCTCCAGTATGCTTTTGCCGCAAATCGTCGGCTATCAGCGTGCCGCGGAGAGGTTATTGCTGGGTGAAGTGTTTTCGGCGCAGGAAGCCCTGGAAATGGGGCTGGTTGCTAAAGTTTTGCCGCCGGCAGAACTCCTGCCCTATGCCTATGCGCAGGCGGCAAAACTTACGGTTCTGCCCGCATCGTCATTGCGCACGACCAAGAGTTTGATGAAAGCTTCACAAAAAGATGCAATTCTGGCGAAGATGTGGGAAGAGAACAAATATTTCAGCGCGATGTTGTTATCGCCGGAAGCAAAAGAAGCATTCGGTGCCTTTTTTGAGAAACGCAAGCCTGATTTTACTAAATTTTCATAATTCGAAAAATTTATGGATATGATACCTGTCTGTAAACAAGAAAAAAGATTATACGTAAGAATAGTGTCCCCGGAATTACACACGATTCTGCTCGCCAAGGACTTTTTTTACTTTACTTAGCAGATATTCAGTTTTGAACGGCTTTACAATGTAATCTGCCGCACCCATCTTTAGTGCTTTCTGCTTTATTTCCGAATTAGCGACACCGGTAATAAAAATTACGGGGATTATGGCGGTCAAGGCGGACATTTTTAAATTCTCAAAAATATTTATGCCGCTACGTACAGGCATCATGATATCTAAAAGAATTAAATCGGGTTTTTCTTTATGGGCTACTGTTATGGTCTGCATTCCATCAAAAGCCACAACAACCTCATACTTATTAGCCCTCAGCATAGAAGCAAGAAACGATACGGTATCTTGATCATCATCTGCAATCAGTATTTTTTTCGGCATTAAGGTGCCCTCCTGATTATTACCCGGGCCATATATAAATTTTCCCACGGTCTCTTAAGGGCTTGCCTTAAAGACTTTATAGAAGGAACAGCTGGCGGTGACCGTCCTTTATATCTTGATCTAGAGCGATCATTGATCGCTCGTATAGTGATTAATATTATAACAAAATAAAAACCCTCGTCAACATAAGAAAAAATTATGTAAGAAGCACGTAATATGTCCGCTTGAGAAGAAATCAATAGGTGGTGACAAATGAGACGGGGAGGGTAGAGTTTCTTTGTAATTTTCAGGAAAAGCTTCAAAGGATAGCTTTCGGGTTCGTTTGGCAATTTCCTTATGGTTTTTTATACAGATAATTTTTAAAGATGTATTGGCGAACTATATCCGGCAAGAGATATCTTACAGATTTGTCCGCTTTGATCATTTCTTTTATCCGGGAAGAAGAAATATCCAGAAAGCTTACGTGACGAAAATAAATAGCATGACCGGTCGGTCCTTTAAAGCCGTCAATTTTTTCATCGTAAACAAAACGCGCGGCAAAATCTTGCGGCAGGATTTTGTCCAATTTTACATCTTCATAGCCGGGACGTGTCATCACGGCAAAATTGCACAGCAATAGAAGTTTTTCCCAGTCTTTCCATGTAGTCACCGCCTGAAAAGCGTCCTGTCCAACAATAAAATATAATTCTAAATTTTCCATGTATTTGGCCAGAATGTATTCGACGGTCTCTACGGAATACGACTTACCGGCGCGCAGGTTTTCCACTTCGGAAAAAGAGAAATTGACATTGCCTTCAATAGACAGACGAATCATTTGTTCGCGATGATAAAAAGAAGTAATTTCACCTTCCAGTTTATGCGGCGGCCTTGACGAGGGAACAAAAATAATACGGTTTAATTTAAAAATTTCCAGCATTTCTTCCGCGCCCCGTAAATGTCCGAAGTGAATCGGATCAAATGTTCCTCCAAAAAGTCCCCATTTCATGTTCGTACCTGCCCGTTGCCGTAAATTATAAATTTTGTTGTTGTTAATTCTTCCAATCCCATTGGTCCGAAGGCGTGAAGCTTGGTCGTCGAAATGCCGATTTCCGCGCCCAATCCCAGCTCAAAACCATCGCTAAAACGGGTGGAGGCGTTGACGAGCACGGTGGAAGAATTGACTTCGTTCAAAAACTTCTGCGCGTTGGCATAATCCTTTGTAATGATCGATTCCGTATGCAAAGAACCGTATTTTTCAATGTGCGCGATAGCTTCGTCAATATTTTCCACAACTTTCACAGCCAGAATTAAATCGAGGTATTCAGCATACCAGTCATCTTCCGTTGCGGCTTCAATGTTTTTTAAAATTGTTCTTGTTTTTTCGCATCCCTTGAGAAGAACACCGGCTTTTTTCAGCTTTTCCGCTACCTGCGGCAGAAACTCGGAAGCGATATCATTATGCACCAGTAAAGTTTCCATGGCGTTGCAAACACCCGGCCGTTGGACTTTGGCATTGAAACAAATATCTACAGCCATTTCCATGTTCGCCTGCGCGTCCACAAAAATATGGCAAACCCCCTTGTAATGCTTGATCACAGGTATTTTCGATTGAGCAACCACGGCGCGAATCAATTCTTCTCCGCCGCGGGGAATAATCAAATCGATGTATTCATCCAATTGCAGCATGGCCGACACTGCTTCTCGTTCAACCATCGGGATAATTTGAACGGCCTGGGCCGGTACAGGGCTTTTGCGTAAAACTTCCTGCAGAATGGAAGCAATAGCCAGATTGGAATTAATTGCTTCGGAACCTCCCCGCAAAATCACGGCATTTCCCGCTTTGAGGCAAAGAGCCGCGGCGTCAACCGTGACATTGGGACGTGATTCATAAATGATGCCGATAACTCCCAAAGGAATGCGCATACGGCCGACCAGAAGGCCGTTGGGGCGGCGCCACATGGAAGTTACTTTGCCTACGGGATCAGGAAGTGCGGCTACTTCCCTAAGTCCCTGCGCCATAGCCGCGATTGTGGCATCTTTTAGAGTAAGGCGGTCCAGCATGGCCGTTGTCAGGCCGCTTTTTTTGGCTTGGACAACATCCTTGTTATTTTCGGCAAGAAGAAAATCGCGCCTGCGCAGTAGCCCATCGGCCATCTGTAAAAGAACATCATTCTTGGAGGTTGTGGGCACACGGGAAAGCTTTCGCGCTGCAACTACCGCGCCTTTGGCGATTTGTGTTATTGCATTTTTAATATCCATGAAGTAACCTGACCGTTAAAAAAAATAAAATTACTTGCATTTTTTTCAATACTTGATAAAAGCCGCCTCATTTAATGAGGCATTGGTAATTTTAAAAATATGATATAAGCTATTATTTACAGTACAAAAATTTTTGTGTCAAGACCTTTGCCGGGAAAGAAAGATAATATGAGCCGAATAAAAATTAAAGCAGGTAAGCGTATTTACAAGATTATCAAGGATGGAGGCTTTAATTTAAACTCTATTTCCACTTATTTTGGAGCGGCGGTAGGGCCGCGCTGGCTGATTGCCAGCGGCTTTGATTTAACTCTCTTAAAAGGTGGATTTTTGGGACGTTCCCGGGCTGTGCATTTAATCGGCTCTTCCGCGGGAGCCTGGCGTTTTGCCGCCTGGATTCAGCCGCAAGCTATTCAAAGCTACCACAAACTTTTGGACGCTTATGTAAATACGAGATACTCCAGAAAAGATAACCCCCAAATCGTGCTGGAGAAATTTACCGGTCTTGTTAATGAGTATTTGGAAAACGACGCGCTTTCTTTTGCTTTAGCGAATAAAAAATACCGTTTGGCGATAATTACCGCGCGAGCGCGCGGCCTGGTTTCTTTGGAAACTCTCTGGCTGCAAAAATTAGGTTTGGTAACTGGCTGTTTATTTAATCTCTTTAGCCGCAATAATATTTATCGCTTCGCCGAGAGGATTGTTTTTTATGACGGTTCCAAACCGCCGTTTTTTTGTTTGCAGCCGCAGTTTCGCGGTTCATACGTACGGCTCAATGAAATCAACTTCAAATATGCGGTTATGGCGTCAGGTGCTATTCCTATGGTTGTTGCCGGCGTGCATAACATTTACGGCGCTCCGCGCGGTGTTTACCGCGATGGCGGCTTGCTTGATTATCATCTGGCGCACCAGTTTGCCGCCAATAAAGACGAAGTAGTGCTTTTCTTCCATCATCAGGAAAGAATTATTCCGGGCTGGCTGGACAAAAGTTTAAAAAAACGAACGGCGGATGCTGAAACATTGAGCAATGTTTTGATGGTGTTACCTTCGGAAGATTTTATTAAAACGCTTCCGGGCGAAAAGGTACCCGACCGCACTGATTTTCTCACCTATATAGATGATCAGGATACGAGAATTAAAAACTGGTATAAAGCAGTAGAGCTATCCGCGCCGCTGGGCGAAGAATTCATGGAACTGGTGGAAAGCGGCAAAATTAAAGACGTGGTAAAAAGGATTTAAATATATATTGATCCGGTCATACTACCGTTTGGCCTGATGAGCCAATATGGAATTCGAAGAAAAAATTCACAAACTCAAAGAAATATTCAAAGATTGCGTGCTTTGTCCGCGCGCCTGTCACGTTGACCGCGCGAGCGGGCAACGTGGTTATTGCCGCCTGCCGGCAAAGATTGTTATGGATTGCGCGCTGGCGCATTACGGAGAAGAACCGCCTCTGTCCGGCAAAAGAGGCGCGGGTACAATCTTCCTTTCTTCCTGCAATCTAGGATGTATTTATTGCCAGAATTATCAAATATCACAAAGCGCCGAAGGCAGGCAGCTGGACGCGGGGCAAATGGCGGAGGTGATGTTGGATTTGGAAAAACGCGGCTGCCACAACATCGAGCCGGTTACACCCACGCCGCAGGCGCCGCTGATCATGGAAGCACTGCTTTTAGCGCGGGAACGGGGACTCACGATTCCGTTTGTTTATAATTGCGGCGGGTATGAAAATCCTGATATAATTCGTCTGCTGGATAAAATGGTGGATATTTATTTGCCGGACTTTAAATACGGTCGAGAAGAAGAAGGAGTTGCCTTTTCTGCGGCGCCGGGATATCCGCGTTTCGCTTTGGATTCGTTGAAGGAGATGGTGCGGCAGGTCGGAGATGATTTGGAGCTGAAAAACGGTGTCGCGAAGGCAGGAGTAATTGTTAGGCATCTGGTGCTGCCGGGAAAAATTGAAAACTCGAAAGAAGTTTTAAGGCTGATCAAAAAAGAAATATCTTTAAATGTACCGATTAGCCTGATGTCGCAATACACGCCGGTGGCACCTGTGCGGCATCATCCGCTTTTGGGGCGCAGAATCAGCAAAGATGAATATAAACAAGTCTTGGATTTTGCCCTGAAATCAGGATTTAAAAATCTTTTTATTCAAGAGGTGAACGAATATAAGCTGACGCCTGATTTCAACCGCGAAAATCCCTTTGATTAATTGTAATGACTCGTTTGAGTGGATAACGAAAAGCTGAGCCGGAGCGTTAGCGATCGGCTGTGTTGATTTTGTCTTAATTTATCAAGTTGAATCTGTACCTATGTCCCCACGTTCATTATTATTTTGTAATTGGAGATTATTGGTTACATAGTCAGCTTGTTCATAATCCTTTGCTTCGACCATGATTTGAATACTGTATGGTATTCCGGCTTCATTGAGAGCTTTGAAAAATGGCTGGGCATCCTCGGGATTGTCGATTATAATCAAAGGGAGAGTATTGCGGGGCAGCGGAATCATTTCTGCTGCCCCTTCATTATTTTTGTTCTTTTCTGCTTCTAATGCATCGATATCGGGCGGCTCTTCTTTAAGCCTCCTGTGCTTTGTTTCCATTAGAATAAGGTCGTAAGCTTCTTCTTCAAAGCTATCACGCCCTAATCGAAGAAACTCCTTAATTACTTCATCTGATTGTTCCCTGTAGTACTTCATGAGATCCATTTTTTTTCTCATATCCATACTGTTATTCTCCACTAATAAGTTGTAAGCTGACAATTAATATACCCAATGGGTATTTTCCGAACTTTTGTACAATTTTACTTTATTTAATAAAAAATGAAAAGAGATGATCCCTATTTATGTTTTATTATTAAGGCATATCAAAAATGCTTGTTCCAGCCGGCGGCTGAAATTGGAAAATTTTATCTGTAAATCCGTTATTTATTGACATATGGGAAAATTTAAGAACAGTAGAATTGCCCAGAACATCATCAAAGCTTATCTGTAAAATATAAAAGGTACTTTTATCGATGGTGATTTGAAAAGGATTGAGAGCAGTGCTTTTGTCAAGGGGTGTTAACTGCAACAAATAATTTTCATTTTTATCAAAGGCATTGGGTTTGGCATATGAAATGGCAAAATCATCTTTTAATTTTCCCAAACCGGATAAAAATTTAATCAATACCCTGGATTGAAAGATTTTATCCGCTTTTTGCACATAGGCGGCCTTTTCCCGCGGGAGATATAGCCATGCCCTTTGACGATTAATTACCAATTTTTTTGCATTTGGCGAGGTATAGTCCCAAAGCATGTTTCTGGGATTTTTAAAAAAAACCGTGCCTTCTTCTATTTCCGTTTTTTTTATTGATTTTATGGTTGTTTCCTGAAAAAAATTAGCCCGGAAATCGTTGGTCTTTTCATATGTACGCTGCAGTTGCTCCACAATATCATTAATAGGCGGAATTTCCGCCGCTGTACAAATGAAAGGACATAATACAAAAAATAAGGTTGCCAGTATCAATTTATAGGCGGTAATTGCCATAAAACCTTTATTTATTATGGATTTTTTTTGCATAATTTAATCATTAAAAAAACTTAAAAAACCGGTTGTAAGTGGCATATTTTTTTCTAGAGAGTTTATATCTATATTTTCTTCGGGCTTACAAGTGGTCACGATAACAACGTTTATTTATAAATAATTGATTATATTGATTATTTATCTTGCTTAAACCTTAGGCAATTTGGTGTAAAATCGCGCCAATTGGGCATTCGCAGAGATTGTCAACAAAGTTATCAACAGGCATTTCCACAACTTTGTGGAATACAAATCCAAGTGCCTGTATACAAGGGGAAATTCCATTGTCATTATTTTTTCGTACGGCGCTAACCATGAATTTTGACGCGCCAGCCAAATTCATCTTCTTTTAATCCATATTGAATTTGTAGTATTTCATTGTATAATTTTTCCGCCAATGGCCCTGTTTTCCCGTTGTTTATCAAATATTCTTTTCCACGGAAGTAAATTTGACCAACCGGTGAGACAATTGCGGCTGTTCCGGAGGCAAAAACCTCTTTAAGCGTGCCTTTTTGCGAGGCAGTGATAACGTCATCAATGGGAAGTTGCCTTTCCGCGACTTTTATGCCGAAATGACGGGCCATTTGAATGACGGAATTGCGCGTCACACCGGGTAGAATCGTTCCGGTGAGCGCCGGCGTGATCAATTCATCGCCGATAAGAAAGAAAATATTACTGGTCCCCACTTCTTCCACGAATTTATTTTCTCTGGCATCCAGCCATAAAACCTGGGTATAGCCCATATTTGCGGCGATGCGGCTGGCATAAAGACTAGCCGCATAATTGCCACCAGCTTTGGTGAATCCGGTGCCGCCCGCTGCCGCCCGCACATATTTTTCCGAAACAAAAATCTTTGTCGGGGAAAACCCTTCGGGATAATAAGCCCCAACCGGGCCGACCACAATAAAAAACAAATATTCATCTGCCGGATGCACACCAAGAGCCGCCTCCGTGGCAATCATGGTCGGGCGGATGTACAAAGACGCACCCGCGCTGTGAGGAATCCAATCTTTTTCCAAAATCACCAGTTTCTTCAAAGCGTCTAAAAAAACGTTTTCATCGATAGCCGGCATGCACATTCTTTCGGCGGAAGCATTCATTCTTTTGATATTTTCCGTGGGACGGAAAAGAAAAATTGCCCCATCCTTGCCCCGATAAGCTTTTAAGCCTTCAAATATTTCCTGTGCGTAATGGAGACACATCGCCGTCGGGTCTAATTGCAGCGGCCGGTAAGGTTCGATAACAGGGTCATGCCAGCCCTTACCATTTTTATATTTCATGTTGAAAAAATGGTCGGTAAATATTTTGCCAAAACCAAGTTGGGATTCATCCTTTGGTTTTGGTTTTAATTTTTCCGGTGGAGTTTTAATAATTTTAATTTCCATATATTCCTCTTTATTATAAAGTGTTTAAATAATGATAGCTTTTCATATCACTAAATAAGGTTGCGATCAAGACTTCGATATTGAATTGCTTCGGCCACATGTGCGGATTCAATATTTTCTTTGTTTTCCAGATCGGCGATAGTGCGGGATACTTTCAATATCCGGTTTATTGCCCGGGCGCTCAACCCCAGCTTTTCAATCGCCATTTCGATGAGTTTATGCGAGTCTTCGTCTATGAGGCAGAAGTTTTTGATTTGTCTTTCCGTCATCCTGGCGTTACAGATAATGCTGTTATTGCCGAAACGCTTTTTCTGCAAACTCCTTGCTGAGTTTACACGATCCTTGATGGTTGATGATGATTCCCCCAATTCCTTGTCGGAAAGTGCCCGGTATTTGACGGAAGGCACTTCGATATGCAAATCTATTCTATCCAATAACGGACCGGAAATTTTTCCCTGGTACTGACGAATCTGCTGCGGGCTGCAGCGGCAGGTGCGGATGCGATCACCGAAATACCCGCAGGGGCAGGGATTCATCGCGGCCACGAGCATAAATTTCGCGGGGAAAGAAGCCGTTATCGAAGAACGTGTAATGGTTATGGCGCCTTCTTCCAGAGGTTGACGGAGAGCTTCCAGCGCGTTTCTTTTGAATTCCGGCAGTTCATCGAGAAAAAGAACGCCTAAATGGGCGAGGCTGATTTCGCCCGGACGAGGCATTTGACCGCCTCCGACCAGACCAGCGTCGGATATCGTGTGATGCGGCGAACGAAACGGCCGCGCGGCTATCAACATTTCATCTTTATTCAAAGAGCCGGCTACGGAAAATACTTTGGTTACTTCAATTGCTTCGTCAAAGGAAAGGTCGGGCAAAATTGTAGGCAATCGCTTTGCCAGCATACTTTTACCGGATCCGGGCGGGCCGATCATCAGCACATTATGGCCTCCCGCCGCCGCTATTTCCAGCGCTCTTAAAGCTTGCCTCTGGCCTTTAATTTCATTAAAATCCACTTCATATTGGCGTGTCTTCTGGAAAACTCTATTTATGTCCAGAGATAGCGGTTCAATATTTTTTCGTCCGTTTAAAAATTCCACAAGATCAGGCAACGTTTTAATTCCAAATACGTTAATCCCTTTCACCATAGCCGCTTCCGCGGCATTTTCTCCGGGAACAAAGATCGCTTGAATACCTATTTCCTTTGCTTTAAAAGCAGCGGTGAGCACACCGCTTACACCTTTAATGCTTCCGTCAAGCGACAGTTCTCCGATAAAAACAAATTTCCTCAACGCGTCTTCTTTAATTAATTCTTCCGCGGCGAGAATTCCCACGGCGATGGGAAGATCAAACCCTGTCCCTTCTTTTTTTATATCGGCGGGCGCCAGGTTGACGGTCACATGAGAGCGGGGAAAACGGTATCCCGAATTCTTTATGGCGGCTTTAATCCTGTCTTTGCTTTCTTTAACTGAGGCATCGGGCAGGCCGACGGTGGCAAATTGCGGTAATCCCTGGGATATATCTACCTCCACGAACACTGGGTATGATTCCATGCCGATAACGCTCATGCCGAGAACTTTAACAAACACTTGCCTTCTCCTGCAAAAAAATGTGAAAAATATTAGCTAATAAGTATATTTATATCAAGAATTTTAATTCAATAAAAAATGGTAGACTTTCTTGACTCATTAATTGCCCTGTGCTAGAGT
>Ga0154766_117_pt10 | contig 19476 bp, 18 predicted proteins | sample Rifle2008BG16ft_FD_105774 | JGI IMG/M metagenome (GOLD analysis project Ga0154766, IMG submission 105774) | Deltaproteobacteria bacterium RBG_16_44_11
GTGGCCGGAATGGATCATCCGTCACGTCAATCAAACGTTCCGGTGAACTGGGAAGTTTCAGCTCCGCAAAATCTTTGCCGTAATTCATCATCACTTTTTTTACCTGTTCCGGAGTGCACGGTTTTATTGTCTGCACAAAAGCGCAAACCATATGACCATCAAGTACCGGCACTCGAGTGCAGGTAGCCGTAACACCAAAAGGAGCATGTTCAATAGCTTTACCGGTAAACTTACCCAGAATTTTTTGTGGTTCTATTTCCACCTTTGGTTCTTCGCCCGGTATATACGGCACAACATTTTCTGTCATATCCATAACGGACAGACCTGGTGTTCTTCCCGCACCGGACATCGCCTGCAACGAAGTCATTACCACTTGTTTGACACCGAAGGCATCCTGTATCGGCTTTAGCGAAACAACCAGACCAACAGTTGTACAATTGGGCTTAGGAGAAACAAAACCCCTCCAGCCGCGATTTTTTTGCTGAACGGTAAGCAAAGCCGCGTGCTCCATATTGACACCGCCGACAAGGATGGGGGTATCGTCTTCGTATCGGAACGCCGATGCCGTACTGATAACAGGAGTGGTTTTGGCATATTTGGGCTCCAGCTCTTTGGCCGCTCCGGCGTCCATGGTCGAGAAAATGATATCAACAGAAGCCGGATCGAAAGTGGAAGCTTCTTCCACTATCATATTGGCAATATCCTGCGGCAGTTCTTCGGGGCACCACCAACGGGAAGAGCCATTAGCATCTCTGATAGCTTCGATATATTTTTTTTCCGCCGAACGCTCCGAAGCAACCAGCTTCGTTATTTTAAACCAGGGATGCCCGATTAAACTAACAATCGCTTGTTGGCCTACTACCCCGGTCGCGCCGACAATAGCAATCTTTAACATTGTTTTCTAACCTCCATATAGATTTGAATTTAGTTTGTTTTCTCATTTAAAGCAGCATGCTTCTTACTTTCTGCACATCCGCGGCGATCTGCTTCTTCAATTTTTCGGGACTGTCAAATTTGATAATGTCCCGCAGTTTCTCCACAAAATGAACATCAATTTTTTCCCCCAGAAGATCGCCCGTAAAGTCCAGCAAAAAAACTTCGAAGGTAGAAATATAATCGGCAAATGTCGGCTTCGCGCCGATGTTTACAGCCGCCGCGTAACGATTGCCTCTCCAAAAAGCGTAAGTCGCATAGATACCAGGCTCCGGAAGCAACTCCTTTTCCGGTTTTAAATTAGCCGTGGGAAAACCAAGACCAACACCGCGCCCATGACCTTTTACCACGATTCCTTTAACATTATAGCATCTTCCCAGCAAATTGGTCACCTTTTTAAAATCGCCTTTAATAATCAAATTCCTGATGAGGGTGCTACTGACGATATCATCTTCTACTTTAAAAGCGTCGATCACCTCCACCGCAAAACCCAGCTCGCGTCCGGAGGAAATCAAATAATCACTATTGCCGTTCTTACCCCGGCCAAAGGTGTAATCATGACCGACGATAATCTTTTTAATGGCGAGCTTTTTCACCAGAGATTCACGGACAAATTGTTCGGCGGTCATCCGGGAATACTCCAGCGTGAAAGGAATTACCACTGCGGAGTCAATGGAGCAATCCTCCAGCAACTTTAGCCTCTCATCCAAAGTAGTTATAAGATAAAAAGGGCGAATATCCGGATGAAGGATCATCTTGGGATGCGGTTCAAAGGTAATAACCAACGATTTTGTCACGGCATTTTTTGCCTCTGCCGCGAGTTTGCGGCAAATAAACTGGTGGCTCAAATGCACGCCGTCAAAGTTGCCGATCGTTACAAAGGCTCCGCGAAAATCGCCGGTTACGTTTTCAATTCCGTTAAATACAATCATTTTGCTCTTACCGCTTTTTAAAATAATTAGCGCGGTAACATAGCATTTTGGGCATTAATTTCAAGCTCATTTTATCTTGACAAGAATATGCCGTTCGGTATAGTGCACTTCTCGCGTGCCGAAGTGGCGGAATTGGTAGACGCGCTAGGTTCAGGGTCTAGTGGGTGTACGCCTGTCCGGGTTCAAATCCCGGCTTCGGCACCATTAATTTACTTTCGTCACAGCCAATAAAGCGTAGTTGTTTTTAATCTCCTTTATTCCTGCAAACATAAGAATTTAACTTGACGACGAATAACATTTTCCTTATTCTTTTACTACATCAATATGGCGGCTCAGAAAAAAAATGATTGAAAACCTGCTTGGAAATATAAATGTATATCTGCAAGGTTCAATGTTTTTAGCATTTCTTGCGGCATATATCGGCGGAGTGGTCATAAGCTTTACGCCCTGCACCTATCCGCTCATTCCGGTAACTGTCGGATTTATCGGGGCGCGATCATCATCGAAACTGAACGGGTTTCTTCTTTCGCTGGTTTATGTCGGCGGACTTGCTGTTACTTATTCCATTTTAGGCGCTGTGGCGGCCCTATCCGGCAAGCTCTTTGGACAAATGCAAACTACTCCTCTTACCTATTTGCTCATGGCTAACCTCTTTATTATTATGGGGCTGGCAATGCTCGATGTTTTTAAAATCTCTCTGCCGGTACCGCAAAAGCTGATGAACGCAACCGGTAATATCAAAAAGGGATTTGTCGGCAGTTTTCTGTTGGGCGCCGCCTCCGGATTTGTTATCGGACCTTGCACCGCGCCGATTTTGGCCGTAATTCTGGGTTATGTCGCCCTGCAAACCAATGTGATTACGGGCGTGGCCCTGCTTTTTGTTTTTTCTATTGGCATGGGAACACTGCTGATTATCGTGGGGACGTTTACCGGGCTCATTGCCTCTATGCCCAAATCGGGAGATTGGATGAAAAAAATAAATTATGTGTTCGGATTCATTTTAATTGGCGCGGGAGAATATTTTCTGTTTATTGCCGGGACTTTATCTTATTAAAAAACAATGAGGATATTAATGAAAAATAAATTAACTGTCTGCCTAACAATTCTAATCATGATGATTTTCGGTGTATCTCCTTTTTCTTTCGGTCAATTTATACCAAACGCACCTTTTAAAGCGGAAACAATGAAAGCCCCTGATTTCACTTTAAAAGATTTAAAAGGCAAAACGTTTACACTGAGCAAAAATTCCGGCAAGCCCATTTTGCTGTTTTTTGGTGCCACCTGGTGCCCGTCCTGCCGCACCGAAATACCGGCCATGAAAAATATTTACGCAACATATTCCCCCAAAGGGCTGGAAATCGTCTATGTCAACATCGGCGAATCCCCAAAGCGAGTTGAGAAATTTGTCAATGCCAATTCTTTGCCTTATCGCATACTGCTCGATGAAAATGAAAATGTTGCCGATCAATACAGCATTATGGGGGTGCCGACATTTATTCTGATCGACAAGGATGGTCTTATATTCAATATCAGTCATCGGACAGCGGACCTGCCGCTGAAAAAACTTTTCCCCGATAAAAAATAAGAGAAAGGCGCATCAAAAATGACGCAAAAAAACTGGTTGCAAACATTTACCCGCTCCCGCGATGATTACTGGATTGGTGGCGTGTGCGGCGGATTGGGGGAGCATACCCCTGTTCCTTCCTGGACATGGCGTTTGATTTTTGCCTTGCTGGTTATTATATACGGCACTGGCCTGCTAATCTATATTCTGATGTGGTTTTTTGTTCCTCCCAAGTCACAACCAAAGGATGAACAATGAAATTAAAAAACGATATTTATGTTTACGAATGGACAAACTATTTTGACAACAATTGCAACAGCTTTTATATAGGAGGAGATGTTAAGGCGTTAGTCGACCCGGGTCTGACCCGCTATCTGCCTGATTTACTCAACCAGATGTCCGCCGACGGCATCAGAAAAGAAGATATACGTTACGTCATTAACACACATTCTCATCCCGACCATTTTCAGGGCTCCGAGCTTTTTGATCCGGAAACAGTTAAGATCGCACTGCATGCCAAAGAACTGGAATTTCTCAAGGGCGTAGGTGGTGAATTATATGGCCTTTTCGGCATCACCGTTCCGCAAATGCATATTAATTTACCTTTGGAAGAAGGCAATATTGTTTTAGACGAGCAAATATTTAAAATTATTTTGGCACCAGGCCATTCTCCCGGCTCCATCGCCCTTTACTGGCCGGAGCAAAAAGCGCTGTTTTGCGGCGATGTAATGTTTCAGGAAAATGTCGGGCGCACGGACTTTCCCGGCGGCAACGGTACATTGCTGAAAAAAAGCATCGTTTCCCTTTCCCAACTTGACCTGGAGTTTCTCTTTCCGGGACACATGGGCATGGTAACAGGTAAGGAAAACATTCAAAATAATTTTAATATTATCATTCAAAATATTTTCCCCTACATTTAGTATTTTTTCGGAGAAAACAATTCTATGGCCAACGAAGGCAACAAAGTAATCTATTCCATGATCGGCGTAAGCAAAATCTACGAAAAGAAGCCGGTGCTCAAAGATATTTTTCTTTCTTATTTTTACGGCGCGAAAATCGGCGTCATCGGGCTCAATGGGTCCGGCAAAAGCTCTCTTTTAAAAATATTGGCCGGAGTCGACACGGATTTTTTGGGCAAAACCATTCTTTCCGCAGGCTTTACTGTCGGCTATCTGGAGCAGGAACCTAGGCTCGATGAAACAAAAACAGTAAAACAAATTGTGGAAGAAGGCGTGCAATCCACTATTGATCTTGTTCACGAATACAATGCCATCAATGAAAAGTTTTCCGAGCCGATGTCGGATGACGAAATGACCAAGCTCTGCGACCGGCAGGCCGCTGTGCAGGAAAAGCTGGACGCGCTGGATGCCTGGGATATTGATTCACGCCTGGATATGGCCATGGACGCTCTGCGCTGCCCGCCTGGCGACACATCTGTGAAGGTTCTTTCCGGCGGCGAAAAACGCCGCGTGGCACTTTGCCGCCTTTTACTGCAAAAACCAAGTATTCTGCTTTTGGATGAGCCGACCAATCATCTGGATGCCGAATCCGTGGCCTGGCTAGAGCACCATCTGCAAAAATATGAAGGGACAATTATTGCTGTCACCCATGACCGCTATTTTCTGGATAATGTCGCGGGCTGGATTCTGGAGCTCGACCGCGGCCAGGGCATTCCCTGGCAGGGCAATTATTCCTCTTGGCTGGAGCAGAAACAAAACCGTCTGAAAAACGAAGAAAAAACGGAAAGCGAAAGAATCAAAACGCTGGAAAGAGAATTGGAATGGATCAGAATGTCTCCCCAAGGACGCCATGCCAAATCCAAGGCACGCATCAACGCTTACGAAGAATTGTTGGGGCAAAATCAGGAAAAGGAATCTAAGACACGGGAAATCTTTATTGCTCCGGGTCCACGGCTCGGCGATCTGGTTATTGAAGCAAAAGATGTCAATAAAGCCTACGGGGATAAATTGTTAATGGAAAGTATGACCTTTACACTACCGCCGGGTGGCATTATCGGAATTATCGGTCCCAACGGCGCCGGTAAAACAACTCTTTTTAAAATGATTACCGGACAGGAAAAACCTGGTTCCGGCAGTATTCGTATTGGCGATACCGTGAAGCTCGCTTATGTCGACCAAAGCCGTGACGCCCTCGACCCGAACAAAACCATCTGGGAAATGATTTCCGATGGACAGGATATCGTCCCCATCGGCAACAGGCAGATCAACTCCCGCGCTTATGTTTCCCGCTATAATTTCTCCGGCACGGATCAGCAAAAGAAAGTCGGAACGCTTTCCGGCGGCGAGCGCAACCGCGTTCATCTGGCACGCATGCTCAAAGAAGGCGGTAACGTGCTTTTACTCGACGAGCCCACTAATGACTTGGACGTCAACACACTTCGCGCGCTTGAAGATTCACTGGAGAACTTTGCCGGCTGCGTGGTGGTCATCAGCCACGACCGCTGGTTTCTGGATAGAATCTGCACACATATTCTCGCCTTTGAAGGTGACAGCAAAGTGCTTTTCTTTGATGGCAATTATTCCGAATACGAGGAAGATTACAAAAGAAGATTAGGCGCCGCCGCCAATCAGCCGCATAGGATAAAATACCGACAGCTAACCAGAAGATAGTTCCGCTTCTGAATCCAAGCGCTACCTTTGTTGGTGTCGTTGTCGGCGTCCTCAACGTATTTAAAATACGCCTGCGGCGCCTCCTCCTAGCCGCCTCGATATCATCTTTGGTTGAGAAGCGGTGAGAACGGCTATTTTTTTACCTTCTATTTCGTTGATTACACCTACAACTGTTCAAAAACAGTTATTAATAAAAATTGAGGATTAATGGTAGAAAGAGAGTAACGAAAAAATCAGCCGGATAAATGAAGATCCAGAGTCCTGATAGCTACCCAATTAATTAGCCAATAAATCGGCAGAGGGAGAAGACAAGCTACTACTGCAATTAAAGGGAGCTTCTTCTTTTGGGACTTAATTAGGGCAAATATACTTGGAACAAAGCCAAAAATGAAACATATAAAGAAATCGATTGTCATTATAAAAACGGGACCAATTGGACGGATCCATGATCCTCTTGGAACCCAGAAAATCGGGTAAGAGATCTTGATGGCAAACAATATGCCGAGAATTCCAACTATAAGTGAGAACGTTGAGACATGCTTAGGCCAATTAATTACCATATATTCTACCAGTTCTTTGAATTACCGTCCTCTATTATTTTTATATCCTTATATATTCAAATGTATAATACTTAGTTTCTTGTTCAATTGGTCCAATCTTTGGCCAAAGTTCAATAGCCTTTACTTGCACTTTATTTTTAGACACAATTTCAAAAATATATTGTGCTCCCACATCGCAATCTTTACCGCAAAAATTGAAAAAACTCATTATATACTTTAAGGTTAATGTCTCGTCTTCAAGTTCGCGGCCAAAATTGGATGTTGTTCCCCTTTGAATATCACAAATATAAGTAATAAAAATTCGATCTCTATCTCTTCTGAAACCTTTTACCCAATTCCTGTACGCGGATGACTTTCCGATAAACCGCCACTTTGTCGAATCTGACAATGAACCAAAAATATCCAAAGCTACTTCTTTGGTGATTTCCTGTTCGGCCTTGAATTCCAGTTTATTGATAAGGCTTTTTACCTCGGCGGCCTCATTTGAATTTGGAGCAAGTCGTAGATACTTTTTAAAATTCACTACCGCATCACCGTATTTTCCTGCCTTTTCCTGAATGAGAGCAAGGTTGTAATACACATCAGCCCAATCGGGAGCAAGGGACCTCGCCTTTTCAAATTCGCTTATTGCTCTTTCATAATCATCAGGAGTTTTTGCCATCTCAACGGCCGCTAGGCCCCTGTCCATATGCCGTCGGGCCTCTTCAGCTACCGCCCCGGCATTTGCAGTAGACAACAACAATACGCTAACAGCAAGAACGCTGACCAGGTAGAACGTTTTCGTCTTTTTCATGGTAACCTCTTCAATGAAAATGATAAGATTTTTATACGTGCTCAATCTTTATTTCCAAACTTGAAACAAAAAATTTCCCCTTTATTTGGCAATCTTCTGCTTCCTGCCTATTATAAAATAGACAATTGCTCCGATGAAAGAGAAAAATATTACCATAAAAATCCAGAATATCTTTTCCCCCCCCTCAAAATTACTCCTCATTATATCAATGAAAGCCAGAAGAGAAGGTATCGCTAACAAACCTAAAACAACTAACACTATCAGTTCAGGAACCCCTATCATAAATAAACCTCCTTTTCAGTATTGCTTTACAGTATTTGTTCCCCTATGCAAAGTTTGGTCAAGTCAAAATAATATAATATTTTCCGTAACTAAGCAGAAATTACTTTTCTCAACTGCTTGTAACGAGTTGCACCATTTTCAATTCACATTTGTCCCAACCAAAATTTACATTCAAGGATCAACGGCTTTGTCTACCCGTCGGTCCGATGTTGCAACTCACTTGTTATGGGGATTAACCATCCTGCCCATGAAAACAATGGAACCGCTTTGGTTGTCGCGAATGATGAAGAGAAATGGATGATCAGCGCTAAACACTACATCATTAGGGATAGACTTCAGTGCCATCTCGACGGCTGTAGCGGCCGCTGCTTCTGTTCCTTCCTCATTGACTTCGACAAATGCCTTGTGCTTGATTTGCGAAATCCAAAGCTTTCCTTTCGGCCATCCCATACCGCTGAAGTCTGCCACATTCATTTTGAACGCATCCTTCATACCCATGTTCTTGAATGGAGACACCAAATCATAATTGGTTTCGAGCTTGAATTTCGGCAGGAAAAGATCAACAGTTTGAACTCTCTGCCTGTTCAGCTTTGCCAACCATTCCTTCAGATTTTGGGTTGTTAACTGTTTCTCCATAAGCACTAAACCGTCCACCGTTTGCGGAAGCAGAATGATCATGGACAGATCGTTCCCCTTGTAAGGGATTGAAATAGCCTGGAAATCTTTCTCCGTCATGATTTTGAAGTTGCTTTTCTGGTGCATGAGGGGAACTTTCACCTTCTTGCTTGCCGATACATTGAAGGAAGTATCATGGGTGTTGCTTTTCTGAAATTGATTCTCCCAGATACCTTTGAAGTAAATCGCGTTCAGAAGTACACAGACTGAATTGGGACTAAGCTCCACGAGTATTTTCTCGATCTTTCCTTCTGTCTTCTGCTTGACCCAGTCATTGATCGTGTCCAACCCTCCACCGAAGATCTCGGCAGCATAGTTGTCTTTCAGGATGGTCTTGAACTCGCCACTCACGTCACCGCCGGTAAGAACTAAGGCATTAGCGATGTTTAGTTTCTGCCCTCTTTTTTTGGCTGTGGAAACGAGTTCCTCAGTCAATTCCTTAAATGCAGAATGCAGTTCGACTTGGCCCAGATTGAGATTAAGGACTTCCTTCATCTCTCTTGCCGTATTCCCACGGGCACCGGCATAGGTCATGCCCATCGCCGATGAGATGCTGTATGGCGAAAAGAAGAGATTGCCTTCCTTAGCGCCAAGTTCGCGATACGATTGCACTGCGAAGGCCGTGTTGCCTTTCACAATATTTTCGCGCACTGATTGTTCCGAAGTAACTGCCTCAATTGATGTGGCAAACGGCACCGTCAATACAGCGCTCAACAGAATAGATGACAACACTAGTAATAATCTTTTCATTATTCTCTCCTTTCCCCCCAATCCGTTATATCCTAAAATCATCTCTTGTTTTATCCCTATTATCTGTCCATTTTCCTTTGAACCGCTACAATCTAGTTCACGTGCAGTTCTTTCCGCACTCTGGGAAAATCCTGATCTCAATAGTTAGACAACGGCAGGTGCACGTTTGTTTCCGAAAGATGGTTCATAACCCTTCGAAACGTATATTTTTCCGGTAAACTGTTTTTATTTATACACTCTCCTTAATCGTTAAATCCTACCTTTGATCCTGTTATTCTCTGTCCGTCATGGAAAACAGTACAGTAATTGCGTCCCATGCCTATTTTCGGCATTATCATTATATATTCGGTTCTCCTGATTATTTTGTAATCATTTTCAGAAAAATTTGATAAATAATCTTCCAGAGACATACCCAGTGTCGCACGTAGGCAGGCATCGGCAGTTATGCGCTTTGCTTGACTCATATCATAAGCAAAATAACCCGCGAACAGAACCACGCAAAATATCACCAGATAAATTCCTTTGCGAACAAGCGAACTTTTAGTTTTTGTATCGTCAACACTCGTTTTTGAAAATGGTGAAAAGATTTTTCGGGCTGTCTTTCGCTGGAGATAGTAAAGGCCGCTTAAGCCCAATAGGATAAGTAAGGGCGCACCCTTTTCATTCTCTAGCAAAGGCATAAAAGGCAGAACCAGAAAAGAGACAAACACTAGTACCGCGATGTTCCGGGCGAAACGCCTGAACTTGATCAACCCAATTCCCGCGACCAGCACAGCAATACCGTAAACTACCGCAATGGAGGCAGAAACTATTCCGCTTTGAAAAATATTCCCGATATTGATGATAACGTATAGAGTAATGCAAATGAGCAGATAGCCGATGATAAGGATGGATTGGTAAGTGCTGTGTTCTTCGCTAAGTTGCTTTTTTTCTTCCTTGGTTACCCAACGGTCGTGAAAAAGAAGCATGTCTTTGATTTGGGCATCCTCTTTTGTCAGTCCATCATGAGGTATGCCCCAGCTAGTATTAATCAGTAAATCTGTGCGTCCGGGCTGATATTTTTTTAACACGATACGTCACCTTTCCCGACACAATGCCAGTATTGATTTGGAGGGGACCTCAAGTAGCTGAATTCAAACTTAACATATGGCACAAGTATTAGCGGTAGGTCGAAGATTCTTGCCGCCTCTCATCAATAAATGCTCCGTTCACACCGCCGGACATGTTGAGATAGATACTGCCGGAGCACTCAGACACCGGTTATTCGGATCGATGCTGCGTGTAGGGCTTACCTGCTGTGTACAAACTAAGGCGGGTGGTAAACTCCTTGATGGTTTCCTGTACTGCCTTGTCTTTTCGAAGCAAATTTAGCGCCGCCTGCTGGGTTTCAACAGCCTGCTTGAAATCGCCTTTTCTTGCCTGCGCGGCCGCCAGCGTGTCAAGGTATTGGGCATTTCTGTCGATGCTCAATGCCTTGAGTGCAAAGCGTACCGCCTCTTTACCGTTATGAATTTTTGCGTCGGGACAGGTTGCCAGTAACCAAGCCAGAGCGTTTGCGTATACAGCGTTTTCGGGCGATGATGTTGCAGCCATGTGCAAGTCTTCAATCGCTGGTTGGTACAGACCCATCTCGGCAAGAAGTCGGCCGCGATCAAAGCGCACATCGACCGCACCGGGATTGTCCTCCAATGCCCGATTGAAGTCAGTAACAGCAAGCTGACGTTTCCCCATCGCCTGATGTGTCAATCCACGTTGGTGATACGCCCAAACATGGCCGCGGCCGTAAGGCAGATTGGCAATAAACCGGTCATAGTCGACAAGCGCTTCCGCATAGCGGCGCAGTTTGAACAACGCATTGGCACGATGAAAATGGATGTTGTCGCGCTGATAGGAATCAAGTGGTCCAGTGAACTTATCTTCCACATCAAGACAGCGCGTGTACAAGGTTACCTTGACCTGCGGATCATCCGCTTTTTCTGCCTCCACACAATCGTGCGGCAATGGGCGCTCCATGGAACGTTGCGCCTCCTCGGAGACTGCCCCGGCATTTGCAGTAGTCAACAACAATACGCTAACAGCAAAAATAGCAACCATATAAAGCACTTTCGTCTTTGTCATAATTGCCTCACAAATATTGTTTTGTACCCTTTTCACTATCATTCCTTCGCACCATGCTTCTTTAACAGCTCAGTCATTTCTTTATGTCCTCTAATGACGGCATCATGCAGCGACTTGTTGCTAAAACTGTCTTTAGAGTTGACATCCGGCTATTTGACGCTGAAGGTACATGAGAATCTTTGCCCGTCACTAACTCCATTTACCAATCCCCCCCTGAGTACCTTCTGGTTTAATTTTACAAGCCTCTTTGACACAACCGTTACTTCATGTTCCATTATAGCGGTTAAATTGGGGTCCTTTCTTGAATCAACGTTACGCGTTGTGATATATTTCAAAACAGGTCCAGTCACCTTCAGGATTTGAAAGGTAGGATAAGGCTCATATTGAAAATCCTTTAGTGACCTTACTGCATCATTACCTTCGCGTTTAAAGTCTAAACGTCTAAAATCAAGCTTATTGCTATAATATGTATCGAAATTGTCTTTCTTACAATCGCCAACAACTTGCCATATTTTCTCATCTGAAAGCGAGACCAGCACATCGATAATCTCCGGCACCGTAAGCACCTGTCCCGCCTTATATTCAAGTTTGTAGATAAGGCTTTTTACCGTCGCGGCATCTTCTGCATTTGGAGCCAGACGCAGGTATTGCTTAAGAGTAGTTCCTGCATCCCGATATTTTCCGGCCTTTTCCTGAACCAAGCCAAGATTGTAATAGACGTCAGGCCAATTAGGGGCGAGAGACTTTGCCTTTTCAAATTTGCTTATTGCGTCCTCATAATCGGCTGGGTCTTTCGCCATCTCAACCGCGGCAATACCCTGCGCCATGTAACGTTGCGCCTCCTCGGATACAGTCTCTGCCAGTGTTACAGAAACCCAAGCTAGCAATATCACCATACCGATCAAACACCCAACCTGTCTTCTATTCATTTTCTACCCTCTCATCCTTTACGGACTACAAGATTAGCGACTCTCTCATGACCAAAGTTTTAGTTTTGATCATGGTTTGATTCTCCTTAATATCTACTTTCTTCTTCGTAACATTCGGGCGTTTCACTTTCTGAGCAGACATTATCTACTTCACCCCTTTTTGGCGCGCCTTGGTGAGGGACTCTTCGGTTGGATAGAGCCGTGGTACGTAGCTGCCCAATCCTGCCGGCCGTAAAGGCGTTGCAGGTATTTGACTCAGAGGTGTTCCACTAATTTCATGAATGCGCTGGCGCAGCACTTCGATCTCCTGCATCAGCTTCTGCTGGCGTGTGCGATTGTTTCCCGTGTCCAGGAGCAAGGCCCGGCATTCGAGCTCGAGTTCGTAGAGACGCTTTGCGTGTACGGACCCTTGATAAAAATCTTTCCATGCTTCGGCGGCTTTGACCGTCCAATCAAGAAGCTGTATATTTTTTTTGTACTTACCGATGTAGCTGATGGTTCCCTTGAGTTGTTTGACGAGGTCGTCCATGTCCATGATCTTGGGATAGCTAGTGATAGTATCTATAATATCATACGCTTGTTTATAAAATTCCATGTTCTTTTTTCTTATGGCTATGAGATCTGTTGTAGCGTCGGCGGCGGTCTTGAAAAGCTTGTCTTCATTGACGTCGATGATCTCTTTTACCCCCTTACCAATATCCGAAAATTCGCGGGTAATGTCACCAAAGGATTGCGTGATTTTCTGTTGGTCCACCTGGAGCTTGTATAGTTCTTCGCGGTATTTCGTCAACTTCTGCATGTCTACCGCTGTTGAATCAGCAATCGCAGAGTCGCGTTTATGTTTGCCAGTGGGTTTCTTAAGTCCAAGCGTACCTGTGCCGGTTCCCTTAAGTCCAAGCGAATCCGTACTTGTTTCCTCCATAACACAGTATGTACTAGGAAATTTTCCTAAACATTTATAGGGTGGGCAGCAAGGTGAGCCGTTTAAAATACATGGCCTCTTTACAAGAGGATCTCCTTTGATGCAACTAGATTTCGACGCTGTATCGGTTTTTAATCCAAGCGTACCCGTACTGTTCCCCTTGAAAGACCCCAGGAGTTTGTCCTTCTCCTCAGCAAACTTCTTCTGTCGTGCAAGCTCCAGTTCCCTTTCCTTCTGCTCACTTTGCAGCTGGAGTTGCCGCTGCTTTTCCTGCTCACGCGCCGCAGTGCCATCGTCCCCGCTGGGGCGACTCGGCGTGGGAGGCCTGTAGGAGGGGTTATCGAAACCAGAGCAGTAGGAGTTATTCCGCTCAAAGCCTGCACTGGAGCTTCTGTATGCTTCGCATTGAGAGCGGGTGGCGAAATTCCCTCTCCCTCCAGCCCCGAACATCCCTGCCGCCTTGCCTGTGTAATAAACCTGCCAATCAGAAAGGGCGGCATCGGGTGTAACGGCCGTAAGCATCAGAATGAAAATCCCGATGATTATGATTCGGTTCATGATCATTTCGCACCTCCTAATTTTTTTTGATAGTAACTTGCTTCTGATGGAAGGGAGCATAATAAGAACGGTTTTATATGTCAATGAAATACATATACCGCAAAATGTGAAGTGTAGTGCCGATGTTTGTCGTCGGTCGTTAATAGTGTTTATTACGGATTGAAAGAAAGTAATGTTTGAATTTAAGCCAAATACGGATATTAATATGATCAAATCTCATTTTGACTTATGGTATTTTAATCTTTCTTTTTTCCGGCTCTGGCTGTTGGCGGTAAAAAATCGCGATATTGCCGATGATGCCTACTAATTCGCTTTTTGTGGCCTCGGCAATTTCTACGGAAATTTCTTTTTTCGCTTCCTTGAATTCGCCGAACTTCACTTTAATAAGTTCGTGATCTTTCAGGGCGAGATCGACGGAACCGAGCAACTGTTCTGTCACGCCTTTTGCACCAATAATCACCAACGGCTTAAGATCATGCGCCTGCGCGCGCAAATATTTTTTTGTTGAACCTTTCATTTTTTCTATAACCTTACCATTGTTATACAATACATCATTATTCAAACACTTACAACATCAGGCAAAAAAATGCACTACAGTTAAAACGCAACCGGCGACGCTTACAGATACCGATAAAATGTAATATTTCTTGATTTCGCTATCTTATTTTGTATATACCAATATAATAACAAATTACAATAACGGCTGAGTTGTCAAATATTTAAGAATTTCAGCTATTTAAATATTGCGTGAAAAAAGACGGAAAGGATGGATGAAAAGAAGTACTAAATGGAAAAAATTGATTTGATTAATGATGTAGATGGAAACACTAGATCGCTAACGGAGGCAGAGTCAAAAAAATTATTAAATACTTACGGGGTGCCGGTCGTAGAAGAAACCGTCGCCCCGACGATAGAGGAAGCAATTATCCAGGCCAGCATTATCGGCTTTCCTGTTGTCTTGAAAGGTCTGGGAACGAAATTAACTCACAAGACCGAAAGGGGTCTGGTGAAGTTGAATTTGCGCTCCGCCGAAGATGTTAAGAGTGCCTGCCTGGATATTCAAAAATCAGCAGGTGCGGATTTAGAAGGATTTTTATTACAGCCGCAGATATTGGGAAAGCGGGAATTTGTCGCCGGTTTGTTTCGTGATGAACAGTTCGGGCCCGTGGTCATGTTCGGATTGGGAGGCGTATTTACCGAAGCTCTCGGGGATGTCGTATTTCGCATCGCTCCCTTCAATAAAATTCAAGCAAAAGACATGATGGAAGAAATTTTATCCCGGAAACTGTTGGGCAGCTTTCGTGGTGAAGCCCCCGCCGACAAAAATCAACTAATTAATGTATTGTTGGGATTGTCACGTTTGGGCGTGGAGCGTCCTGAGATAAAGGAAGTGGATATTAATCCTTTGTTGATTGCTCCCGATGGCCACGTGACCGCCGTCGATGCTCTTGTGGTTATCAGCAAAGACAATGCATCGGTTGACAACGATTTGGGGGAAGAAAGGACACCTCAAGAAATCAAAGCAATCAATGCCGCCCTCGACACGATGATTCACGCAAAAAGTATCGCCGTCATCGGCGCAATGCGCCCGCGCGCGAAAGGTTTTCGCGGCATGTTCGGATGCATTAAGGATTTCGGTTTTCCGGGAAAACTCTATCCGATAAATCCTAAGGCCCAGGAAATAGACGGTGTCAAGACATATCCCTCTCTTGTTTCCTTGCCTAAACCGGTTGATCTGGTTGTTATCGCCGTTCCGGCGCCATTTGTGCCCGACGCGCTTAGAGATTGCGTTGCTTCCGGCAATAAAAATGTCCACATTTTTTCTTCGGGTTTCAAGGAAACGGGCGAAGAAGAAGGTATGAAGCTCCAGGCGGAAATTGAAAAGATTGCGGCGGAAGGCCACCTCAATGTCATCGGCCCTAATTGCATGGGATTTTACGTTCCCAAATCGCGTATCCTTACGTGGATTGGAGCTCCCGAAAAAAGCGGTCCTGTTTCTTTTGTCAGCCAAAGCGGAGGGCACGCGCAGGATTTTATCAATTACGCCAGCGTTCATTTCGGTATTTATTTCAACAAAGTCATTAGTTATGGGAACGCTTTGACATTGGATAGCACCGATTTTCTTGAATATCTGGCTAATGATGACGAAACCAAAATCATCGCCATGTATCTGGAAGGAGTAAAAAGCGGCCGCAAACTGCTGGAACTGATTACCAAAATCAACCGAAAAAAGCCGGTCATTATTCTCAAGGCCGGATTAACGGAATCCGGCGCACGGGCGGTATCATCTCACACCGGGTCCATGGCGGGCGGTGAAAAAATATGGAATGCCGTTTTTAAACAAAGCGGCGCGGTTAGAGTAAGCTCTTTAGAGGAAATGGCCGAAGTAACATCTGTCTTTCTTAATTTAGGCAAATCCGAGGGACGTAGGGTGGCTGTGATCGGAACCGGAGGCGGTATCGGCGTCGCGGCGGCGGACAGCTGTGCTCAGGCAGGATTGGACCTTACCGTATTGCCTGACGAAGTCACAAAAAAACTGCGGGAGTTCATACCTCCCGCGGGAAACATGATCCGTAATCCCATTGACGCGCATATATTGTTTTTTGAACTGGAGGCGCTGGGAAAAACTTTAGCTCTTTTATCCGATGGATATATCGATATGTTTATCATTTCCCTTCATATAGAATGGCTGTATAATTTTGATAACGGCGCTCACATTGAAAACATCGCGACCTATTTAGCGCAAACAGCACGGAAGCACGCGAAGGGAAAGCCGCTGGTCGTTGTTTGGCGGCAATATCAACCCGATCCGAAATATAAGAAAAGGCGTATCTTGCTGGAACAAATTCTGCTTAAAGCCGGTATCCCTGTATATGACGGTCTGCCGCGAGCGGTTTTTGCTCTTTCCAAGCTGGCTGAATATCATGAATTTCAAAGAAAGCAGATTGACGATAAGAAAAAATGTTGTGCCGGAAAAAAATGTTAGTTTTGGTTCAGACAAAATAAGATTAGACTATTTAATTTATCCCTCGGCATTTTTCAGCGCCGCCGCCAGATAGATAGAAAATGTGGTTCCCGAATTTGCGATGGATTCCACAGTTATCAAACCATTGTGGTTTTTGATAATGGAATCGCTGATGGCCAGCCCCAGGCCAATTCCACCCCGTCCCTTTTTCTCTTTGGTTGTGAAATAAGGATCGAATATCCGGGAAAGGTTTTCTCTGGGTATGCCAATGCCATTGTCCTTAATCGTAATACGTATATAATTTCCTTGTCCCAGAGTCCGAATATTTGTTCCGGTTGTCGTATTTTCGGCAATAAGCTCCACAATACCGCCGTTAGTTATCGCCTCTCTGGCATTAATCAAAAAATTTTCTATTACTTGCCTGATTTGGGCGGCATCGATTTCCGAAGGCCATAGGTCTTTGGTTATAGAAACTCTACAGGTGATGCCGGAATCGTTAAAGACATTTTTGACGGCATCTCTTAACAGCGGCTCCAATTTTTCCACTTTGCGGACAGGATAACCTCCCTGCGCGAATGTAATCAGCCGGTGCGCTAATTCTTTTGCCTGCAGGCCGGCGCGTTCCGCTATCGCCAAACCATCTTCCATAATTTTATCTTCATCCGTTGCGGATATTTTGGCCAGAAAAACATTTCGCAGAATCGCGGAGAGCAGGCTGTCGAAATCTTTGGCCACGCCATCGGCAAATGTGCCCAGTGATTCCACCTTGCTTCTGCGCAACAGCTCTTCCTCCACTATTTTTTGTTCGGTAATGTCTTCCAGCGTTTCCATCGCGCCGAATACATTGCCGCGCGCATCTCTGATAGCCGCGGAAGTTATACGAAACCATATCCCCTTTTCACCCAGCTCGGAAAAAAATTCCGTAACCTCGTAAGCTTCTTCCAGCAAATTTGATTTCGCCCAGTTTCCGGAGTAAAAATTGGTAATCTGTTCGACCTTGTTATCCAGGATTAAATCCGCCATGCAGGGACGCTCTGTTTTATAAAATACCCGCCAGTGCTGATTGGTGCCGACAATTTCACGGGGACTGATTGAGCTTAGCGCCTGCAGGGCCTTGTTCCAGTACATTACTTTATGATCTTTTGAGATAACAAAAGTAGGGATAGGTGAGCTATGGATAATACTTATTAATTTTTGTTCAGCCCGGCGGCCGCGCCACATCACATAGGCAAAGCTGACAATTACCGTCATTGCCAGAGCCAAAATAAAAATGAGAAAATGGACATCCATAATAAAATTATATATCCAAAACGATTAAGGATAACAAACCATATCGCCAAATTCGATAGCAAGATTAGGGGGAAAATGCAAGTACAACGATAAATGAAATAGACAATAGTTTACAGGAACGCCCACGTGCTTCCCTGCCAACTCTGTGACTCGCAAGATGTATCACGATTAAAGATGCGACCTTTCTTACAAGGTAACTGAGTCAATACCATGAGGTTCATAGAAAAAAGATTACCGAGGTAAGCAGGGCGGCAGAAGGAAAATTTAGTTTTCTTTTTAACCTCGAAAAGTAATTCATGCGATCATAAGGTTGTTCCGGCTGCCATAAGAAACACCAGCCGAAACAACCTCCCACCGCCGGCAAATTGGAACAGATAAGGAACTTTAATATATCCTTATCCGATTATGTCCTGCCCCACGAATTAGAGTTCGTTTCCGAAATCAGCTTTGAATGTCTTTACAAGTTTCGCTCCCCAGTCGCCGCCCACCGTTTCCAGCTTGCCGAAAAAGAAGCGCATTACCGGCGGCTCCTCCACAAAGCGTAACCCGCCGATGATATCCTTATGATGATGCAGCCAGGCTAGTCGATCCGCAACGTACTCGATATGCCCAAGAGTATAGGTACGTCGCGGGATGGCGATGCGCACAAGCTCCATTTTGGCTGTAACTTCCTTGCCGTTCCGGTCCCGGTCTTCAGACATCGTACCACGCTCGACGCCTCTTGCCCCTGAAACAAGATACATGGCCGCATTCAGCGCCTCCGCGGGATACTGAAGCGGGGGGATGTTCGGCAAAAACTCGCGGGCATTTACATGACAAGCCAGCCCGCCCGGCGGGGTAACGACCGGAACGCCGTATTCCTGCAAACGTTCGACAAAACATTTGATAAATTCAGGGCTGCTGCCCGCAACTTCCATCTGAGTCATTTCCTCCAGCCCTACTGCCATAGCTTCAATTTCCTTTGTGGACATACCGCCATAGGTCGAAAATCCCTCGTACACCGGCAGCCATGTCATCAGCTGGTCAAAGTGTTGTTTGTTGTTTGTTGCAATAAGGCCTCCGCGAGCACCGCCGCTCTTGCGACCCGACATATAGAGGATATCGACATGACTCATCATTTCTAAAAGAATTTCTTGAATCGATTTATCAGCGTATCCTTTTTCACGCTGCTTGATGAAATAAGCGTTTTCTCCGATAAGGCTGCCATCCATCACCATCAAAATGCCGTTTGATTTGGCGATTTTCTCGACGTCCCGCAGGTTTTGCATGGAGAACGGCTGGCCACCGATCAGGTTCGTTGTCGCTTCCATGCGGATAAAAGCGATATTTTCACGGCCATGCTGCTCAATGGACTTCTTGAGCTTTGTAATATCGATGTTTCCCTTGAATGGCATGCTTCCGGCGGGAATCAGGGCTTCGTCAGCCACCAGGTCGATGATCTGAGAACCAACGAGCTCCACATGAACCCTGGTCGAGGGAAAGTGATAGTTCGTCAACACAACTTGTGGTGATTTGAGAAACACTTTCACCAGCAAGTGTTCCGCGGCTCGTCCCTGGTGGACCGGTAACGTGTGT
>Ga0154766_103_pt6 | contig 18593 bp, 19 predicted proteins | sample Rifle2008BG16ft_FD_105774 | JGI IMG/M metagenome (GOLD analysis project Ga0154766, IMG submission 105774) | Deltaproteobacteria bacterium RBG_16_44_11
TTGCCGCATGCGCCGACGGTGTTGTTATCGGCAGTGCGGTGGTGCGGCTGATTGATGAAAACAAAGACAACCGCGAGTTGGTAGCGATTGTTGCCGGTTATGTCAGTGAAATTAAAAACGCCCTGCGATAAAATTTGTTAGATATTCCTTGCTAGCTTATCATCAGGATATAGGTACGATACAGAAAGTAAATTCCAAAACCGATCAAAAAGATTCCGGCGACAAAAGAAATAAGGCGGGTGATTTTTTCATTGATGATTTTTTTACCCCAGTACAGAGCGCAAGACAAAAATAAAACCCAAAGAAAACAACCCAGCAAAATGGAAAGGCAGGAGAAAAAAGCCGCAAGATTTGTTGAAGTGCGCGTTTGTGAAGCGAGCAGTGCTCCGAAAACGCCTGTCCACCAGACAATTGTCATGGGGCTCGCGATAGCCAGGACATAGCCTGTAACAAAAGAGTTTTTAAAGAGCCGCCGCGGCGGGTTTTTATCAGCCGCGAATTTACGAAAATATTCTTTCGCGCTGACGGCACCCAGGTAAATCAAAATAATACTTCCGGCGATGCCTAAAATAATTTTTATAAAAGGCATATTCAAAAAAGAAGCAAGGCCGAAAAAAATCAGTGTCAAATAAGTGGTATCCGCGGACATTGCCCCCGCGCCGGTGAGAAAGGCCTGTCTAACGCCGGAACGTAGGCCGCGTTTGATGATTTCCAGGTTGACTGGCCCAATCGGCGCCGCCAGCGTCAGCCCTAAAAGAATGTTTTGCAGGAGGGTATATTTTTCCAAGATTAAATCACTTTTCTAAATTTGTCATTGCGAGCCCACCGCGGCAAAGCCTGCCCCGGACACCGATCCGGGGTGGCAATCCTATCTTGTCATTGCCCGGCTCGACCGGGCAATCCAGAGATAGAGAACGGACAGCCTGCTCGGCAGGGTACCTCAGCGAATAACCTAATACCCTACAGGGTACACGAGGTCACACATGAAACTGTGTCGCAATCCACATTTGTGTCATTTCGAAGCGAAGCAAGAAATCCTTGTCCCGAAACGCAGTGAGAGATCTTTAAGATTCCTCACACACCCCTTCGCTTTGCTCAGGGCTTTGACTCATCGCAAAGACATTACGACGCAGTTTCGCATGCCGGGTGGCAATCCGACGCAGTCGTTGCGAGGACATAGTCCGCGGCAATCTCAAGATATCCCTTACTTTTGGTCTATAGCACGTCGAGATTCTATTAACAATATTGGTAATGGCCAGCTTGGAGGAAGCCTTAATATCTTTTTATCATTGATTTTTTGTGACTATTGCTCTAACGTGCAGCAATTATTTTCTAAAGGGATAAAACATGAAGTATACAAAAATGCCGCTCAGCCATGGATACGCCAATCAAATTCTTTCGATAGATTTGAAAGCCGGAAAGATGACCGTTTTGCCCCTGGACCCGCAGATTAGGGATTTTTTTATCGGCGGTCGGGGATTGGGGCTCTATCTACTGCATAAAAAGGTGAATGCCGACACAAACGCCTATGACGCGGAAAATCCGCTGATCTTTTCGCCGGGGCCGCTCGGCGGCATTCCTCAATTTCCGGGGACAAGCAAATGCATGGCTATTTCTTTATCACCCCTTACACACATTCCGGGTGTATCGAATTTCGGCGGCCATTTCGGCGCCTACCTTAAATACGCTGGTTTCGATGCCTTGGAGATTACGGGTATTGCCGAAAAAGATACTATGATTGTTATCGACAGTTTCAAAAACGAAATATCCATAACAAAAGCCCCGGTTATTGATCAGGTCTTCGATCTGGAGAGAGCAATTGTCGAACAGTTTACCGGTGCCGGATATGAAAAGAAGGATATTGTTTTTTTGACAACGGGCATCGGCGCGGCCAATACGTCCTATGGTTGTATCAATAGTCATTATTATGACGCGGTTAAACCCGTGGATGGAACAAAGGGTCTCTTTCGGACAAAGCAGGCTGGCCGCACCGGTCTGGGCACTGTGATGACGCATAAGAATATTCGAGCTATCGTTATCCTCGCTTCTTATCCGCATGGTGAAAATCCTTACGGCGCGGCAGATTGGGATAAGGTGAAACAATCGGGATTGAAGCTCCACAAGGTTGTTAAGGAGGTTGATCCGCAATCGCTGAAGATGCACCTTAAAGGCTCAGCCGGTTTGATTTCTTTTATGAATAAGGAAGACTATCAATCCTTACCGGTGAATAATTATCAGTTCGGTTCGCATCCGCAGGCGGAACAGATCTGCGGTAAAACCTACGCCGAGCGTCTCTTTGATCATCGGGGCATGGATGGTTGCTTTCCCGGCTGTAATTTAAGATGCACCAAAGGAGGCTGGGTAACATTAACATCCGGTGAACACAAAGGTCGCAAGGTATGGGTGGATGGCCCCGAGTATGAAACAGCCGCCGGTTTTGGCTCCAACCTGGGCATGTGGCGTCCCGAATTTATCATGGAAGCCAACTGGCATTGTGATAATTACGGGATAGATACCATCACCACCGCCGTAATCATGGCCTTTTTAATGGAATGCTACCAGCGGGGTTATCTGACCAAAGAAGATACAGATGGATTCACGCTGGCCTGGGGAGACGAACAAGCGGCGCTAACATTTATCCATCAGCTTGTCTGTGAGGGAACTGATTTAACTAAAGTCGCCGGCGCGGGCATGATTGATCTGATCACATGGATTGCTTCTCAATACACCAAAAGAACCGGCAAGCCGAATCCCAAAAAAGAACTTGAACGATTTGCCATGCAGACCAAAGGACTTCCCTTTTCCCTTTATCGCACACACCGGTCTTTATCCATGCAGGCATCTTATGCCGCCGCAAGCGATATCGGCGCGCATCATGCCGCCGCCTGGCTCATCAAAGCGGATTTGCTGGGCGCCTTTCCGACCTTGCAGGATAGAGCCAGAGCTTTAATCACGTATCCGCGCGTGCGTCTGGGCAATGACAATCTGGGTTTGTGCAAACTGCCCTGGGTGGATGTCTTTAATCCCGAATCCGAAAAGCGCAAGAATACGGATATCTACATCAATCCCGCCTCTCAGGAAATTTACGCGGATTTCTATAACGGCATGCTGGGCACGAATATGACCTGGGAAAAAATATTCGAGCAGACAGACCGGGATATCAATTTACAGCGGGTGATGAATGTAATGAACTTCGGGAAAAACACGGGCGAACAAGATTGGATTCCCGACAGGGCAATTGGTCCGACAGAGGACAGTCTTTATGAAAACGAAAAAGATTATCATGATGAGCGTCTGAGCATTATTCTGAATAAGCCCCCGGCGGAGATTAAAAAAATGAAAACCGCCGAAAAGCGGAAAATCCTGATGAAGCACAGAAAGAACGAATTGAGAAAATTGATCAGTGTGTATTATCAGGAGCGCGGCTGGAGCTCCGCCGGCATTCCGAAAGTAGAAACTCTCAAGCAAATAGGATTGTGGAATTTCCTGAACGAGGAGACAAAAACAAGAATCACTAAAATGAACGGACAATGAGACTCAAATTTCAAAAACGAAGTGAATTGGAATTGGCTAGTTGAATTATCCCGCCACAGGCGGAGGATATCGCAGATATCCGTGGTATCCCGCAAAGCAGGGGCAATAAAAATAACTGGGTTCTGTCCCTCGTTTCCCACGCTTATACCCCCAGGTAATCCCTCAATTTGCGAACCGCTTTCTTGTGTTTCGATGGACTCATGCGACCGATATTCAAGAGCTTCCACTTGACGGCGGGCAGGTTCTCAACGCCTTCAATCCCGATCAGATCCCACCTGGGCACCCCTTCCTTGACTGACACGATAAATTGTTTTTCTTCGACAGTCAGGTCTCCTGCTATCATGGAAACGAGTTCTTTCCTGGTCTTTTCCATGTCCTCGTATGAGACCTGTTCCAAAGTCATGCCTTGAAATTCGGTTTCGAAGACAGGCCGGATATCGACAAATCCCGGATTGAGAACCTCTGCCATGGGCCGTTCATGGCTGATGAGATAAACGATAAACGCCTTCCGCATGGCGGCGTTGAAGTTTCCATGTTTGAGAAGCATCATGATATCGAAGATATCCCGCGGGTGCTGGCGATCCAGGGCGGCGCAGATTTTCCCGGCGTATAGTTCATTCTCCGATAGGAGTTGACATTCCACGGAAATCTCGAAGAGATCGCCGGCTTTCGGAGAGATGACCCTTCTTGCAGGCGGATACACGGAACCCCGTATAACCAGATTCGGCTCGATCTTGACGATCGCCTCCTGTCCTTGAACGAACAATCCGCTCAAGAAGTCGGACGCCCTGATTTTCCTGGACATCACCTTCGTTCCGGGGATATTGCTCTCGATGCCCCGAGATATCCGGATAAGAGAGGAACTGATCTTTCGGAGGGACACATCTCTTTCACCAACGGGAAGATACACGAGGTCGATGTCAACGGAGATGCGCGGGAGATCCCGGACAAAAAAATTGATAGCCGTCCCGCCCTTGAGTGCGAAGACAGCTTCTCTGTCGATTAACGGAATGATCCGTAGGAGTAATTCGGCTTGTTTAAAATAAGCAGTGTCGATCACGCAGGTATTCCTTCCCGATCAATGGGAACGGTTATCTGATATTTCGCGTTAAACCGTCCATTCGGCACGATCATCCGCTTCCCTTTCCCGAGATCAATTTTCGATAAATCCAGTTTCGACAACCAGGTGTGTTCCTGTCTATCAGCCATATAGAGGAACAGCCTTTTCACTTTCACGGAGCGACATGCCGTCAACAACACCTGGACAACATCAGGACGGAGCGTGACCAGGTTTTCCATGATCAACTGGGCTTCGTCGAATCCTACTACTTTGGGCACAAGATGAAGCATCTCCATGGCCGCCCTTTCGGGCGCCGCTATTCTGACCGAAAAATCCCGTTCTTTGAAATCAGTAAATCCCTCCCGGCTATTAGTGGGGAAGAGATTTGTTCGCGTCACAACAAACTTAACGTCGAAACGATCTTCCTTGAACCAGGCCGGTAATATCAGTCCCCGTTGACCGTACAGAAAAACCTTATTCAGTTTCGCCGGTAGATAATGGGCATATCCTCTCAATTCAAGGGCTGTTTTTCCTCCCGCATGAACAAAGAGTCCGAGTTGAGTCTGAAGGGTATAAAGAGCACCCACCCAGCCCACCTTATCCCCGGAGCGTATGTAGGCGCCCCGGCCAAACGACTCCAGCCAGCCGCTGTTTTTATATTTCACAAGCAGATCCCTGCTGAAACCTGAAGCGGTCAGGTAGGAAGTGGCGCTGGCGGCGCCGATAGTCCACTGATCTATGAGGCGGTTTATTTTTGTCTTACTTTCAGTACCCATAGACATCAAAAAACCACATTTTTAAACTAATGTCAAGGGGAAGTTTAAATATATTAACTTTTGTTGACCTATAGTCGTCAAGTTCAAACATTTTTAAACTAATGGAAATGTATTTTATAAAAAAGAAGACCCACGTTATCAAACCTCCGCCTTGGAAGAGGTTGAAATGTGAATCTCCAAACGCCGGAAATAAAATTCTTTGACACTCATTTTCCTACAAACCGGAATTTGGAAACAAATGTAAAAGGTATTTTTGTAGTCGGCGACGGCACCGGCAAAAGCCGCGGAATTGTGGGAGAAGGAATTTACGGAATCATCGCCGCCCAAGGCATTGCCGAAAAAGATTATCACGATCAGCAATTGAGTATTATTCTGAATAAACCCTTGGCGGAAATTAAAAAAATGAAAACCGCCGAGAAGCGGGAAATCCTGATGAAGTATAGAAAAGAAGAATTAAAAAAATTGATCAGCGTATATTATGCGGAGCGCGGCTGGAGCTCTGCCGGTATTCCAAAAGTAGATACCTTAAAGCAAATCGGCTTATGGAATTTCCTGAACGAGGAGACAAAAACAAGAATCACTAAAATGAACGGACAATGAGACTCAAATTTCAAAAACAAAGCCCGGCGAATAGTGGGCGAAGTGAATTGGAATTGGCTAGTTGAATTATCCCGCCACAGGCGGAGGATATCGCAGATATCCGTGGAATCCCGCAAAGTAGGAGCAATGAAAAATAACTGGGCGCTGTGCCTCTTTTTCCTAAGATATTTTATCGCCAACTGCTTGTTTGCCGAGCATGATAGATACTAAATGTGTATATATGATTTACGCTGGTCCCTATTTTTTCCAATCATATTTCAGCTTGCCGCACCCGCACCTAATTTTATTTTCCACATTGTCAAAATATTTTATAGAAATAAATTTACTACACTCATCGCAGAAAAAGATATGAATGGTCTTCTGGATATCGTCCCATATTGCCGCTAAGTCCTCAATGCTTTCAGTGAACTCATTGTCATGAGACGTGACATTAGCTACAAACATAGGCATTCCCTTTAGTCTTTGAATATTGGCTTTATCTTTTAATCCGTTACTTTTCTTTGAAATTCGAGCATACACAGCATCAAATAATTCAGGAGCCATTCTTTTTTCATTGATTTCATTATATCGAAAAGCTACTTGTGCATCTATATTATTGGCAATTTCTTTCATGACCTTTTCAGTATAAACCCTGATATCATTCCCAAGCCCTTCTTTATTTTTGCTTTCAAATTTCTTGACGATACGTTCCTTGATATCGGTTATGCTTTCTTTAATTTCCACACCATTCTCTTTTGACCACTTAAAATCTTGAATTAGCCACCCTTTGCTTTTAACATCACTAGCCAGTAATTCAAAAAAACCCTGCTCGTGTGTAAGTAGCAAAATTTGGTAGTTTCTGAACTTATCAGTAAGCAATTTTGCGAACCTCGATCTGTGTGGCCTGTCGAAACTAGAAATCACATCGTCAAGGACAAAAAACTCGTTCTGCTTATTGAATGCTTTCACAGAAGCCAAAAAGAAAGATAGGCCAAGACAGTTAATATGGCTTTCACTCAAATAAGCATTTGGTGGAGTTTTAGTTTCATCGAAAAATTTATATTCAATGGTTATACCCACCAAGTCATCATTTTTATCCTTGATTGATGTTAGCTTGATATCTTCTATTTTCTCATTTGGATTCATGGAAGTGTAATATTCATTAATGTTTGAGGAGAAAGTCCCCAGAAACATATTTAGAGCTTCCTCTTGTCTTTTAATAAAATCAGCAAAAAGCAGTTCGAATGTCACTTGTTGTCTTGTTAATATTTCTTGTTTCTTTTTAATGCTTTGATATTGATTGTAAGCGGTGACTGCATTCGATAGCCTGATGTAAATTTGGAATTTTACATTTGATTTCTTGCTCTCCGTGAGAGCCTTTGCCGTGCCTTGCGCGTGCTTGGCAAACTCAAATATTTGTTTCTTATCAATCTGTATTTTGCTTGGCGCATTAATCGGGTCTTTAGCTATCAATTCCTTTTTTAGTTCAGCAGAAAATACATTCAACGTAGTTTTAATTTGGTGAACCTTCTCAAGAAGCTTGGCTTGCTGTTCCTCTTTGAAAAACTTCTCCTTGAGTAGTCTATCAATCGTATTGACATTGACTTGCAAAATACCTTTTAATTTCTGGCCCTGTTCTTCTAACTTATTCTTCTCTTCTTCTAGTTCCTCTAATTCTTTAATTCTTTCATTTAATTCTTTAATCAATTCTATTTTGCTCTTTTCTTGTAGGCAGAGTGGGCAATAATCATCCCGGGTAACATCGTTTTTCAAAACACTCTGCCCTTCTTTTAGTAAGGCTAGGAGTTGTAGTTTTTGAATATTCTCAGGATCTTTTCGTAGTTCGGTGTAGATTGTATGATAAGTTTTATAGCTTGAGTGTATGCTATCAATGTTCCCGGATATTTCCGTTAAGTCTTCTCCAACCTTAGTATAGAAACTGATTTGCTCCAAAAGAGCTGAATCTTCTTTAGTTTTAATTTCTTTTAGAACATCCTGGATATCGTTATGCGATTTGATGTCCTTTCCAATCCGCAACGGTTTTATCAACAGATTTGCTCCTGCAAAAAGTTGGTCGTCAGTATAAGCATTTTGCCCGAGGTTATCGAGAACAACAGATTGTTGGGCGTCCTTTTGATTATCAAAGTTAGTCAATTTGATGTTACGAGCAATTCTTCCAGCAGACTTCTTAAAAAGACCACGGACATCAGCAACAACGGAAAAACCAATTATGTTTTGAAGTTTCTCTAGCTTTTCGCCCGGTTTGGCGATAATGAACTCCACTAAATCTCTGTAGCGTAAAATTAAATTTTCAGATTCAGTAGACAACAGATATTCTTTGAAATCATCAGCCGTATTGGATATAGATGTCCTTAATGAACTGTCAATAGTCTTTGTGGCATCCAATTTATTATTGGAATACTGAATATTAACGAATGCATCTCCATTATCAGGAATGAATAGATTGCGTAATGACCGTCTTCCTTTTGTTGTGCCAGTTTCTTTACTAATCAAATGCTCAACGCCATCTGAATAGTACCACTCGATAGCATCAGTTAAAGAACTTTTGCCTGATCCATTCTCGCCAAATATAAGAATAGATTTGTTATTAAGATTTAGGTTCAGAGGGTCTTTAATCCCCCGGATTCCACTAATGTTGATTGATTTAATCTTTGTCATCTTTTTCCTCGGTTGTATCAAGTTCTTCTTGAAATAGTTGCCCCATTGCGTTCTCGATGTTAGTATCTGTTAGTTTCCCTTCACTATACAAAGAAGTCAGCTTCTCAACAGTCTTTTTGTCTACACCTTTTATATTCATGATCTCTGCGAAGAACTCGTCAATTACCTGTTTGCCGCTTTTGATCGCTTCACTCATACTGTTGTAACGCCCCTGTTTTATATTTTTATTCAAAATACGGCCAATCGATTATGAAGTTAGCCTTTAATTTTTTATCCAATATCTCGTACCCGGATTTATTATTACATATAGGATACACACCATATTTTTCAACGAAGTCTAGAATGAAATAACTTTCAAGGTCTTCAATCCTATTACTCCAGAATTTCCGAAGCATTTCGAAGTTAATATAAGTAAAATAAAGTTGGTTTGCTTTGCCGTAATTAATAAGCCCCCAATTCTTACTTTTACCTTCAAAGTGTTCTGTTAATCGACTACCCATACTATTTGTTTTTTTCTCGCTCATTCCAATGTAGAGCAATCGAGATGTCTTAAAAGGGTATTGGATTATCGTTTTGTTGTTAAAAATGAAATATAACCCCGTTAGCCCCATGAGGGGCTTTATGTTCTTTATTTCAAATATCTTTGGTATATCAAAAAATATTTTAAACTGTGCTGTTTTTTCGCTCATCTTTCTGTGAATCCAAGAAAATATTGTTGAAGAGGTATTAATAAACTAAATATATTCATACTAACGGCTATCAACTCAATTAATCTGAGCTGTTAAGCTGCTTCTACTTGAATGAATTGTCAGGCAATATATGATAATCGTGCTGAGAAGTATTTATGGCAACCTACAAGTAAGGCCAGAATTTGGTCCACCAGGAATACCAATAGCATCTTCAATTGTCACGAAGTCATTTTTCCTTAGTGTGGAAAGCAGCATCTCAGTTGAAACAGCAGAGCCAATTTTTTCCTCTGATTCAGGGCGCGGATTGTTAACCTCTTTTCCTCGATAAATAATCAATTTGTTCTTACCTTCACTCTCAGCTCTTCTGCATAGGCCACGAATGTAGTAGCGATTGAACTCACCTTCGCCTAGCTGCTGCGCAGCGTGCGGCTGATTAATACGTCGACTTCTAGTTACACCATCTCTAGTGTAAGACTCCTCGCTACGAAGATAGCCTTTACTTAGTAGTTGCTGGGCTAACCAATCATCGTCGTGTCCTTGCGCTGCCTGTAGCATTAATTCAGGCCAAGCGGAGAGGCCTTCTTGAGTAAGACGCGGGCTCTCGTAATGGCCTCCAAGTTGAATTTCCTCAAGCATGTAACCGCGAGTGACAGAATCCAGATTCTCATATCGAATTCCCATAAAATCCTCCTTGTGAAGATTACCGACTAAAAGGTGAACATTTATGGTCAGGTCTTGAAAAGACAGGTTCTTTTCAAGACCTGTTCCCATGTCCTTCCAGCCTATCGCTGCATTATGAGCAAAACACCTATAACGATGGCGAAGATGCCCATGAGTATATAGAGTCCGGAAAAACTGAGAGCCAACACCTGTATCAGCCCATATATGATGAGCCAGATACCCAACAACAGTATGCCGAGATTTTTAGGTAGATTCATTGTAATACTCCTTTCTGCGAACGAGTTAAGAGTTTTTTCGGGAAGCTTTGGTAACGCTTTGTCTAAACATTATCCAAGCCCTAAACAATGAAATTGATACGTTTCGGAATTTTATATTCCCGAATCGGTGAAATGTCAACGACATTAGGTGGATTATTAAGGGCGAATTTCAATGAATTCGAAGTGTAATTTTCTGTGTTGCCGGAAATAACAATTACATAAGCTACAGGAAGAAATGCTCTAAATGCTAAAAAAGAATATTTTTTAAGAAAATATTAGTCCATAAAACCTACAACTATTCAGTAGTGGGTATTCATAATAACTGATGATTGCGAATCGAAAAAGAGTACTGTAAAACATAGTAGAAAAAAGCGACCTATGTGTCCTCCACACAGGATAAATAGTAAAATTGACTTTTTTTAACAATATTGTTAATCCCAAGCAAAAAAAAGAAGAGGATGATATGAAATATATATTAAAAATATTTATTATTATGTTGATAATGGTTCTGGCAACCGCTTTTTTTATCGATAACGTCGTAGGGTCTCCGAAGGAGGATCGTAAAACTATCGCATGTGTTAATAAATGTGATAATGCTCAGGATAAATGCTATGCCTCCGCCGAGGCTAACCGGAGTTGTAATGAATTAAATAAGTGTGACGTTATATGGCGTGCCTGCCTCAAAAAATGCGGTTATACTGAAAAATACATTGATTGGTACACGATTGAAAGCGAAAATGACGGGCCATGTCCTTTTGGAAGGAAGTAGGCAAGTCAAAATTTCCCGACGCTTGACTTCAGGAAGAAGTGCTTGTTTATAACACCTGCGACTCCGCATCCCACCCAAACTCTAAGAGGTGAGGATTGACGTTTGTAATGTGCAAAAAAAGGCAGAGCCAAATATGGCCCTGCCTTTTTTGAAGCTCTATCCCGCATCAGCGGCGGCAGGGTGGTGGAGGGGCATAACCATCATTGTCCCAAATCCGGTTATGTGAATATACATTCCACCGACAGCAGTTGATGATCTTCAGGTCGCAGAGAGTTTTATGCCATTCATATTTAATTAATATGGATTCCGCGGCTCTGTTTTCGGGATCGAACGAAACTCGATAAGAAGGTGAATATTCTTCCCGCCCATAACCGGTGCCGGCGCTTTCCAATGCTCTGGATTGCCCCGATGGCGCGGCCGCTTTATCTTTACCTGCGCCACGCTCACGCTTTTCGGGTGTGGAGAAAGAGTAATCCAGCGAAGGCTCGTAGCGTTGAATTTCCGGGTACGCTACAACGGCAATCACACCCATAGCGGATTCATCACCGAAGGCCGCCGCGTAAGAATCGGGAACATCGGTGAAGTAAAAGCGGTTGATTTTATCTTGCGCCGTCCGCCAGCCCGAATATTCGTTTGTCGCATACGGTTCAAGAATATACATTCTTTCGTTGTTTTTGAGCCATGACTTTTGCCCGGAAAGAATATTTCTACCGTCAACGGCAACAACAACACCGACTCTTCGATTAAGTTTATTGCGAACTATAATCCGGTAATGATCGCCTTTTACCGCCTCGGCGTAAACCTTTTTCAGAGTGGGGTGACTTTTCATGGGGTAGAATGGCAGAAACCGGCCATTATCGGAAGCAATGCTGACTTCTATAGTATCGCCTACTCCTGCGGCCGCAGCAGAGCCGACCCATATTAATAAAACCGCGCATACAGCTAATAACGTTTTCATGACTTTTTCCTCCTCTACGGGTGTATTTTTGTCTTTTATTGTTTAGACAAACCCGGAAGGAAAAAGTTCCTAACAGCGGCAATAATCCGAATCTTGCGGGCTGTGGGGCCGGTATTTGCGGGCGGGCAATGGCATGTCTTCCTCTCTTGACAGGACGGATAAATCCATCCTAGAATGGTAAAATGTAATATAATGGTAGTTCTATTGTCAAAGAGAATCTGAACTGTGCTTATTTAAACGAATCTGGGAAACATTTATATTTATAGCTCGCCAAAAGTGGAGATTAAACGCCTCATTTTCTTTTAACGTAACTGCTTTTCTTTAAGTGACCCAATGTAGTTCTCGTTCTTCTCTAGCAAGTCTATGTTAACCTTCTGATGCTTTTCGATAATTTGTTTCGTGCTTAAGGTCTCGTTGGTCAGGACGGCTTTCACGTGAGCATTAAGTTCCATGGCCTCGTCTAGCTGCCGGGTTTCAACGAGCGTAGGAATTGTGCCAACAACACTGAATGGGGCTGCTATCGTTTGTTCAACCGTTCCACCCACATATCGAGAAGGCACATAACGGCGGTAACGTTCACTGAAATTCCTGTCTGTCTTTGCCAATTCTTCATACTCTTTCATGATTTCTACAATCTCTCCATCCATAAGAAAAATCGTGTTTTTTCGTAGGGCCAGCCCTGCCGCTGAATCAAACCAAAGCTTTGCGCTTCGCAGAGCAGCCTGGTGACAAGGCTGTTTGAGTTGAGTGCGCCATTTTCGGTGATAGGCTCTGGAAAGGAAATAACATTTGAGTTGGCTTCTATAATCTTTTCCGAGTAGCTCGATCGTTTCCAAGGTTCGAGGGGCTTCGGACACTTCTTCGTGGAAAATTTCGATCTCGAGCTTCTTGGGTAATCCTAGCCCAAACCCCAGGTACAATTGCTCGCTCGAGTTCCCCCATCTCCCTACGAGCATGTATGGTTCTCGAATTTGCTGAAATTTACTTTTCTCATCAGCGTTGGGGGGCCAATCAAGGGTTCCTCTAAAGGTGGAGGACTTCGAGGCATCACGGCCAAGAGAAGTCGGCTGAGGATCGTGATCACCTTGAATGGTAACATCCTCCGGGCTCTTGTCTGCTACAGTATGAACAATCATCTCAAATGAATGGCTCGCGACAGCGCCTGATAAGTAAAATAATATTGTTGCTGCGACAAAGACGACCAAAACTCTCGACCTTATTTGCTGGACCATTGTCACCTCCTACTTACTCCTTTCGACAATTTCAATGCCGATAAGAAGCATCAGGTACATCATCAAAGACTCTTGAATGCGTGAAAGAAATGCTTTCACCAACGATAAGTCTAATGGCGGATTTAAACCTCGGAGAGCGGTTTGCGTTTTATCCATATCAAACAAAACAGCTACGAAGATGGTAACTACCAGAGAAAAAAGTAAAAAGACGGCCAGAGATAAAATCTTCCTACCCTTGGGTCCACGGAAAACAACGACGGATAAGCCAGAAAGGATTGGCAAAAGGATCTTATGAAATAAATTGAGAGTTGATTCTCCCGATTTTATAAACGCCGCAAACCAACCAAACCAGAAATTTTCTTCCTGAAATCCACTGGTAATCCAGGCGACGAAACCGATAATGTAGACCGGCGCTACATAAAGAGCCAAAAGAACAAAAGCAAAAATGAGAGCCAAAGTCTGATTTTCTTCGATCCACGAGGGCACCTTTTCATTGGCCATGTTTTATCCTCCTTCGGAATGTTTGCCACGGTTTGATAAGATATTACTTGTTGGTGGTTGAACTGTAAGAATTTCTCTCCTGTATGTCAAGAAAATATTGGCCACAAAATGTGCGGCGTGACCTGTTCTTATTTCTGACTGAAGTGTTGCAATTTCTTCGAAGTTGACGATTTGCGTCAGAAATCTATCATGTTAATAAAAATATTAAATTCATTGGTTTTAGGAAGAATTAAGTTGGGTGATTTCTTCCCTCTTCAGCGCATTCACTATCGAAAGTTGTAATAGTATAGAGGGCACCTTATTCCTTCCCGTCAAAGTAAAATTGGGCCTATCACACCTACCACTGCATCGACTGCCTTTGCCGCTTTAACAGCAGCTTTTATCGCGTCCGCAACTTTTTTGATATCAGTAATGGCCTTCGTAGCTGTTTTCTCTGCCTCGCTCAGCGATTGAAGAGCAGTCTTATAAGCAGGGGTGTTAGAATCAAGCGTTTGACGAATAACTTCCTCCCAAAGCATAAACAAAATACGCAATATTTTTTGAAGCTTCTCTTGTTGCAAAGGATCATCTGAATTATTACGCAGCTTATTAAGAATGTTAACGAGATCGCTAATATTGCCCCTTAGAGTTTCCATTTTGCATTATCCTCCTTCAATTCTTGGATCCAAGTTTCTCGTAATACGAGTGGACAGACTTGGCGAACGTAACCAATTCGCCGATTTGTTTAGCTATTTCTGCGGAAGAAAATTCATCCTTCATCACAGCAGTCTTTAGAGTCGCATGTGCTTCGCGCACTTTCTTTGCACCGGCGCTAATATTATCGAACAACATTGGGCTTGTTTGTGCCGCATTATACATTTGCCTTATCTTCACCAGCATTTCGTAGCGAAGGTTGAATGTAGAGTTGGGTGATTTTTTCTGAATATTATATGCCGTTCTAAGAGAACCATCTGCGTCTGTCAAGTTCTCATGAACAAACTTTGACAGCTCGGAATCTTTACCAAATTCAACTTCCAAGAGTTTTGCCGCATTTTGAACAGCTTCGTCAGTTTGAATAATGATTGTCTTAATGGCATCTCGTCGCTTTGTTTCTACAATCACCGTTCCGATAGCGTCGACTGCTGTGGCAATTAACTTTAGTTGGTCGTCCTTAAGAGGAAGGTCTGTATCCGTTACTTTCTTATAGGTCGCACTTAGACCACTCAGAGATCCGTATAGATCTGTTGATGCTGCATCGATGTCTTTGCGAAAATCTGCAGTTGCCAGGTTATCTAATGCCTTTGCATAATTGCCAAGCTTCTCAAGTACAGCGATGCGAATCTGATATTTCACTGAATCCGATTCTTTGAATAATCCTTCAAACGTCACGTCTTTAGGGGCAAGTGACTTATTTGCGGCAACATCATACATTTTTCGGTCAATTGTACTCGAATCGATCAATTCGAAAGCCTTCTTTGCGTCATCTGCGAGGGACGCTGTGGCCTTGCCGAATGCACTTATCTGCGTCAAGGAAGTTGTCGCGCATCCCTCCAGCAGAAGAATCATCATAGCCCCAATGACTATTGTAATTATTGTACTGCTCACCTGTTTATTCATGTGGCCTCCTTTTTAATCTGAAATGGTTACCAAGAACAATTTCGGCTCCGCAATTGGCCGTTGAAACAAAGTGTGCCTGCGTTTCTCTTTATTGCCGCACTGCTTTTGTGGTCGAGCTTTAATCATCCCACGAGTCCATATGCATGGTCTAACCGTAAAAGCATATTTGGCGTCAAGTCTTAAAAAGACAGTTCTTCAATACCTGTTCCCATATTCTTTCGGCCTATCGCTGAAGTATGAGCAAAATACCTATAACGATTGCGAAGATGGCCATGAGTACACTGAGTCCGGAAAAACCGAGACTCAGCAGTTGTATCAGGCCCTCTATGATGAGCCAGATACCCAACAAGAGTATGCCGAGATTCTTAGGTAGGTTAGGTAGGTTCATTGTAAGACTCCTTTCTGCGAATGAGTTCAGAGTGTTTGTCGGAAAGCTTTGGTAACGCTCCGCCTGAACATTATCCAAGCCCTAAACAATGAAATTGATACTTTTCATCATTCATATATGCCTGAATCGGGGAGATGTCAACGACATCAGGCGAATTTTTTAAGGGCAAATTTCAATAAATTCGAAGTGTAACTTTATGTGTTGCCGGAAATAACAATTACAACAGCTTCAGAAAGAACTATCTTAACCAGTATTTTTAAGAAAATATTAGTCCATAACATCTACAAAGCCTCAACCTGTTTGAGTCCGCAAGATTGAAGATTGCCAATGAAAAGTGTTGTTTCAATCTAACATCTCTCTGACTTTTTGGGAGAGTTTTTCAATTTGAAAGGGTTTCTGAATGAATCCTTTACAGCCGCGATCCATGATTGTCTGGGCTTCTCCGTTAAGGCTGTATCCGCTGGAAAGAAGAACCTTGATCCCCGGATTGATCTCCCGGAGACGATCGAAAGTCTCTCCGCCTGATATTCCCGGCATGATCATGTCCAGAATAACCAGGTCAATTTCGTTTCTTTTCTCCGTGAAGAGGGCTATTGCTTCCTGACCGCTTTCGACAGAATAGACCCGATACCCCATGGACTCCAGCAACTCCCTGCTCACTTCCAGAACTATCTTTTCATCATCCACCAGCAGGATCGTCTCCGTGCCCCTTTCGATTGTTCCGGTTGCCGTCTCTTCTTTTACCACTTCCTTCTCCGAAGCGGGCAAATAGATGGTGAATGTAGTTCCATGGCCTAGCTCGCTGTATACATTGATCATGCCCTTGTGACCCTTGATGATCCCGTAGACCGTCGCCAGCCCCAAGCCGGTACCTCTTCCCATTTCCTTCGTTGTGAAAAAGGGGTCGAAGATTCGCGCCCTTGTCTTCTCGTCCATCCCTATGCCTGTGTCGGTAACTGTTATTTTTACATATTTCCCCGGCTTCACAGAGTAGAGAAGCGCTTGTTCATCATTCAAAAAAATATTCTCCGTCTCCAGATAGATATACCCACCCCCAGGCATTGCCTGCCAGGCATTCACATATAAATTCATGAACACCTGCTCCATCTGCCCGATGTCAACTTCCACAGGGCATAGGTCCTTTTCGCATTTCATCTGAATGGTGATTTCCTTTTTGGTTCTCCCGAACATGGAGGAGGTCTTTTGGAGGAGATCGTTAATATCGGCGGGCTTGACTTCATATCTTCCCCCGCGGGCAAAACCCAACAGCTGTCTGGTTAAGTCCGCCCCGCTTTGCACCTGTTGCTCAATCCGTTTGAGTTTCTCATAATTCGGATCATTTTGGCTAATATTCAGCAATACCAGGGAAGCATATCCCTGGATCCCCATGAGCAGATTGTTGAAGTCGTGGGCAATGCCACCCGCTAACGTTCCGATGGCTTCCATTTTATGCGCGTTTTGCAGGCGCTCCTCCAGTTTTCGCTTTTCCTCCTCCACACGCTTGCGCTCGGTTATGTCTCGGGTAATACTGAGAAGATGGGGTACACCATTAAGATCGATCACGGAAGCTGACACCAGCCCATATCTTATTTCACCGTTCTTTCTTCGAAAAGTGGCTTCAAGGTTAATAACCTCCCCGTCCTTTTTTAATTTGGCTACCAATCTTTGTCTATCCTCAACATTGTCCCAAATATTAAATTCTATTGAGGTCTTTCCGATGATGTCCTTTTCCGTATATTTTGTACCCCTGGTAAAGCCTGGATTAATAGAGATATACATACCATCTTCGAGACGGCTGATGGCCATAGAGTCCGGACTGGTATAAAAAGCCTTGCGAAATTTTTCCTCACTCTGGCGTAACGCTTCTTCCATACTTTTGCGCTCGGTTACATCTCTGGAAACAGCACGGAAACCAATCGGTTTGCCTTCTGAATTCCTGATTAGAGATGCCGAAGTTTCGTAAATCGCTTTCGTCCCATCTTTTCTGATAGACTCAAGGTCTAGCAGTTCTATTGGTTTACCCGTCCGATAAAGTTCGTAGTAGAGCTGATACAATCTTTTAGCGGTTTCTTCATCTGTATGCCGCCGGTAGTTCATGCCGATCAGCTCTTCTTTGGTATATCCCAGAAATCTGCAGTTTGTTTCATTCGTAAATGTATAATTACCGTCAAGATCCAGCTCAAAATAGCCTTCCTGGATGCTTTCCAGAATGTTTCGATACCTTTCCTCGCTTTGACGCAGTTTCTCGAGCGCAGCCTCCCTTTGGGACTCCGCCTGCTTGCGCTCGGTAATATCACGGACATTCATGATAAAACCTGCAACAGCTGGATTATCCAAGAGATTTTTTCCCAGCCCATCAAAATAACGGGACGAGCCGTCTTTAAGCACCAGGCGGAATTCATTGGGGATCGCGGAATCTACCGCCAGAATAGCCTTGCCGAAATCATCGGCAGCACGCTCAACGTCATCCGGATGAATAAACGTAAATCCACTTTTACCGATTAGTTCCTCAGGTTTGTATCCGGAAAAACGCTCGATCGAACGGCTGCAATATTTTACGTCTCCGTTTTTATCCGTAATGATAATGACGTCTGAAGAGTTTTCTGTAATTTCCTTAAAGTATTCTTCGCTCTGGCGTAGTTTCTCCTCGGTCTGCCTGCGTTCGGTGATATCATTTAGAAAACTCAGGGTAGCTGGTTTTTCCTTCCATTGAATAACAGCTGTATTAAATTCAACCCACTTTACGGTTCCATCTTGGCTAATAATCCTGAAAGAGTAAGCAAGGGGAACTGACTCACCTTTCAGCCTTCTTATATGATAATCGACGACCATATTACGATCATCGGGATGGATAAAGTCTGTGAAAAGGTGGGCTACTAATATCTCTCCGGAAT
>Ga0154766_134_pt3 | contig 18296 bp, 31 predicted proteins | sample Rifle2008BG16ft_FD_105774 | JGI IMG/M metagenome (GOLD analysis project Ga0154766, IMG submission 105774) | Deltaproteobacteria bacterium RBG_16_44_11
TCAGTGTGATGATTGAATCGAAAGAAAACTTATTTGATGTCACTTTGAACCAGCCAAATTTAAACGGTAAACTGTAAAGAAGATCGGAACCATCAGATCCCCAGATTCGCCCAAAAGCATAACAAAGATTTTCCAGATAAGGCGGAGGACTGCATAAAAATGAGGGCAACGGTTCGACTGTCGGCAGATCAACAATTGTGTCCACTGCACCAACCAAATAAAACAAATATTCATCAGAATCAGTCACCCAGACGAGCGCTCCCGCGGGGCGGTTTAAGATCTGTATTCCACCTTCTACGGCGAGTTCAATCTGTGATATTGCGCCATTACCCGAAAGCTCGCCGTTAACCACATTGGTCATGCAAACATGGTAAGTGCCGGCAGGGAGGTTTCCATTGCCCAAAAGGAGCATTGCACCGGGAGGTTGCGGTACGCCCCATGGCAAGACGGAATTGGTCGCCGGATCAAAAACTCCCTGCCAGTACGAATTAGATATGTAAACTTTATCGTCAACATCGATATAGGAAAAAGGATGCTTTGGTCCAGCCACGGCGCCAATATTAACAGCATGGCCTTGGATATTCCGATAAAGTATTCCGTTGGCCACGCAGAGCATACAGTTATTGCCAGCCCAAAGGCTATGAGCACCGGCAAGTGTAATGAACAACGTCTTTCCTTTGCGGATGGATAAATGATTAGTCAAATCAACGTCAGCGTTAAGAATGATACGCGGTTCGGCAATACCAGTTTTTGAGTAAAATCGTTCCTCATCTTTAACGTTGTTGGCTCCGGAAAAGCCATTAACATTGATTTCAGACATTAATCGCACGCTCCCCTATCCTCAGAACCATCATCGCCATAATACTGAGGTTCTGCGTCGATCCCGATAAAATCACAAAGTTCTGTCATGGCCTCGTAAAATTTGCCTGTATGATATTTTGTACCGATTCCTGAATTGTCCTGGCCATCTTCGATAGCCTCTCCGAAAATTTCTTTAACGACATAATGTTTAACTAATCGTTCTTGCAGGTGCTCCGGAATGCCATCTGGCACATCGTCGTCGTCAGTCATGGCCGCGGGTTTTCTGTAATAATGGATACCCAAGGTTTGAGCAGCGGCCGGAATGCCCTGATAGTAAAGATTAGACCCTTTGACGCAGATTTTATAAATTTCCCCTGTCTCAGTTATATTCAGATTGCTAATCTGTTTTAGAAATAGCGCAAAGGAATAGTAATCTCCGCCGACAGGAGGGAGAATTCTATTGCCGCTTGAATCGACAATAACCATGACCTTCCGCTGGTAATCAGTTGGCAATGGAACCTTGGAATCTGTGGTGATGGTGGCCACGGTACCGACTTTAAAAAGATCTGGAAGAGGAGGTGATATCTGTCCGTTTGGCATTCTTATTCCCGCGGCAATTATAGAAACGGCACTATTTATTTTATCCGTTAAGATCGTTTCGGTATATGCCGGGTCTTGAATGATTTCTGTGATAGAAGTTAATAAAGCAGATAATTCCATTTTGTCTCCCCTTTAATTAAATAAAAACCTCTCTGGGTTTACGGAACAAAATAAATCCTTCTCGTTGTCACAGAGGCGCTTCGTGTTGCAAAATGTTTCTAAGTATTGATTATAAGAAGGACTCCAAAGCAGATTAATCATAAAATCTGTCCCAAAAAGAATCCTTTGTTTCGTGTAATGGGGAAGTTTTTGTTTATTCACCAAAGCAATTAAATCTTTGTAATATGAATCGGCAAAAGCCAAACAGGAAAAATCAGTATAAACATTTTCATAACTATTGACGAGTCTGAGAACCTTCGTCTGCCAATCGCTTTGAGAAAAAACCAACCAATTCTTTTTGTTCTGTGCGCCCATGTGAGCTAGATTTAGTTTCAGGGTCGGATATTCTTGGAGTACGCTTTCCCATTTATCCGGGGTAGTATAAACATTGGCTTCGTTGACAATAGCAAATCCACCATCACTGCAATGTGTCGTGACGGGTATCTTTTTGTTGCAGCAATACTGATAAAGGAATCTGACTTTTTCCTGTTCTTTAATATCCTGTGGCCAAGGGTCAAATCCCAAAGGTGGATATAATTTAACGCCGGCAAATCCCTTCACGGTTCCCATGTTTCCGTAAAGAACAGATATATCAGGTTTGTAGTTTCCAAAACACTCTGCCATGATTTTTTCTATTGTGGCCAACGTATAATTGGAAGTATTCAGGCTGATGAAGGGATAAATTTCAAACAGTTTTGATTCCTTCTCTACTAAAACGTGTTCGCAATTCACGGCGTTACCTTGTCGTGGAACCACTTCAAGGTCGAACATATTATAACAAGTGATGGCTTCGTACAGGTCTGTCATTTGCTCAACAATCGGCTTTTGTGCTGGCAGTTTATAGAATGTATCAGACATAATGTTTTTAAATCCGAAGTCCATAATAAGAGGAGTAAGGACAATTTTTTTATATTTATTGCCGGAGACAGTGACGACATCACCCTGTATGCAAGAAGATTGCCGCAGATAATATTCAAGGATGAGGAAGTAATTACCCAGGTCGTTTTCCATCATGCCCAGAAGATTTTTTACAACCTTATCTTTCCCGAGAAAACCCATTATAGGCGCACTAATCGGAGTCGTCATTAACAATAGACGCCAATTCATTCTCTGAATAAATGCTAAGAGGTTTGGATGTCCCAAAGTAAGCGCGTGAAAATGAATATCGTAAAATTTTTTCATATTATTTTACCTTCTCCCACTTTGCTCTTTTCTTTGCTTCATTAAAAGCTTCAATGGCCTTCTCTTTTGTTTTTAGTTTCCGTTGTTTTAAAATATGATTGTGCGCTCTCTTAAATTCCTTAAAATCCAATGAGCCATAGTACGAATAGTTTGTTCCTTCTTCACAGTAATAAACGCGATAAACCACTTCATTGAGAATCGTAGCTTTATAGAGCAGATAATCATATTTGCATGGTTGATTGTAATCAATATGACAAGCTAGAGCATTTACGCATGGCGGTTGATATGGCTGGGCGAAAGACAACACTGGAAATATTAAAACTATAAATAAAATACTAATTATCTTTTTCATTTCTTACCCTCCCTTATAGCAAGCCCAGTTTGAACCGTGTCCGTTTATAATCGCCCACTTTAAAAGCCATCTTTGATCTTGCTCCGATTCAATTTTAAGGTCTTTCCGGACAGCTAAACCGGTAAACCAATCAAATGTTTTCCTCCAAAATTGGGCGCAACCACGCGCCTTACAATGATATTTTTTAGCACAAGTACTTGTTTTGCAATAATAAGGGGATGGTATATTTTTATCACAATCACCCCAAATATTATTCTGCCCACCGCTTTCACATAAAATAATTTCATCAACCAATCGGTCAATCCGATCATTCCATATAACGCTTTCTTTGCCTTCACGAGCAAAACCAACAATACATAAAATTATTAAACACAAAATTAGTTTCTTCATCAGAAGTTAACCTATGTGTCCTTACCTGCACAACGGGTGGAACGAATATTTTTTCATGTGGTCTCCTCAAAATGCGGTTTATCTGGTTTCGGGTTCCCTTTGGCATCCTTAAACCGTCCGCCCCACTTAATTCTTTCACCACCTATCTTTTCACCCAATAAACCAAGTTCTTCGTATTCCGGGATGCCATCGGCATCAACATCTTTATCTTCCGTTATATATTTACCGGCTATAACAATTCCAAAATCTACGGCATGTGCCTTGTCATTCGCCGGATCGAGGTCAAGTAAATTAATGATATGCTTTGATGCCATCGTCCACGTAACTTTTCGATTCTCTTTTTCCGTAATTGCCGGCCAGCCAACACCAAAACGTAAAAGATTTACCTCAGTCAACAGCTGTCTTCCCTGGGCAAAAAGAGCCATCTGTTCCTGAAATAAACGATCCACAGAAGTCACGATTACAAGATGTCCCAATTCTGTTTCTGATTGGTAAATTAATTGAAGAGAAAATTCCTTCATAAACGGTGTGGTCATTTCAAGATTTCGGCTCATTTAAACTCCCGTTGGCGGTTTTCCCGTTAATAATCCTTGACCAATATGGGCACATACTCCGCCCAAAAATCCGGTTACGGCTGCGATAGAAGCATTTAACTTCCACCGTTTATTTACCTTCTTGTCTAAAAGTTCTAATGCTTCTTTATTTTCGCAACCAACGCGAAGCGTTCCCTGAGTTAAATCAAAAAGGACATTCAATTTATCTTTTGTGGGCATTCCTGTAAATGTTGCCCTGGTAATTTCCACGCCGCTCATAAACACGTCCTCCTTTTTTTATTTTAAGCGCCTGCTTATCCATTATTGGACGTTTTTAAAAAACCCTCCTCCCGTTGAGAAGAAGGAGGGTTTTTTGTTTATGCCTTTGCCTCAAATTTATGCTTCCGAGGCTGCTTGTTTGACATAAGCGAACTCGTCAAATTCGATTTCGACGAGAGCGGCTCCTGCTGCGCCATTGGCCACCAGTTTGATAACCTGGTTTGCCGGAGTAGTGTCCGCGGGATCGAAAACCAATCCTTTGTTGGTCACATCCGGGACGCCTGTTTCGACAACAAGGCCAGCGGTCGTAACGGCGGTAAGGGTATTTACCGCGGTCGTATCTCTCGACGCAATAATCGTGTCACCCGGCTCAACGGTATTTGTTTGATATACCGCTTTCAGGCCAGAGACGACTCCTCGACACGGCGCGGGAACGTACACAGTTCCATCGCTTGCTAAAGCTACAAGTAATCTAATCATTTTAAAGGTCTCCTTTAATTTTTTTAATTGTTAAGCCGCAGGCGCAAGGATACTTATGCCTGTGGTTGCATCAACCTGAGTTGCGTGTGTCCTGTCCTTAACAAAATTTCCGTTCCATTCATCACCTGTCCCAGGGTAATAACAAGCTTGGTGATACAAGCTGCCCAACTGGTTTTGCGTAACAACATTGTACCCACCGTCCGAAACTCCATGAACATCAATGCCAAGGACAGTTAATGTGGCGGAATATGTACCAGCAGCGGCCAAACCGCCTCCAGGCAGGACATTATTTTTAATAACGCTGAGTTTCATCGGTGCAACAATGTGATTGAGGTTGGAATTAAAAACATTTCCTTCAATAAGCATACCGCTGATATCGGATGCGCCGGAACTTTTGATGGCTGTCCCATAGGTCGCGGTATTCATATAAAAGAATTCGTTGTTGATAATTTTAGTATTGTCACAATCACCGGTCGTGTAAATGGCGTACCAAGAACCTGCTTTCCCCTGAAAACGATTATTCTTGATAACAGCGTAAGTGGCACCATTGAGGTAAATTGATGCAGGAATACCCGCAGTGTAGGTCGGTGGCGCAAATCTAATATTTTCAACAACGACATCGGCAGCGGTAATGGTAAGTGTTTTTGTGTCCGTTGCAGAAGTCCACTGCGCCCTATGAGGCGTTGACCCTATACCGACAATACGCACACCGGCCACAGCGACTGTCACGGCTTCGCTGAATGACCCTTTAATGTAAATAGTGTCTCCAGCCACTGCCACGGCCACGGCTTCGGTAATTGTTTTACAAGCAGTTGCCAAAGACCTACAATTCCCGCTGGCTGTTACGGCACTATTGACATAATAGAAGGTCCCTTCGTGTTGACCCATATAAAAGTCACTGATGGGTCGGGAGGCTGCATTACCGCCTACCGTTAAAACTCTTTCCGCACCGAGTACGGGAAAAGCAAACAGTACCGATAAAAACAAGCCGATTAAAAGACTGGTTATTTTTTTCATGCTCATTCTCCTTCTTTAAAGCGGTTATCTGAAAGAAGGTGGAGGGTTTTACGCCTCCACCATAACATCAACATAAAATTACACGTTTACCGTTACACCGGTTCGGTGAGGTTGGTATGCCGTACCTGCATTTTACGGTTGGAACAATACAGGTTTCCTCTCCAGCGGGTATTCGCGGAAATCGTATCTGGTTGACCCAGGACTTCCCTGTTTGCCCAAACCGGTTTCGTGAACTGGTAATCCTTGTGGCTGCGGAGCTCGAGGAAATTGAGGTTCAGCGCATCAAGGTAGCCTGCCGTCACGTAGGGATCACCGACAATCGGAGCGCCTTTATGGAGAATATTCTTCCAGCCTGCTTCGACCATTTTGGTTTCGGTGTATCTCTGTTGAGGGTGAAGTGATCTCTCATAACCATCCCGAAGAGTCGGCGTTGTGACGCAGAAATTCGGGAGTAATTCATCGAGTTCACCCATGTTCGGAGCGCGGAAAATCTTCTGCATTACTTCAAAAGAAATTGCTTCCGCATCCACAATGACGTTGGCCTTCCAATCAGTCACTACGGATTCTGCGATAGACCCGTATTCGAGGGCGGTATTGGCATACTGGAACAAATCGCCCAGACCGTTTATCCTCGAACTGTCAACCGCGGCAAGAATTACATCTTCCGCCATCTGAATTCGTGCGGCTTTGATGATGCTTTTCATGTACTGTTTGGTGAGGGAAATAATCGCCTCGTCTCCGGTGTTCTGGGTCTGATCATCCAGATTGAGGGTATTGGAACCATAGACACCGGCCCATCCGAAACGGGCTGCATCGATGATATTCTTTTTCGCTTGGATAATTACGGTGGATGCCCCGTATCCGCCTCTGTTGGAAGTGTTGTATTCCAACGGGACTTTTACCATGAGCCCGCCGTCCACGACTTCGTGGGGTTTTACTTCCCAATTATCTTTGGCTATGGCGTTGCCCATCAATTTCCACAAAAGGGCGGATGCCTTGTTTACGATATCGACTGGCTCGGTATTCAGCCAGAAATATTCTGTCGTCGCATTCAATTGGTTAATTAATGACATATATTTTCTCCTGTGCTTTATTTGTTAGGCACAGTATTAGGCAGCGGAGTTGGCTTTATCTAAAGCAGCCTTCATCCCCTGATCCAGTGCTGCGCCTGTTACTTTTGCTGGTTTAGTTACCTGGACAGTTTGAGTGCCCTTGGTAATTACTTTTCCCGTCGCATCTTTCCCTTTTTGAAGATCCAAAACCCTTTTCATTTCGTCATTTTCATCTTTCAGTTTTTTTGCTTCAACTGCGATATCGTCACGTTGGATCTCCCGGAAAGCCACAAGTGGATCAGACATGCCGGTTTTATCATTGGCGAGGTATTCTTTAATCCGCGCCTGCATTTCCGGCGTGTTAAAAGTAGGATTTTCAGTTAAAAACGCTTTATGGGTCGCCTTGATGTCTCTATCGTCCAATTCTTTCTTGAAAATAGAGCTGGCTGCGCCAAGTGTTTTTTCGTGTTGTTCAGCCGCAGTGATATCGCTGACCTTGCTGATGAGTCCGCTGAGGGTTTTTTGATATCCGTCAGCCATCGGGTCAAGTTCATTGATTTCTTTCTGCACGGCCGCTTTTTGGCCGGCGTAGTCGGTACCTTTCTCTTTTTCCACCACGGGTTTTGGGCCTTCGGAGTTCTTTTGTTCAAGTGTTTTTGTTAGAACCTCGTTCTGCTTTCGCAGTGTGCCGAGTTCATTGCCTTGTTTACTTAACGCTTGATTAAGATTCTCGAATCCCTTCGCGGCTTCTTCAATCGTTTTATAGGTTGTACCTGGGATAGCGGGTTGATCTGCACCGTCAGCACCATCTTTACCGTCCTCTTTGCCGCCAGTATCTCCGCGCTGGTTCATTAAAGGTTTCAATAATCCCATGACTACGCTTTTGAACATTCCTGCTTTTTCCATTGTGTTTCCCATTTTCTTCTCTCCTTCTGGGCAGTTCGCATTGAGGTTGTCCGGTTTCCGGCCTCGCAAATCTGTTGTCCCGCTGGTTAAATAAAAAAAGCCCGGAGCCACTGCACATTTTCATGTGTTCTCAGTGAGTCCGGGCTTTGTGGTAACTTATTTAAAAGTCCGTTCAGTAACCGTTATGTAATTATAAATTATTTCATTTTAAATTTTCCTTCTCGTCTGGTCGGTTAAAAAAGTGTCTCCAATTGATCCTTGTGACAAATTCATTTCTAATGTTAATTCACATTTTCCTGTCTTTACCGTAGAAGTCAAGAAAATTATTTGTTTCCTCACTTCTTTTAAGAACTCATCTATTTTTTTATCTCTAGCAGCATCGTCCATCAGCCCACACAAGCAATGCCTTTCTTTTTCATATAGGCATTATATTCTGATCGTGATTCTATCGGTTTTTCTCCCGGACGTTGCAGTGTTTTTAATGCAGATGGGAGCCACTTAACATCATTGATGCTGTCTGCTTTTACCCCTCCAATGCTTATAATTTTTTTGGCGAGACAGCCACAAGCGCATCTGATTCTTCTCGGAACGCGATTAATCTTATGGAATTTCTCAATAGTCTTTTTACAAATTCGACAATGATATTCATATACCGGCATACTTACTCCTTCATCGCGTCAGCTAAATCTTTTTTGCGTTTTATGATGGCCTCTGCTACCTGACGAGCTGTGCCAGTGCCCAGTAATTTCTTATTTTCTTCGGCCTCTTTTTGTTTTTTCAGAACTTCTTCCATCCCTACATCCATTTTTGACTTTGGTTGGTCTGCCATGATTATAAACTCCTTATTTGTTGGTTCGGCAAAAGAAAGACTATATGTTCTAGTTTTCCAAGTTTTACGCCTTTTGGGTTAGGATCAAATTCAACTGTTGCTTCCCATTTCCATTTATCTTCATCTTTTATTTCAATATAATTCTCTTCGATGCGCCTACACTTACCAATAACTGCATGAGTCTCTTCAATGCTATCTGGGGTCGTAAAAACGGCAATACACCAGGAATTAAGAAAAAGAGAGTGTTCCAAATCCTTTGGGTGAACACAGATTATTCCTATCCTTTCGTTTAAACACCATTCATATAATTCACCAAACCATCCGGTGCCACTCAAATTAAAATCTGGTATCCCTTCAATCGGCCTTTCAAGAATAGACGCCACACATGCCAATAAACAATTACCATTGCCATTACCAAATTTTGTCTGCTGTATTCGGATCATTTAAACTCCTGGTGCGGCCGGTGCCTTCCCTTCCGTTGCCGGTGGTTTCTTTGTGTCCCCTGGACCTCCTTGCGGCTCCATGAGCATCTGCTTTAATTTTATTGCTCCATCTTCCGGCAATCCTGCATCAATTAAGATTTGTAAAGCTTGATCCAGTTGACTTTCGGCGGTTCGCTCAATTTCCTCTTTCCAGTTTGGCCAATTTAACGCTTCCAATAGGCCGCGTTGTCCGATAAACTTCCCCTCCGCTAATTTGAAAGCTAGGTCTTGAATTTGTAAACTCGTGCGTGGCGTAGTCGAACCTGCTTCGACAACATAACCAAACCTTCTCCCGGCATAATTTGTCCCTCTGAATTCTGTGGGTTGTCCGCCGACGTTTACAGAATCCACCTGTGTCCCAAAATTCTGATATAACCCAATCGCCCAACGAGCTCTGTTTTCCGCAATGTTATCGATGGCCGATGTTTTGGTCTGCATGACGATCTGATTACGTTCCTGTAATGCGACAATGGCCGAGGCAGCAACTATTCTGGATGGACTTTTACCTCTGTCGGCATCCTCAATCTGGTATATCCGGTCAAAAAATTTCACGATTAAATCCAACACCTGAAAGAAGGTGGAGGGTAAGCTGGGAATTTCTAAAAACTTAATCAGCGCATTTGGAGTTGTGGGCATTAAAATCAGTCTGCCCGCTTTCGTGATTGAACTCTCGATCATTTCCCTGGTAATCCCGCAGTGCTGTTGAACCACCAGTGGAGGCGTCATAACATTAATCACGTAGGCGATAAGTTTTGAGAAGATTAAATTGATTTTGACAATTAAATCTCCAACCTGTTCGGAGGCAGCAAATCCCCAAATCGACACTAAATCCTTGTAGGAATTAGCGTGATATACGGGCAGTCTCCCCCAGGGAAAGGTTGCGGAGGCTTGCTCCATCGGAAGTGCCGGGTTAATATTCGGATTCGCCGAATCATCCAAAACCATATAGCCGCTTTTATCTTTGTGGGTGGGGTTCTTCGCTTTGGTTATTGTTATTTTCCGAATGCCATCAGGACAAATCTTTTCTGTCGTGGATATTATCTCTATCTTTTGGGCTCCTGCATCATCCAAGAGCGGCTGTTGAGTTACTTCATCGATTAATGGTTTTTCTATGGTCGATGTATTTGTCCGGTCGTCCCTCAGCCATACTTCAATAATTAAACACCGCTCAATGGCCTTCGCAACGCCTCCCTCTCCGGGTCTAACAACCGTCATTGGGTCGGCATAGTTTCCTACCGTCTGTTTCTGCCCACCATAAGCAGGCGGTTTAAAATCTTCTCTGACGGATCCCAAAAGGTCATAAGCTTCGTCTTTGGCAATTCCGGTGACTTCGAATTCAGCTTCGATTTTACTGACAAAACCTAAATAAGCATAAGCGATATATGGCGCTTCCTCAGAAATATCATCCCAATTACCAGGCGCGGGAAAGAAAGTGAACGGATCGGTAATCATAATATCGGGGCGATCTTTTAATTTATCCCAAAACGGTTTCTCTGATGTAAGTCCATAGACTTCCATTGTCCGGGCAGTCGTTCTTGTTTTGAGCAATTGGTCTGTATCCTTCCACCATTTTTTAAGTTGCATACTCAGAACATTTTCAGCATCATCACCTATGCCGTCCAGATCGACCACCTCTCCGGTAGGATTCCTGGCGGTGATAGTGCTGACCGTTCTTTCAACGTTGGCAAAATATAGATTTACCGGCGTCAGGTTCTTTTTTTGTTGCGGTCCACCCTTCTTGGCCGTTACCTGCCGGCTGGACTGACCGCGGTAAAGAGCATAATTATTGAGAAAATCATTTGGTTTCCCTAAGCGTTCCTTTTCTATTCTTGCTATTTCGAATAACTGGAATGCAAAATCGGCAACATCGACATGGCCACGAGGAGGAATATTTGTTAAATTCCATTCATTTTCCATTTTTAATTCTCCTTATTTTTCTTTAGTAATCGTCTTGTTTCCCACGATCTTTTCATTGCCTCTTTCGTGCGTTTTTTCCCAGTGTTTGCCGCACTAATTTTTTTTCTTGTCGTTTCAGATACTATATGGCCGGTACGTGCCACAGATAGTTTCTTTCTTGCCGCTTCTGAAAAAGGTTTCCGTTTCCCTTTCATTTTTTCCTTGGTTTCTTCTGATACTTTACGCCCCTTATTCCCCGATCCTTTAGTATTCCCAAGTTGCGCTTTATGTAATTTAATTCTTGTTTCCAAAGATGGTATATGGCCGGACATCCCCTGCCCTCCATCTGTAAGATTATACCCGTTGGGAATTTTCGTATTTAAAAGATTTATAAATTCCCTTTCCATCTCAAGTAATTTTAATTCATCATCGTTCTGATAAAGAACGACCCACTGGAAAGATTCAAGGCCGTATTTTCGGATAGCATTATGGAAGTAGGAATTAGAATTTGTCTTTGCAGCCTCTACATGGCGACTGACACGCCTGTTAAGGCTTTTTACGGTTTTACCAACATAACATTTTCCGTTAATTAAATTTTTCGCTTGGTAGATACATCCCATTTGTCTTCCTTGCTTCTATAACCAGTTCATCTGCTGGCAGGTATTTTCTAAAATTTTACTTAACTGATCGCTCATTTTAAATCGTTCTTTGTTGATTCTTAGACTCTCAACAATATTTCCATCCGCGTGACGCTCAGTTGCGGCATTCCAGTCGCAAACCATTTCCAATAAATCGATCAGGGTCATTCCGTCAATCCCATTCTCGAAATGTTCTGGATGATGGCTGTTATTTTCGTAATGATGTTTCAGGGCAACATTCATTTCGGTAAGTAATTCCTGCTTATATCGGTTACTACCATATGTCGTTCCTTTGAGACGCGGAGTATAAATATCAAAGGTTTTCTTTTCGACGTCTCCAAGTTTGCTTTGATCGTGGCATTCGGCGCGTACCTTCAGCAAATTGATTGCTCCGGTCATGAGTCGGCGGACACGTTCAATATGCTTCTTTGTCTCTGGTGCGCTGTCGTAATTTTCAGTCATTTCTTACTTCCGTTTCTTCGCTTTTTTCTTTAACGCGTTGGCTTTCTTTTTCGTTTTCTGTTTGGGTGTTGGAGGTTGCGGTCCCGAAGGCGGCAAGGGCGAGTCTATGGCCGGTGCACTTCCAGGAATTCCTACGCCATCTTCAAGTCCGGGAACCGGTGTTTCTCCGGCGTGAGTAATTTCAGCGTCAGCCTGATCATTCAGTTTTGCGCCTTCATGAAGAGGCGCTGGTTCTTCTATCGGTATTCTTATCTTATTCCCATCATCACTAAATGAATTTAATGGTTGAATTTTTTGTGCGTCTTCTGGTGTTAAAATAACTTCCAATCTCCCTGAAGGTGCAAGTGGCGCGGTACAGCCAGGGCAGAGCATTTCGCTACACAGCGTCGTGGAAACGGCCGCTCCCTCAGCATCAAAAGCAGCCCATCCCCAGCCCTTCCATGGCTCTAATAAGCGAACCATGGCGCCGTTTGGCCGGACATTAAGATCGAACTTCTCTGTGGTTTCGTGAAAAATCTTCTTACAGCCTGGGCATTGAACCTTTAATCCTTGCATTTATTTTTCCTCCATAATATCTACGAATTTAAAATATCCTTTTTGTGGTTTTAGCCCAACCCTTTTCCCAAATAAACTCAATAAGTATCTTTCCATAGCGTCCCGTGCTGCCGCCACCATGAAAGCCTTTAAGGATCTCATTGTTTTCTTGTTTTTTTCTATGTCCTTATATGTCATAGAATCGCTTCCGTAGCAGCCTGTTATGTAGGTCTTCCCCGATATCGATTTCAGGATCACAAGTGCTTTAACCACTACGCGCAATCCCCCATCAGGAGGTCTTGACCAGTCTGGTTTTGTGGTCGTGCATATCGTTGAAATCTTCCGTTTTATCTCATAAAGTCTAAAGTTGGTTAGGTGACATTTCGCTTTCATTGTTCCTTCCCTCCGGTAAATACATCTAAAAACTTTTTCGTTTTCTCCAAAACACTCTTTTCTGCATTACCTTCCGGAAATTCTTCATTGTCCAAGCCATCAGTAATAGAAAATACCTGCCCTTTAGGTTCTTTGAAAAGCCCTTCTCCGGGTGCTGCTTTACTTTTAAACACAAGCCAGCCGCCAACTATAACGCAGATAAGCGCCAAAACAACACCCGCGCTTATTAAAATTAAGACGTGCCAAATACTCATCATTGTTTGGTTCCTCCCTTATCGCCCAAAATTATCAGATTGCTTTTCTCTGGCGCCGCTGGTCCCTGCACTGGAGCATCTTCTTTTGGTTTCATATCTGCTGGCTCCCCACAATCTAAACAACGGAATCCAGTCTCACCAAAAATTACTCCGGCCTTTCCATTCGGACTCACTATGGCAGATACTTCGTACAAGTGGATTGCCGGTACAAAACTTTCGCCTCCGCATTTACATTTTCTTTTATTCAGCGAACTCAACGGTATTTTTAAATTAATCTGTTCCGTTTTCATATTTCCTCTCCTTTTTGCCTCACCCATTAATCGGTCTCCCGGCTTCTTCTTTTTTAAACCTTGTCTCCAGTAATATTTTTGTGTCTTTTATCGCAACTGCCAATTGGCTGATGTACCAATAATGAGCGGGATTGCTTACTCGCTTTATTAAATACTTCAATAGGACAATTGCTATTTTTAAAACTATTTTATCTAATTTCATAACTCACTCAATTCTTTTTGGAGTAAAGTGCGTTCAGCAACATATTCCTTTAAAACTTCGTCATAAATCCGTTCTTTTATTGACTCTGGTACTGTTGCGATATTCCGCACTCCGGACTGGGGATATTCTATGTATAGGTTCACTTTCGCAAGAGGCCGTTGTTCTGCTTCTATTTTTGAGATTATTAAATTCAGACTCGTAATTTGTCTTTCAATTTTATTTGCTTTTTCTAATGTTTCAGAATTCATTGAACCAATTCCTCCTCCTCAATGTTAAAAGCGTTCTCTCTCGTTTGGTCTAGCCATTCACAACGCGACAATAACGAATGAACCAATCCTCCCGCTCCCAACACAGCCGGGTCTTTGTCTCTAAATTCCCGCAATCGATTCTTGAGAATTTCATTCTTGCCGAAATAGAACCTGGTATTCGACGGCATTATGCACGACCTCAGGCTCCGGACATAGTTGTCGAATCTTTTCGTGTCGTAAAAATCATCAGGCGGAATAATCAGGACTGCCGCTTTTTCTCCTCCCGCAGCTATCTGTTTTTCGTTGTACAATGCCAACGTAGTAACAAATCTCTCCGGATCACCGAACCATGCCTGCAAAAGATTGGGGTGCAGTCCATAACCATATTCTTCCCTTATTTTAAGGCAATTATTTAACAGCGTCGGAACGTCTTTGCTCTCCGTTTCGATCAATAATTGGAAGAGCGCGTTCTGTGGGTTTTCTTCTTTCTTTGACTTGACTATCCCCACAACTGCGGCATATCCGGGCATCCCTTCATCTTTGTCTGAGACTTCCGATGGCCAGGCAAGACATCCGTAAAGGTCATAATAGAGTTGGCCTGTTTCGGTATTCTCATAATGAAACGGCCGCTCAACCATTGGTTTGCCGGTAACAATAGATTGATCAATTTTGGCCTGGTATAGTTCCCATGCAAAGGGATGAGTTATTTTTTTAATTTTGCAGGTCATATATTCCTAATTAATAAATCGAGAAAGTTCTTTGCCGCTCTATTGGCTATTGTATGAATCTCCCCACTGCTTTTATACTTCTTTTTACAGTGGTAAAATTCATCTTTAAATGCCATAGCAACATTGGCTTGCCACGCATAATAAAGTTCTTTATCTTTTTTTATTTTCCTGAGAATGTTTTCCCTATCCAAAATTTTGGCAAATTCTTTCGCTAGTTCAGGAATCATAGCAAGGTGTTTTGTTTCTTTGCTACACCACGCTTGAGCTGCTTTTTCTATTGATTTTCTTGTTGACATCGCTCCCTCCTAATTATCTGATGGGTACGCCTCAAAATTACAATCAGCGAAGAAACCGCCTTGGCCAGCAAACGTCATAGCCAAACAATCCAGGTAATTCGGTGATCGTTTTAATATTTCTTTCATATCGGCTTTCTTCATAACTTCGATTTTTCCGGAATCTGTGTCATAAGTTGGCGCTGATAATTCTTCAATCAATTCCTCATTCGGCGGCAGCATGGCGCTCGGATCTGTTCTCAACCATTCGCGGACTGCCCACAATAGCTGATCCCTTAAAATGCGGAATTCTCCCATTTCTGTTTTTAATGTAGGTCGTTCAGCAACCTTGATCCCGGTAGCAACGCATTTTGATAGCTGCATTTGTGGAGCGACACCGACACCGACGCCCGTGGCATCAACCATCGCGTGTCCGATCCCAGTGTGTGATTTATACCAATCGACTGCCCTTGAACCTGTTTCGATGGTATCAACGCCTCCCCAGGGTGTGAACTGCGTAAGATAGCCTCCATATCTGCCAACGGCAACGTTCAGATCGTCGCCCATTTCAGCGCAATCAAGGCCCATTATGCCGATAGACCCTGCGGGCGGAACATCGCCGTGCTCGAGAACATACATATCGTAACGCGCCCGCGCTCTGGAGATCCATTCAGTTGAAATTAATTGATTCGTGCCCTGAGCTGGGTATTGCCCTAACACCATGTAGGAGAAAGCTGGATTGATTATTTTGCGTTTGCCTTTTAACAATGCCGGATAGGTACCGCCTCCAAGTCTTTGGGCTACGGCGCCAACTAAAAACTCTGGGACAACAAAAAGAACTTCCTTCTTTATTTTCTCATCTGGATTCAATGGGCGAGTCCATTCGTTGATTCTGCGGACTGTGGTTTCTCTGGTTACTGCTCCAGGAATGATATCTTTACCCGTGAGCACATTCGGGTGTCTTAACGCTGATAAATGAACAACGCTTACTGTATGGTCTCTTTGCATCCGGAAGACGGCACCGGCAGCTTGCCGCGGATTCAGCATTATAAGCAATCGGACAAAACCTCCGGACATACAGGATTCAATGCCTTTGTAAACATCTTCGGGAATGGCATCGCCTTCATCCAACACAAAAAGTAAATGTCTTTGATGTTTCCCTGAAAACTTTGCCTCTCTTTCTTTCGCGGTACCTGAGCTCGGGATCGATACGCCGGTGAGAAAATCCTTTGGACCGCGCCGAATATCCAATGTCGTCACCGTATCCTCCAGAAACATTTCCGGCTTTTTAGCAATAATAGATCCAATTTCACCCCAGAGAAGGTTTTTAAGATTTCCAAAAGGAGGAGCCGCTGCGGTAAAAACCTCGCAATCCTCAAACGCTTTATAAAACCATACTGAAGCTCTAGCGGCTCCATGAGTTTTCCCGGTTGCATTACTGGAAACAGCCACGGTTACTTGATGGTCTCTTACAGATTCCATCATCTTCACAATGTCGAGGGTTAGGGTTTCTCCTAATTCTTTTTCGCAAAAACCAACTGGATCGTTTTCGTATTGCTGATATGTTTGCTTTGAAGTAAGAATTGTAACAGCTTCCGGCTGCAATCGAGAAGTGAATGCGGCAGCAAAATTTTGAAGAGATTTAACTGGTATTTGTGACGTCTGCATTTTTTGCCTTTATTTTGGTTCTGTTTCTTTTACTTCTTCGAGGTTTTGACAATTCAGGTCTATTGTCCCGCTACCCAAATGACCTTTTTCCGTTGGCCATACCGAATGAATCCCCCCGATAGCACCTTCAATAAAATGCCTATCAGTACACTTATCCTTTTTAATACAATTTCCGCATCTCGTGTTTAGTGAATATGACATTTTTAATTTCCTCCTTCTTTAATTTTATGGTTGTTTGCCTAGCCAAAAATCTTTTTTTAAAACGACACAAAGTAAAATATAAATCTTTCCAATCTTCCACAGACCACTGAAGGTTTTTGGGTATAGTAAAAGATTTTTCCGACATTATTTACCCTTCATCGCTATTAGTTTTTCTTTTACTGCTTTCGCATATTCGGGTGGTAATGCTGCCAAAATTAATTCAGCCGTTTCACTGTCAATACCGAATTTCGTTTCGCTCTTCTCGCGCCACTTGTCAGGTTGTCTATTTTTTAACCAAAAGATCATTGACGTAGGATCTGGAGCGTAATGTTTTATAATGTCTGTTTTAATAACCACGCCGTACGCGATCTTTATATCGGTGTCTGGATGCTGATAGCCAAGAGCTCGTTCATATAACGCCTCTTCAACCCTGCTATCTGCCACGCCTTTTTCTCGTTTTACAGTGTGAAAAAACTCCGGATATTCTTTCTTCCAATTTTCTACTGTTCTCCTAGTAACATCAAGGGCTTGCGCAACCTCAGCGTCAGTAAAACCGCGCTGGTACATTAAAGAAATAAGTTTTTTCTTTTGGATGTAATTATCAAACTTCGAGGGTCTTCCGGTTTCTTTCTTTTCATCGCTCTTTGTTTTTTGAGTTTTGATTGTCTTCCCGACCGGATGTTTCCCCTTTTTGATTTTTTTCTGGGGTTTCCGTTTCTTCGGTTTAGCCATATTCACTCCTTCATTAATTTTACCCTGGCATTGGCCGTTTTTATTGCAAGCGCCTCGTCTCCAGTATCCTTGAGGATGCCGTTCGCAATCTGCGCGGCTTTCTTGGCTTGCTTATCCGTTAAATCTCTATTGTGTTTTTTTCTAAATTCTTCGGCGCTCCAGGGCATAGTAATCACCTCTCATGTCTTCATAGTATTTCCGGTTTCAATTAAATCAACTCTTTTTTTATAGTGCCCCTTTGGTTTCCGTTCCCGGATCACTAAATTAACTCTTGGCTCCAGTCCTTGCCCGTCTGAATAATCATTTGCTGCGCGAGGCTTGCAATTCCGGCAGAGACTATCTTTCCGACAATTTCTGCCTTGATGCGGCCTGCCGCAGCACGGGCAAATACAATCCACTATTTCTGCGTTTCGTTTGGTCACGTCTCTTTCCCAAAGATTGTTTTAATTTTTGACATCATGCTTTGTGGTGCTTTTTCTAACGGCACCTCTTTCTTCATCTCGGTAAATACTATTTTTACTTTTTCCCGCGGTCGGGGTTTTTCCAGTTCTGTTTTAATTAGATTTCGTGCATGGTAGCGCCTTGCTCTTCGGTTCACGCCGGCACCCGGTTTTAAATATTCATTAAGGTTCTTTGCCTGAACTTTTTCTTTGAGGCTTGGATTTATTATCGCGCACATATAGATTCCTTTTTAAGTGCATTTCTTGATATTATTT
>Ga0154766_103_pt1 | contig 18218 bp, 15 predicted proteins | sample Rifle2008BG16ft_FD_105774 | JGI IMG/M metagenome (GOLD analysis project Ga0154766, IMG submission 105774) | Deltaproteobacteria bacterium RBG_16_44_11
GCTGAAGGCTGACTCCCTTGCTGACCTAACCACCCAATAACCTGAAGGTCACACGAGGTGGCGCGAGGTCACACGAGGGAACGCGAGGCTGAAGACCGAAAACCGGAAAATATAAAGTTGGGATAATGATGTTTTTGTTAACTAATGATGATGGGATTTATGCCAAAGGGTTAAGCTCTCTTTATGAGGAGCTTTCCCGCGAGGCGGAGTGTTTAATTGTGGCGCCGGAAATTGAACAAAGCGCTGTAGGACATGCTATTACTATTTTTCGTCCCCTGATGGTGCGCCGCGCCACAAAAAACGGGAAATTTTTAGGCTATGCTGTTTATGGTACACCTGCAGATTGTGTGAAAATCGGCATCAAGGAGTTAGCAGAAAAGCCGGTGGACATGGTCGTGTCGGGCATTAATCGGGGATCTAACGCGGGCATAAATGTACTTTATTCGGGCACAGTATCCGCGGCAACAGAAGCGGCCATCATGGGCGTTCCCTCTCTTGCTATATCCCTCGACACGCATAAAGAAGCGGACTTTACCTATGCTGCCAAGTTTGCCCGCAAAATGGCCAGGTTAATCTTAAACAATCCAACTCTTCGGGGCAGCGCCGTCAATATCAATGTTCCCTGCCTGCCTAGCAAAGAAATCAAAGGCGTCGTTGTTGTTCGGCAAGGTAAAACAAATATTATCGAGACTTTTGAAAAACGCATGGATCCGCGCGAAAACACTTATTACTGGATTTCCGATAAATATACAGCTGTGGCCGAGGAAGAAAACTCGGATGTTGCCGCTTTGGCCGCAGGTTTTGTAACGATTACACCGATTCAATACGATTTGACCAAATACGATTTGCTGGATTCGCTGCGGCAAATCGTTGCGAATGGTGAGCTGTAAAAAAAGCAAAACATCAGCGCGTCAGCAAGACGGGAATAGGGCTTTTTTTAATAACCTGGGATGTAGTACTGCCCATGAGCAGTGCACGCAGACGATTATGTCCAAAAGCTCCCATCACCATTAACTCCACCGCGCCTTCTTTGATAAATTTTATTATTTCTTCTGCTTCCTTGCCCGGCAGAACGATAACCGCGCAGTCGGCATCGAGGGCATCTGCGGCATTTTCTATTTCATTGGTGAGCGGGACAGCTTTTTGGGTATCTGACGAAATGACGACAGCAGTCAATGGCCATGCGTTTTGTTCGGATAGCTCTAAAGAAAGTTTAAGAGCTTTTTTGGCCGGTTCGCTGCCGTCGTAAGCAAGCCCCATACTTTCTATTTCCAAAAAGTTTTCAGGAGTGATCATTACAGGTTTACCGGAATTGCGGACAACAGCTTCGGCAACTGAACCGAGAAGACCACCTTCTTTTAAGTGAAAGTGTTCGCCTTTTTTCGCCATCAGGATTAAATCAGCGCTTTGGGCTTCTTCAATGATTATTTGACTGATTTTACCAATCGTCTTTTTTACTTCAACATTGGTATGTGATTTATTGCAGCGTTCAAGAAAAGCTTTTAGGCTGAAGTCGGCTTTTTCGTTAAGAGATGTTTCAATGGCTTCAAAGAAACCGTCATAAGGCGGCATCCCTACAGAACCGGAAATATCGGTAAGCATTGGTCCCTGAATCAGATTCACATCGATGACATAAAGACCAATTAAAGAAGCTTCGGCTTTACGGGCGATATAAATTCCGTATTCCAAAGCCGTAAGGCTGTTGGCTGAACCGTCGGTAGGAATGAGGATTTTTCGCATAGCGATCATGATGCTTTTTCTCTATAATACAAACATGATTACTTATCTTTTTTGTCGAAATGGGCTAAATCTTTCAGCAAATCAGCAATATCTTTTTCTTCCCAAATGCCTTCAGAGTCCTCAGCGCTTGTTTCATTAATATTAGACTCGTTTTCATTGAAAGTAAAAAACTTACCTATAATATTTCCGTTTTTGTAAAAAGCCTGCTCTCTAATCTGTCCGTTTTTCAAATAAGCCTTATATTCTCCCTCTCTTTTATCGTTTATAAAATATCCTTTTTCTTTGAGTTGCCCGCTTTTATAATAACAAATATACTCGCCGTCAAATTTACCGTTTTTAAAATTTTCTTCTTCTCTTAATTCACCTGTTTTATAATAGCGACGGTAGAAGCCTTCGAGCTTACCCGCTTTGTAATTTTCCTCTTCTCTAATATGCCCGTTTTCGTAATAAGAAACATAGGAGCCATCCATTTTGTCATTAATGAAATTCGTTTTTTCCCTTACCTGACCGTTGTGATGATAAGTGGCCGCCTCGCCGTCTTTTTTGCCGCGAATAAAATGTAACTTTGCCATGATCTGACCATTATTGAAATAGGAAATATATTCGCCTTCTAATTTCCCTTCCAGCAGAAATTTACTTTCTTTAATGTTTCCATTAGGGAAAAACAATTTTTTTTCTTCAGGCGCAATGGTTGATTTGGTCATATAAAATATTATCTTGATGTTGTAGATAAAGCTTAATTAAGTTAATTTAAAAACTAAGATCATCATCGACATAGGTTATGATTTCATGCCCCGGCTATTTTGTTTAATGCCGCAAAATGATCCAATTTAGTCGGCCGTACAACTAATTATCTTAAAGCAAGTATTTTTATTTGATGTAGACAATTCTTTTTTTAAACAATCCTTTATGATAATGCAACTAAAAAAACTAAATCATTAACAGTTTAATTTTTTGAAAAAGCCGTCAAATTTGACAGCGCAATATTTTATTGTCTATAATAACGCAGATATGAAGATAAAAACAAAAAATATGCATGAGCTTGATGGGGATTCGTAATCAGAGTATAAATGTAGATGCATATTTAAAAATTTAAATATGCATGGAAAAACCATGGTAAAAAACTGAACACGGCTTAATTATAAAAAACAAAGGCGATGCAATGAAAAAGATAAAACTGGGCATAAGTTCCTGTTTGCTGGGTGAAAATGTGCGTTATGACGGCGGGCATAAATTGGATCGATTTCTCCAGGATACTTTGGGCCAGTATGTCGAGTATGTCTCGATTTGTCCTGAAGTTGAATGCGGTCTCGGTATTCCACGGGAATCTATGCATCTGGAGGGCGAACCCGAATCTCCTAGACTGATTACAACTCGCACCAGACAAGATATGACTCAGCGTATGGTGTATTGGGCGAGAAAGCGCGTTGTCCAATTGGAAAGAAAAGATCTTTGCGGTTTTATCTTTAAAAGCGATTCGCCCAGTAGCGGGATGGAACGTGTTAAAATCTATAATGAAAACAAAATGCCCGTTAAAAAAGGCGTGGGAATATTTGCCGGAATCTTCATGGAAAATTTTCCTTTACTGCCCGTGGAAGATGAAGGACGCCTTCATGATCCCGGCCTGCGCGAGAATTTCATCGAAAGGATATTTGCCTTAAAAAGATGGCGGGAGGCCTTAAACAAAGAACACAGCAAAAGAAGTCTGGTAGATTTTCATACGAGACATAAGTTATTGATTCTCGCGCACAGCCCCAGGCTTTATCAGGTTATGGGTAAGCTTGTGGCTGATCTAAAAAATATGTCTTTACAAGGGCTTAATAGTCAATATCAGGCTCTCCTTTTGGAGGCTCTGGCCATGAAAACAACGCCAAAGAAAAATGTCAATGTCCTGCAACACATGGTGGGATATTTCAAGCAACAATTATCCATCGGTGAAAAGAAGGAATTACTGAAAATAATCAATCATTTTCAGAGGGGTTACATTCCTTCGGTTGTGCCTGTTACCCTTATCAGCCATTACGTTCATAAGTACGATCAACCTTACCTTAAGGGGCAGGTATACCTAAATCCGCACCCGTTAGAGCTTCAACTTCGCAATCATGTTTGAAATAATTAAAACAATCTCGTTATTGATCATGCTAAATTTCATCTTGACAGCTATTTATTCGCTGTGCTACGAGTTTTTACAATTGAAAGAATAAGTGAGCTGAAGAAATGTTGGAAGTTATTTCCAAAAATAACTGGTGGTGGCAGATTTTAGATGTCTGCCCATAAGCTCGAACAAAAAAATGAGTATGGGCAGGGAAGCTCCTTCCCCTGACTCCACAAAGTAAAACAATGCCATGGGAAAGAAAAACATTCCATGGCATTGTTTTTAGGCCTATTCTTAAAAATACTTATTAATAAGGAGAAAAAAATGGAACAGGTAAAAGTACTACTGCAAGATCGTGAAATACCCAAAAAATGGTATAACATCGTAGCGGATTTGCCTACACCGATGAAGCCGCCCCTGCATCCCGGTACCGGTCAACCGGTAACGCCTAATGATCTGGCGGCAATTTTCCCGATGAACATTATTGAGCAAGAAGCTTCTGGTAAGCGGTGGATAAAAATTCCGGAAGAAGTCTTGCAAAAGTATTTGCTCTGGCGTCCATCACCTCTTTACCGTGCTTACAATTTTGAAAAACTGCTCAATTGTCCTGTGAAGATATACTATAAAAATGAAGGCGTTAGTCCTGCGGGTTCACACAAACCCAATGCAGCTGTTCCTATGGCTTATTATAATAAGATGGCGGGAACAAAAAAAATGGTTACGGAAACCGGCGCAGGACAGTGGGGCAGCGCATTGGCCATGGCTACCCAAATGTTCGGTTTGGAATGCCGCGTTTATATGGTGAAAATAAGCTACGAACAAAAGCCTTACCGGCGCATACTTATGAATACCTGGGGAGCCGAATGTATTCCCAGTCCCAGTAATTTAACGCAAGCGGGTAGAAATGTTTTAGCGGAGCATCCCGATTCTCCCGGAAGCCTGGGTATCGCCATCAGCGAAGCAATTGAAGATGCCGTGACCGGTAAAAATGCACGTTACGGTTTGGGCAGTGTCTTGAATCATGTCCTGCTCTATCAGACAATAATCGGTTTGGAAGCGCAAAAACAAATGGAAAAAATAGGTGTTTATCCTGACGTGGTTATGGGATGTTGCGGCGGCGGCAGCAACTTTGCCGGAATTGCTCTACCTTTTGCCTGTGATAAGATTCACGGGAAAAACGTGAAGCTAGTGGGCGCTGAACCATCTTCTTGCCCCAGCATGACCAAAGGGCCTTTTGCGTATGACTTCGGCGATTTAGCTAAGACGACACCACTGCTCCCCATGTATACTTTAGGGCACGACTATATTCCCGCGCCAATACACGCAGGAGGATTGCGCTACCACGGTATGGCACCCATTGTCAGTCATTTAGTACGGGAAAAAATTATTGAAGCCCGAGCTTATGATCAACTAAAAACTTTTGATGCCGGTGTCAAATGGGCGCGCACGGAAGGCTTTGTGCCGGCGCCGGAGACCAATCATGTACTGGCGGCAGTTGTGGATGAAGCCCTGCGTGCCAAACAAGAAGGGAAGGAAAAAGTCATCCTCTTTAACTGGAGTGGTCATGGTTTAGTTGATCTTGCCGCCTATGATGCTTATTTATCCGGTAAGTTACAAGCTTATGAATTGCCTGACGAGGAGATCGCACGCGCTTTAAATGCCATTAAGGATTTCCCGAAACCTTAATAAATCTCAACGATATTTTGCTGGAAAAACCGTCAAGAAATAAAACCCTTGACGGTTTTTCTTTTTTTCGCCAACCTATTTGGCAATGGAACAGGAAATAAACAATAAGCAGATACGCTGTCCGCGCTTGGGCGATGAAATTCCCCTTTCTTATTGTTTGAAAGAATCCGGCGATATGCCCTGCTCGCGCATTATAAGTTGCTGGTCTCCTTACTTTAGTATAGAGGTTTTTTTAAAAGAAAAATTGATACCCGAAAAGTGGGATAATTTTATCAATTTTCAGTCAAAGGATAAAATTCCAAGCCTTATTGAACTTATCGAGAATGCAAAGGCAAAAAAATGAAGAATTTAGATTTATTTAACCTCGGAGAAGCAGGAAACACAAAGGATTCGGCGCCGCTTGCCGAAAGGATGAGGCCGCAAAAGCTTTCCGAATATGTCGGCCAGCCTCACCTTTTAGGAGAGGGCTGCTTGCTCAGGCGCGCTATTGAAGAAGATAAACTTTTTTCTATGATTTTTTGGGGACCGCCCGGTTCAGGAAAAACCACTTTGGCCAGAGTTTTGGCCAGTGAAACTAAATCAAAATTTGTCAGCTTTTCCGCCGTTCTTTCCGGCGTGAAGGAAATTCGCGCGGTAATCGATGAAGCAAAAGCATTGTGGGAGGGGAAAAAGAAAAAGATGATTCTCTTTGTCGATGAGATTCACCGTTTCAATAAAGCCCAGCAAGATGCTTTTTTGCCGCACGTGGAAAGCGGCCTGATTACATTGATTGGTGCGACAACGGAAAACCCTTCTTTTGAAGTTATTGCTCCTCTTCTATCGCGTACGCGTGTTTTGATCTTAAAACCATTCTCCGAAGAAGATTTGGTAGCTATCGTTGAGCGCGCCCTGAAAGATGAACAAAAAGGTTTAGGCCGCTTTGCCGTCAAGACAGATCCCGCCACTATTCTTTATATTGTTCGCTTAGCCGATGGAGATGCCCGCAGCGCCCTGAATAATCTGGAGGCTATCGTATCTATGGTACAGAGCCTGCATGCTGATAAAAGAGTTGTCACGCTGGAATTTGCCCAGGAAGCCTTGCTGAAAAAAGCGCTTTTATATGATAAAGACGGCGAAGAGCATTATAATTTAATTTCGGCTTTCCATAAGAGCTTGCGCGGCAGTGATCCTGATGCCGCTTTGTATTGGTTGGGCCGGATGCTTATTGCCGGAGAAGATCCGCTTTACATTGCGAGGCGCATGATACGCTTTGCCTCGGAAGATGTTGGAAATGCCGATCCGCAGGCATTGGTTATTGCCGTCGCCGCCCAACAGGCCTTTCATTTTATTGGCCTGCCAGAGGGAGAATTGGCGCTGGCTCAGACGGCGATTTATCTGGCAGTAGCCCCTAAAAGCAATGCGCTTTACACGGGTTTCGGTAGCGTCAGGGAAACAATTAGCCAAACAGGTTACTTGCCGGTACCACTGCATATTCGCAATGCGCCTACGAAATTAATGAAAGAGCTTGATTACGGTAAAGATTATAAATATGCTCACGATTACACTGAAGCTTACGTTGTGCAGGAATACCTGCCGGAAAAACTGCACGGGCAACACTTTTATCGCCCCAAAGGGGCAGGTTTCGAAAAAACCATAAAAGAAAGACTGGATGCCTGGCAACAGATAAAAAAAAGTGCTGAAGATGAAAAATAAATCGCTTTTACACAAAAAGAAAGGGAGGCTTGGTTGGAGCCTCCCTAGGAGTGAAGAGAGAAGGCTAAATGCCTTCCAGGTTAATCTGCTGCCGGCTAGTTATGCCCGTTATTTTAGTCGACAATATTAACAATTTGATCTTAACTACAGCATTTATCGTGCCGTAATTAGTTTAATTTTCTTAACTACTTGTAATAATGGAAAAATAATCTAAAAACGCTATTTTTTAAAACAAATAAGCCGTTTGTTTTTACGGCAATAAATGTCGGGAAATATAGCGGTCAATTTCAATAAATATAATAAGTACAGTCATTTATAGATTTTAGACGATATTTCTTTCCCTTTCGACAAAAATGTCGATTTTTTTAGGGATTAAGCGTTGACATTTCCTGCCAATAGCTTAAAATGACCGGCAAAATTAAGAATTAAGGATAAAAATGCGTTTTTTCAATAAAAAAGAATTAATCGTTGGCAGGAAAGCCCGAAAGCATAATGGTGCCATTCTCCAGCCTTTAGCTGTTGGTATTGTCAGCGCCGTTTTAGTCGTCTTAATCTTAATTATGGGGTTGCTGGATATTAGAAGGAGCGAAGACAATCTCGTAGGATTTATGGAAGATCAGGCCTTAAGCACGATTAGCGTGTTGCAGCGATTAACCGAAGAAAATTTAAAAAGCATCATTGCAACACCAGAGAAAAAAGGAACAAATTTTAAAACGGCCAGCGAAGAGGAAGCCGCTTATTCCAAAAAGTGGGTGATTGAAGCTATAACGGATTTGGGTCGAAAGGTAGATGAGCAATGGAGAAAAGGGAAAATAAGCGATAATTATCTGACGCAATTTGCTGCGGATAACAATTTTTGGTATCTGGCCGTATTAGACCGCGAGGGAAACGCGGTTTATCAAAGCGGACCTTTACAGACGGATATGCTTGAGGCGAGAGAACTGAAAAAAAGCGGCCGAAATTTGACTACCCTGGAAATAATGGAAAAAATTCGTGCCAAGCAGGGAATCGGCTTTGTCGTCTTGCGGCGTAAAGATTATAGCGGCATGGTGGTTATGAATCTGGATAAAGAAGGATTGATTTATTGGAGCCTCAAGGTTGCCGTAGAAAAGGGAATTAAAAAAATAGGTGAAGGCCACGGCATCGTTTATATGCAAATTATCAACGATCAGAAAAAGATTCTCAGCAGTGTCGGCAAGCCAACCCATGCTTTAAAAAACAGTGATTTCAATTATAAAGAAATTTTAGCAGGCAAGATAAAAATTGCGAGCAGAAAAGTAGATTCCGGTGAAAACAAAATTTTAGATCTGGCGGCGCCATTGTCTTTGGATAAAGCAGTTGTCGGTATTGTCAGAATGGGTCTCGATCGCGGTTCGATGGATCAAATCATCGCTGAAAGCAAGCAGAATATTTTTATTTTTATGGTTTTTATCGTCATCATTGCCTTATTATCTATGTGGCTGCTTTATTATGACCAGAATCGCCACCTGGCCGGTATTATTGAAATGGAAAGGCAGTTGGAGAAAGCGGAAAGGCTTTCTTCTCTCGGGCAGTTGGCGGCGGGCGTGGCGCACGAAATTCGTAATCCTTTGAACGCTATAAGCATGGCCACACAGAGACTGAAAAGAGATTTTATTCCACCTGATTCCACCAAGGCAGAGGATTTTCAGAATCTTTCCGGCGTTATTAGAGATGAGATTAAACGTCTTGACGGAATTATTGAAGAGTTTCTTTCTTTTTCCAAAAGCCGCAGATTAGAATTGCGCGATTTTTCGATTACGGAAATTTTACAAAAAATCGTCAGTCTTATTCGGGAAGAGGCTTCCGCACGCGGAATTACTATTGAAACAAAGTGGCGGCATTCTCCGGCAATAATACCGATAGACATAAATAAATTGCAGCAGGCATTCCTCAACTTAATCAAAAACGCTATGGAATCCATGCCCGCTCAAGGAAAGATTTCCATTATGGTGGACAAGGAAGGGAAAAATTATATTGTTGTGAGCATTTCGGACACGGGTTGCGGCATGACGGCTGAAGAAATCGAAAGAATTTTTAATCCCGAATACACGACTAAAGAAAAAGGAGTCGGTTTAGGAATACCTTTAGCCAACGAAATCATTCGTGGCCATGGAGGGGAAATAAGGGTGATCAGCCGGAAAGGCGAAGGAACGACATTTGAAGTTATTTTACCGCGGGAACGATTCAACGAAAGGCCATTGAAAGATAAGGGATAAAATCATGCAAAAATTGAGTATTCTTATTGTTGAAGATGGCCAATCACAGCGGGAAATGTTGCGGGATTTTTTACTTGCCGAAGGTCATAATGTCGCAGAAGCCGAAAATGGTGAAAAAGCAATTGAAACAGTTTTGAACAATCATTTTGATTTAATCCTCCTGGATTACAAAATGCCCGGCATGGACGGCTTGGAAGTGCTCAAAGAGATAAAGCACATTAATCCGGAGATAGATGTTGTCATTATTACCGCTTACGGCACCATCGAAACGGCGGTGGAAGCCATAAAGGTCGGGGCGGTTGATTACATTACCAAGCCGGTAGAGCTCGACGAGTTATTAATACTGGTCAACCGGGTGGCCGAGCGAAGACAGCTCATCAGAGAAAACGAACTTTTAAGAGAAGAATTAGGGAAAAAAGGCATTACGGCCGATAAAATAGTTTACAAAAGTCCGCGCATGGCGGAAGTAATCAATATGGCGGGACGTGTGGCTGCCAGCAAGGCATCTGTTCTGATTCAAGGGGAAAGCGGAACGGGAAAGGAGCTGTTGGCGCGACTGATTCACCAATTGAGCCCCCGGGCCAATAAACCGATAATTGTTGTTAATTGTGTGGCCCTGCATGAAAATTTGCTGGAGAGCGAATTATTCGGTCATGAAAAAGGATCTTTTACCGGAGCGACTTCCCGCCGGATCGGCCGTTTTGAAGAAGCAGACGGTGGTACACTTTTTCTTGATGAAATAGGAGAGTTGACTCCATCCGTGCAGGTTAAGTTATTGCGCTTTTTACAGGAACGGGAATTCCAGCGTTTAGGCAGCAACACGAATATTCAAGTTGATGTCCGGGTAATCAGCGCGACAAACCGCGATTTGGAAGTGCAGGTTAAAGAGGGGACTTTTCGCGAAGATCTCTTTTACCGGCTAAAAGTTGTTACGATGTCGCTGCCGCCGTTAAGAGAGAGAAAAGAAGACCTGCGCATTTTAATCAATCATTTTATCGATAAGTTTGCCAAAGAAAATGGTAAAAATATAAAAGATTTGACATCTGAGGCGCGGGATTTGCTTTTGAAATATGATTATCCGGGAAACGTGCGCGAATTAGTCAATATTTTGGAGCGAGCTGTGGTTATTGCGCGTGACGAATACATTACGACAGACGACCTGCCTTTTCAAGCGGCAACTCTTGCTCGCAATTCGGATAAGAAGCCGGCCAGCCTTTTGCGGGAGTCCGTGGAAGTATTGGAAAAAAAATTAATTGCCGGAGCGATGGAACAAGCTGAAGACAACCAAACAAAAGCCGCCGAAATTCTCGGCCTGTCGGAACGTATGTTGCGTTACAAATTGAAGAAATATTCATCAAAAAATTAGTTTGCGCGTTTTATTGCCATCACGCAAGAAACTTCGGCAACAATTTCATCAACACGTTCACAGTTAGTTACTGTTTCGTGAAGCGTTTCTTCATTTCTGTAAGTATTGAAAAGTGTTTTCTTTCCTCTTCAATAACTTGTTCGATTGTGCCGTGTTGCGCTGCCGGCACCAATTTCTTGATTTCATGATAGTAGAGAATTGAATCCAACTCGCGTCTGATGGCAAAGTCGAAAGCGGCAATGGTATCCTTAACTTTTGAAAGTTCTTTGTCCATAGCTTCTTTGGTAAAAATTATATTATTATCCACATAAGATCGCAAATAAGCGTTGTATTCGCCTTCGTAACTTTCCGGCGTATTGGATTTTTCCATTTTGGCGAATATTTGCTCGAAAATCTTTTTGTGTTTTACTTCTTCAAGCGCCAAATGGGCGAAAAGTTCTTTTGCCTCCTGTTGTTTGGCGATTTGTTCGGCAAATTTATAAAAGTTAACGCCGTTTTCTTCGATGCGGATGGCAACTTCCACTATATCACTTGCTGCAAAAACACTCATATTAAATGCCCCCTGTTTTTATAATGATTTTATGCTGTAAGTTTGCGCATATTTTTTTAACTAATGCAATAATTTTACTTTTATTAGATTAGAGCCACTTTTTCTTTTTAAAATATATTAACATTAGTAATGCGACGGCCAACATAACACCCAAAACGCCGTAATAACCCCAATGAAATTCCAACTCCGGCATAAATTTAAAATTCATACCGTACACTCCCGCGAGGAATGTCAGCGGCATAAAAATAGTGGCAATAATGGTCAAAACTTTCATGACTTCGTTGAGTTTATTACTTATTGAAGAGAGATAAATATCCAGCATGCCGGAGATCATGTCCCTGAATGTTTCCACGGTATCAATGACCGCAATGATGTGATCGAATATATCCCTGAAATAAATACCGGTGGATTTATTGATCAGGGGCGAATCTAACCTTTCTAGCGAACTTATCGCTTCCCTCAGCGGCCATAGCGATTTTCTCAAGAAGATCAATTCTCTTTTAAAGTTATGAATAGCATGGAGTGTCGCGGGAGTCGTTTGATTCAATAAAGCGTCTTCAAGATGTTCCATATTTTCTTCCATACCCTCCAGCATAATAAAGTAATTATCCACGATGTTATCTATAATGGTATGAGCCAGATAATCGGCTCCCTCCTTTCTAATCCGGCCTTTATTTTTACTTATTTTTTCTTTGATTGGTTCGAAAAAATCGCTTTCTTTTTCTGTAAAAGAAAGAATAAAATCTTTTCCTAAAATAATACTTATTTGGTCGGAAAGTAAATTTCCATTTTCCTGGCCGTGAAAGTTTTTCAGGACCAGATATATGTAATCGCCATAATCTTCCATTTTCGGGCGTTGATCAGTGTTGAGAATATCTTCCAGGACAAGTGGATGCAAGCCAAAAAGCTCGCCAATATCTTCGAACAATTTAATATCCTGCAAGCCATCAATATTAATCCAGGTAATCCCTTTCTTATTTTCTTCATTATTGAGGTGCGCCAACGCTTCCAGATGTTTTTCCGAATAAAATGTTGCGTCATAACGGATAAGGGTAATTTTTGATTTCTCCGCATATCTGTTGCCGATATGAATTAAACTGCCGGGGGGAAGCCCTGTTTTTTTCGATCTTTTCACTGTTCTATGACGCATAGTTACCTCGCTAATATGCTTTCCTTTTTACTTTAATAATTACGCGAGTTGTTTGTTCCTTTTCTTCAGGAAAATATACGCCGGCAGGCAAGATAATTTTTGCTTCGATTGTTGTTGTAAAAAGTATTTTTTGCAGGTCAATTGGCTCTGTTTCGATTTTAATTTTTTCCGGATTGACACGAGGATCCAGCAGGGCACGCACTTTCACCGGTGTGAGACTGATTCTTTGCAGGGAAATATTTTCCGGTAAATGGTTTTGTGTGTTTACTTTTACCGGCAGAGTCCGGGCAATTAATTTATTGGCATAAATATAAGTCGTCGCCGGCTTTATTTCGGTAACGGCCAGATTTGAAGGCGCGTTAACCATGTCTTTGGAGAAGACAAATTCATGCTTTTTATCCGCTATAGCGGATAAATCCAAAGACAGTTTCAGTGAGCGTTCATCCAGTAAATAAAATGCTTGCTGGGGTCCTTGAAGAATTATCTTTGCTTCGGTCAGGCGTGGTTCGTCAATGTGCCAATTTTGCGGAACATTTTTATATTCAATGGGAATGATAAAATCGCGCCGGGCGATTTCTCTCTGGTAACCGAAGGCAACCCATAAAACACAGGCCAAAATAAGGGCGATAATTTTCTCCCGGGCATTTTCTTTGAACCAGGCAATTGCCGGATGTGATTTTTTTGCCGGTATCTTGCGGATGTAAAATTGATCCAATACTTTATGCAGAGCAGCGGCATTGTCTGCTTTGGTCAATGTACCTTGATAGGTAGTTGATATTGTTCCATTTTCTTCTGAAACAACAATGCAAAGCGCATCGGAACGCTCCACAAGTCCAATCGCGGCAGTGTGGCGAAGGCCGATATTATCGTATCTGGCCGTATTTGTGGAAAGCGGGAGATGGCAGCCGAACATTTTAATGCGGTCGCCTTTGATAATTACGGCGCCATCATGGCCGATGGAGTGCGGGTCAAAGATGCTTTCCAGAAGAGGTTCGCTGATCAGCCCATCCAGCTTTGTTCCGCCGTTTAAGTGTCTATCCAGAGGATCATCGCCCTGTATGACAATTAAAGCTCCAACACTGTCTTCAGCCAGATTTGCTACAGTATGTATGATTATTTCCGTGGCTTTTTCCATTTCGGACAAGGGGCGGATTTTTCCCCTGAAATTTCCCAGCAACGCCAACCTTTCAAAAATGTTGCGCAAATCTTCTTGAAAAATAACCACCAGGACAAAAAGTACAATGGCAAAAAAAGATTGCAGGACGATAGTAGTGAGATAAAGCTGAAAAAAACGAGCGGCGATGTAGACGCCGCCAAGAAGCATGATCCCGATAAGTACAAAACGGGAAGCTCTGGCTCTAAACCATATTAAAAATGCAAAGATCATGATGGCAATAATCGCGATATCCATAATATCCTGTATCCGGACACTTTTTATGACGGATAAAGCGAAATTTACCAATTCCATGGGACTCCCGTTTTGCCTTTTATAAGTTTGATACAAAGTATATATAAATAAAATTTGCTATGTGTCAAGCAGGATTGAAAAAATGTACGGATTATTTATAATCATTTAAAATTGAGGGGGAATAATCGGCAGCGGAAAGGTTAAAGACAGAGGCCGGCAGGCTACATTAAGGTGAAAAACCAAAATTAGGTTACAATCGGGCAAATTAAAAAAAATGTTGACAGATAATTATCTTGTTGTTATATGGTTACCGAAATAACAAAAAAAGAAAGCGCGTTATGCAAAAAACAGTTAAAATATTGTCATTAAATAATTGGTGGTGGTGGAACCTCACAGGGAGGATTTTCCGCCGCTGATATTTTTTAATTAAAATCAAAGCCGTGGAGAGCCTCCGGGATCTTCACGGCTTTTTTATTTATAGCACATTCAAAGGCCGTGATAAAAAAATCACGGCCTTTTTTATTAATGAGGCTCAAATATTACAAGCAAAGCGCGGTAATATTTGCAAGCCGAATTAATCCCAGGAGCGAAGTACCCTGAATAACCTGAAGGTCACCGTGGGGGCATCTACGACGACGCGGGATCGGGCACTCGCTGAAAACGAACGCAGTGAAGTTTGAAGCGTAAGTGGAATTAATCCCCGCTGCAGGCAGGGGATGAATATAAGGAGAAAATTATGTATCAGCCCGGTTTTGCTCAGTTTGAAAAGTTAGCTCAAAGCGGAAATCTGATTCCGGTCTATCGGGAAATACTGGCCGATGTGGAAACGCCGGTTTCCGTTTTAATGAAACTCCAAAACAAAGACCACGTTTATCTTCTGGAAAGTGTTGAAGGAGGCGAGAAGTGGGGCCGGTATTCTTTTTTAGGGACAGATGCCGGTGTTGTGTTCAGAGTCCATGGTGATAAGATCATTATCCAGGAGAAGGGAAGAACCACAACCCGCGAGTATAAGGGTAATCCGCTGAGTGGGCTTCGCGATTTGCTCAATCGCTATAAACCCGTTTCCATTTCCGGCCTGCCGCGGTTTTACGGCGGCGCGGTAGGTTTCCTGGGCTATGAAATGGTGCGCTACTTTGAAAAACTTCCGCCAAGTCCGCCGGACGATCTGAATCTGGACGAAGCTGTTTTTGTCATCAGCGATTCCATCATGATTTTTGATAACGTGCGCCATACGATCAAGGTAGTCGCCTGTGCCTATACAGAGGGAACAGATTCACTGGAAGAGAGTTATGATGCTTCGTGCCGGAAGATTGAAGCGATGATCGAAACGATTTCGGCAGCTGCATCTCATAAACCAGCCGCCGCCACGGGGAGTGAAGTTAATTTTAAATCCAATATGACGCCGGATCAATACAAAGCCGCCATTGAGAAAGCCAAAGAATACATTGTCGCGGGAGATATCATTCAGGTTGTTCTTTCGCAGCGTTTTGAGACTGATTGCCGCTCCAATCCCATCGATCTTTACCGGGCACTGCGTTTTGTAAATCCCTCGCCTTATCTTTTCTTTCTCAAGGTAGATGATCTGACGCTTATCGGTTCTTCGCCGGAAGTAATGGTGCGCAAAGAAGAAGATACCGTGGAATTGCGTCCGATTGCCGGCACAAGAAAAAGAGGCAAAACCGAGCAGGAAGACCGGGCTCTATCCGATGAATTGCTCTCCGATGAGAAAGAACGTGCGGAACACGTGATGCTGGTTGATCTGGGGCGCAATGATCTGGGGCGCGTGGCTCAAACCGGCAGCGTTCAGGTGAATCAATATATGGTTGTGGAAAAATATTCTCATGTCATGCATCTGGTATCTAACGTGCGCGCGCAGTTGGCCAAAGGCAAGGACGCCTTCGATGTTTTAGCGGCGACATTTCCGGCGGGTACCTTGACCGGCGCTCCCAAAGTCCGGGCGATGGAAATTATCGGTGAGCTGGAAAAAGTAAAAAGAGGGCCCTACGGCGGCGCGGTAGGATATTTCAGTTTCAGCGGCAATATGGATTTATGCATCACCATCCGGACGATGGTTTTAAAAAACGGCAAAATTTATGTCCAGGCGGGAGCGGGGATTGTTTATGATTCCATTCCCGAATCGGAGCATCAGGAATCGCTCAACAAATCACGAGGCATGCTGCAGGCCGTGCGCCTGGCGGTTGGCGGCTTTGAAATTAAGAATGGTAATTGATTTTTCAATTCCTCTCCCTCGAAGGCCATGGTGCCCTTCAGGGTAGAGAGGGTAAGGGAGAGGGTGAAAATAGTGAAACACCCCTCCCCTCAATCCCCTCCCGCAAGGGGAGGGGAAATTACTTTGGAGATAGTATATGATTTTGATGATCGATAATTACGATTCCTTTACCTTCAATATAGTGCAGTATCTGGGGCAAATGGGTGAGGTTGTGCAGGTGTATCGCAACGATAAGATAAAAACGGAAGAGATAAGACGTCTGAAACCTCAGGCCATCTTCCTTTCCCCGGGCCCTTGCACGCCGCGCGAGGCGGGAATTACGGTTGATGTTGTTCGCGAATTTTATAAAGATGTGCCGATTATGGGAATATGCCTGGGGCATCAGGCCATAGGTTACGCCTTTGGCGGCGATGTCGTTGGTGCTTCGCGCATTATGCACGGCAAAACTTCGCCGATTATCAATGACGGCAAGACAATTTTTGTCGGACTTCCCAATCCTTTTTCCGCCGGGCGCTATCATTCCCTGATTGTAAAAAGAGAAACACTCCCCGCCTGTCTGGAAATAAGCGCGCATACGGCCGAAGGTGAAATAATGGGATTGCGGCACAAGGAGTTTCCCGTTGAAGGTATTCAGTTCCATCCGGAATCAGTGCTGACACCGCAGGGCAAACGCATTATTAAGAATTTTTTGAAATATACAGGGCGAAAGGAGCATTTATCATGATTAAAGAAGCAATTGATAAAGCAGTTAAAAAAACCGATCTGCGCGAAGCGGAAATGATGGCGGCAATGGAAGAAATTATGGACGGCACAGCTACGCAGGCTCAAATTGCTGCGTTAATCACGGCTCTGCGTATGAAAGGCGAAACGGTGGAAGAAGTCACCGGCGCGGCGCGCATCATGCGCCAGAAAGCTACCCGGGTGAATGCCTGCGCTACAACCATAGTTGATACCTGCGGGACCGGCGGTGATTCCCTGAACACTTTCAATATTTCGACCACCGCGGCATTCGTTGTGGCGGCGGCTGGCATTGTCGTGGCCAAGCACGGCAATCGCGCGGTTTCCAGCGGCTGCGGCAGCGCCGACGTCCTGGAGGCTCTGGGCGTGAATATCAGCGCCGGTCAGGAAATTGTCGAAGAATGCGTTCAGCAAATCGGCATCGGCTTTCTTTTCGCGCCGAAACTGCACGGCGCCATGAAATATGCCATCGGGCCGCGGCGCGAAATTGGCATCCGCACAATTTTTAATATGCTGGGGCCGTTGACCAATCCGGCGGGAGCAACCGCTCAGCTTCTGGGTGTGTATGATCCGAAGCTTACCGAAATGTTTGCCGATGTATTGAAAAATATGGGCACAAAGAGAGCTTTTGTCGTGCACGGAATGGATGGTTTGGATGAAGTTACTCTTTCGCGTGAAACCCGCGTGGCCGAACTAAAAAACGGGATTGTCAAAACTTACAACATCAATCCGGTTGATTATTTCGGGCAAACATATCCGCTGGAAGCTATACGCGGCGGGGATCCCGCCCTAAACGCGCAAATAACCAGAGATGTTCTTTCCGGGAAAAACGGCGCCTGCCGCAACATCGTCTTGATTAATTCGGCTCTCGCCATTATCGCGGGAGAAAAAGCGGATAATGTTAAAGATGGAATTAAGCTTGCCGCGGATTGCATTGATAGCGGAGCGGCAGTCAAGAAACTGCAAGCACTGATTGAACTGAGCAACTCTTGAGGCTCTTGTAAAAAAAATTTTCTTGTCATTGCGAGTCCGCAACGGCGGACGAAGCAATCTGACATAGTCGTTGCGAGGGTTTAGCCCGCGGCAATCTCAAAAGTTCCTTCGTTTTGTTCAAGAGATGGCTTCGTCACTACGCTCCTCGCCATGACAGGTTTAGTAAAGGATAACATGATTCTCGATAAGATTATCGAAACTAAAAATGATGAAGTGGCGCAGTTGAAAAAACACACAACTGCGTCCGCTTTGAAAAAATCAATAGCTGGGCTTCCACCATGCCGGAATTTTGAGAAGGCCGTCAGCGGGAAGGATTGTTCGATTATTGCCGAA
>Ga0154766_122_pt13 | contig 18151 bp, 15 predicted proteins | sample Rifle2008BG16ft_FD_105774 | JGI IMG/M metagenome (GOLD analysis project Ga0154766, IMG submission 105774) | Deltaproteobacteria bacterium RBG_16_44_11
GCATCCCGACTTTACGATGCATTTCATCAGATGCCGCTCCTAATTCCAGCATATCTCCTAAAAACACATAACAACTATGGTGATTTTTTAAATCCTTTAATGTCATTAGAGCTTCCCTTACGGAAGAAGGATTGGCATTGTAGGAATCATCTAAGAGATGAGCGCCGTTTTTGAGGTTGATTATTTCCATACGCCCGCTAAAAGGCCGGAATGCTGCCAGCCCCTCTAATATCGTTTCATAGTCGATACCGACAGCCCAGGCCGCGGCGGCCGCGGCTATCGCATTATAAACATGATGAATGCCGACAATCTTCATTTCAACTTTTTGCTGTTTGCCTCCGATTATCAAGTTAAAGCACATCCCTTTCGCTCCATTTTTCTTCGTATCCTTCACCGAAACATCGGCATTGAGACCCATTCCGAAAGTAATACGTTTCCCTTTCCATCTATCAGCAATAACTCTCAAACATTCATCATCAAGATTAATTATCGCCATTCCACTTTGTTCCATATTTAAAAATAAATCGCCTTTTTCTTCGCGCACACCTTCAATAGAACCAAAGCCCGCTAAATGCGCCGGCCCAATATTAGTTATCAACCCTATGTTCGGCGCGGCAATTTGAGTAAGTCTTTTTATTTCTCCGCGTGTATTTGTGCCCATTTCTAAAATGACCAGTTCATGTTCGTTCGTTATTTGAAATATCGTCTGCGGCAAGCCAATCAGATTGTTTAAATTTCCTTCAGTTTTTAGAATATTTTTTTTCTGCCCGATAATAGCCGCCATCATTTCTTTAGTGGTTGTCTTTCCCGAGGAACCCGTTAAACCGATCACGGGGATGGAAAACTTTTTCCTCCATGTTTTAGCTAAATCACCCAACGCCATCAACGTATCGGAAACCTTGATTACGGCAACATTTTTATTCAGCTGCCCTAAATTAATTTTATTCTCATCATGCACCAATACTCCGGCAGCGCCAAGCCCTAAAGCTTTCTGCACAAAATCATGCCCGTCATATTTTTCTCCTTTAAGCGCGATAAACAGATTCCCTTTATTTACCAGTCTCGAATCCGTGGAAATTCCATAAAAAATAATTTCCGGCGCTCCGAAAATTAAAACACCACCAGTTGCCTCCACTACTTCTTTTAATAAAAATGTCAAAGTAGGCCCGCTCATCTATTTATTTTTAACTCCTCAATTTTAAAGCATGCGCGGCAACAAGACGATCATCAAACGGCACTTTTTTTGTTCCTGTAATTTGATAATCTTCATGCCCCTTACCGGCAATCAATATAATATCGCCTTTTGAGGCTATGTTAATGGCTGTTTCAATTGCCTTTTTCCTCTCAGGAATGACCATATAAGAATGCAGAATATTATCGTTTTGCAACTGATCAGGCGTCAGCTTTTTTATTTTTTTCTGATCAATTCCCGCTTCTATCTCCGTGATGATCGCCAGCGGATCTTCGAGACGCGGGTTATCGGAAGTTACAATTGTCAGATCGCTGTAATTTGTGGCCGTTTCGCCCATAAGCGGCCTTTTACCGCGATCTCTATTTCCACCACACCCAAAAACAGTAATGATGCGTTTTTTCTTGAACTCCGTTAAATTTTGCAGCACTTGTTTTAAAGCATCGGCTTTATGCGCGTAATCAACAAAAACATGGAAGCCCGAAGATGAATCAATTTTTTCCAGACGGCCGGGAACAAAAGACACTCTTTCTATTCCCGTTTTAATTGCCACCGCAGAGACTTCTAGGGTTTTTGCGGCGGCAGCGGCGGCTAGAATATTATAAACATTGAATTTTCCGATAAGCGAACTGGTTATAATAATATTTTCTCCCGCCAAATCTATTTCTGTCTTGATTCCCTTCAAGGATAGTTCATCTCCGGACACATTGACTACGTTAGTTTTTTTCAGACCATAAGTGAGAGCCGCTAATCCGACTTCCCGCAATATCCTTTGTCCCCACGGATCATCAGCGTTGATGATCATTTTATGCACGTGAGCTTTCTTGCTTTGCGGCAATATTTCGGAAAAAAATCTTTTCTTGGCCTGGAAGTAATTTTCCATGTTCAGGTGATAATCAAGATGCTCAGGGGTTAGATTGCTAAAGATACCCAAATCAAAATCGCAGTCATCAACTCTTCTTAAATCAATCGCGTGAGAAGAAACTTCGGCAATGACGTGGGTAATACCGTCATCGGCCATATCCCGCAGAATTTTTTGCATTTCATAGGATTCCGGAGTCGTGTTCGGTGCCGGATATATCTTATCGTTATAGCGATAATTTACCGTGCCTAATACACCGCACTTAAACCCTGCTGTTTTTAATATTGATTCTAAAAGATAGGTGATCGTTGTCTTGCCATTTGTGCCGATAACGGCAACCAACACCAAATTTCCGGAAGGATTTCTAAAATAATTTTTGGCTAAAATACCCAAAGAGCGACGACTGTTTGCCACTTTAATTGACGCAACGCCGGAGGGTATTTGTAAATCTTTTTCATGAACAATAAAACGCGCGCCATGCTCTACTGCATCTTCAATAAAATCATGGCCGTCGTGATTTAAACCCGCAATGGCAACAAACAATGACCTCTCTTCGCACTTATCCGCGGCATAACAGACTGTCGATACTTCTGCCGATAAGTTTGCGGAGATATTGACGGTATCTATGCCCTCGAGTAAATGCATCAACTTCATATCGACCTCAATCGTTTAACCCAAAAACGACTTTACACACACGTTCATTACCCAACGGCGTGCTGGCTCGTGGATACTGGCGTAGAGCCCAACCATTGCCGGCTATGCTTAGTTCTATCGAATTAGCTTTTGCTTTTCTTAAAGCTTGCCTTATCGTCAATCCTGTAAAATCAGGCATGCCGAATTCGTCATCAACGGACATATTTTGCCGGGGATAATTTTGCTGGGCTGAAACCAACCGCATTTTATTTGCCGTTTCTTGTGTTATGGCCGGTTTTTCCCGTATGTTTGTTTTAAAGCAATTGAGTATTTGCTCACCGATATTTTTAAATACCGGCGCGGCGGCCACACCTCCCCACTTATCGGTTTGCGGCTCATCTAAGATCACCAGAATAGCAACCTGTGGATTGTCAGCCGGGAAAAATCCCATGAAAGAAGTGCGTACTTTTTCCGAAGAATACTCACCACGGGCGAAATCAAATTTTTGCGCGGTTCCGGTTTTACCGGCAACAGCAACATTAACAATGTGGGCATTTTTACCTGTGCCGTCTGAAGCCCCGACAACTTCCGTAAGCATAGCGCTCAAACGCTTCGCCGTTTCTGGTGATATTACTTGCCTCACAATTTCCGGTGCATACATTATAACCGGATTGTCACTTTTATCAGTCAATCCTCGTACAAGGTGAGGTTTCATTAAAACACCTTGATTGGCTATTGCCGACATGGCGGCAATTAATTGAATAGCCGTTACGGAGATTCCCTGACCAAAAGCAATTGTCGCCGTATCAACTTTACTCCAATTTTGGATAGGCCTTAATATTCCGGAAGACTCGCCGGGCAATTCCATTCCTGTTTTCGCTCCGAAGCCAAAATTCTGAATATATTGATAATATTTTTCTTTACTTAGTTTTTGAGCAATTTTCACCGAACCGATGTTGCTGGAATATTTCAATATTTCGCGGACTGATAAATAGCCATGTCGTTTTCCACCGGCCTCATGAAAAACTCTGTTGGCTACGGCAAAATTACCGTCTTCACAAAAAATCCTATCTGTTTCTTTAATGACTTTTTCCTCTAAAGCTGCCGCTATTAAAAACGGTTTAAAAGTAGAACCGGGATCAAAGGCATCTGTTACAGCGCGGTTGAGCCACTTTTCAGGAGCAAGTCCCTTTATATTATTGGGATTGAATCCTGCTTCGTTAGCCAAAGCTAGGATTTCTCCGGTTTTAGGATCCATAACAATGGCAATTCCGCCTTTCGCGCCCCGGGAAAGGACAGCTTCTCTAAGATGGGTTTCCACCAGATATTGAATACGATTATCAATGGTTAAAACAAGATTCTGATATTCATTTTTTGTTTCTTCATTTTTTTCAACACGTAAAAACAGTTTTTTCCCTTTAGCATCACGCGCCCAAGCCAGCTTCTCCGGTTCTCCTTTTAATATATCATTATATTTATATTCCAATCCCTCCAGCCCGCTGTCATCATCTCCGACAAAGCCAAGCAGATGAGCAGCTAATTGACCATTGGGGTAAAATCGCTTGGGCTCCTTGACCAGAAAAATTCCTTCAATGCCCGCGGCTTCAATGCCCGCGGCCTGGTCCGGAGATATTTTTCTGGCCAACCAACAAAAGTTTTTCGGCTCTGATATTTTTTTGAAGACTGCCTGTTTATCCAAATTAAGGATTTTGGCGATTTTGGCAGAATCGTTGACAGGATCAGAAATTCTGGACGGATCGGCGCAAACGGAATCCGCCGTTACTGATGCGGCCAACTTTTCGCCGTTGCGATCATAAATTACGCCTCTTTCCGGCTGAAGTTGCAGCTTGGCGGTATGTTGTCTATGAGCTAATGTTTTAAGTTTTTGACCGGATAAAACCTGCAGCTGAAAAGCACGTGATACTAAGGCAACAAATAGCACGAGAAAAATTATTAATATACTGACAATTCTGAATTTTAACCATTTTCTTGATTCTGCAGCCATATTCACTCTCCCGAATTTTTCAAGACAATAACTTGATTGCTTTCAGGATAGGACATATGCAATTTGTTTCTAGCTACACCTTCTATTCTTTGCGGTGATTTAAGCATCGCCAATTCCATGGTCAATTTTTTTTGTTCTTCGAGTTTTTGTTCTTTCTCGCTTAATTGTGCGGCAACGTTATATTCAAGCTCGGTCATGCGAATATGCGATCCGACATAAATCAAAGCGATGAACATCAGCACAATGGAAACAACAATAAAAGTAGAGTACTTGATCCCAAAAGAAGTTTTTTTCATTTCTCTAATACGCGGTATTACCTGTGTTCCAACAGCATGAGCCATTTTAACACCTCTCGGCTACGCGCAACTTAGCGCTGCGGGCACGCGGGTTAACTTCTGTTTCTTCCGCCGAAGATCTCAGCGCTTTTCTGGTTATTAGTTTAAGTTTGGCTTCCTTTTGACAAACACAAAAAGGGATATCTTTTGGACAGACACAACCTCCGGCCAAAGCGCGCAATTCATTCTTTACCAGGCGATCCTCAAGTGAATGGAAGGAAATGACACAAAGGCGCCCGCCGGTTTTCAAAACTTCCACAGAACTATCAATTGCCGGTTGTATATTATCCAGTTCATGATTTACGGCGATTCTTATGGCTTGAAATGTTTTCGTGGCCGGATGAATTTTTTGCCGTTTATATTTTGCGGGCATCGCCCCGGCAACTATCGCAGCCAGTTCCACCGTTGTTTTAATAGGCGAAAGCTCCCTTTTTTGCGATATTGCCTTTGCTATTCTTGCGGCCATCTTTTCTTCCCCGTAAAACCTTATAATCTTTTCCAGTTCACCTTGCGTTAAACTGTTAATAATACCATAAGCGTTTAGCTTTAAGCTCTGATCCATGCGCATATCGAGAGGCGCCTCGAAATTAAAACTAAAGCCTCTTTCGGGCTTATCCAGTTGACGCGAAGAGACGCCAAGATCCAACAAAACGCCGTCAACTTTTTTTATATTCAGACTGCCTAGCACCTCTGCCAAATCGGCAAAATTAGCTTTTACCAGAACTTTCCGCTTGCCGAATTGGGCCAGCCTTTTTTCCGCGAACAGCAAGGCTTCGTCGTCACAGTCAATTCCCACCAAAAAAGAATCCGTGTCTTTGAGTATCTGGTATGCATGACCGGCGCCTCCCAGCGTACCATCCACGTAAATTCCTTTTTTATTAATTAAAAGAGTATCAACGACTTCTTTGACCATTACCGGTTCATGAAAGAAGTCTTCATTCATTTTTCATATCCCCAAATCAGCCACAAATTCGCCGAAGCGGCTGATATCGGAGCCAGCTTTCTTCATTTCACTTTCAAAACGATCCTTTGACCAAATCTCAATTACTTTAATCATGCCGGCCAGAATAATATCTTTCTCCAGTTTGGCGTATTCGCGCAAAGCAGGCGGAACAAGCACTCTTCCCTGGTTATCCAGGTTGCAATCTACCGCGCCGGACATAAAAAATCTTTGAAACGCGCGGACTTCATTGCGTAGAATAGATTGATGGGATATTTTTTCTTCAATGATGCGCCATTCATCATAGGGAAAAACCATCAAGTAGCCGTCCCAATTGGTGATCACCATGCGATTGTCGTACTTCTCCGCAAAAACCTCGCGGAATTTGGACGGGAAAATGATTCTTCCCTTTTCATCAATATTATGATGATATTGGCCCCGAAAAACTGACACTACTATCCTCCACAATAAGCCACTTTGCTCCACTATAAAGGCGTAAAATGCCTTTGTCAAGAGAAAAATTTAACTTTTTTCCGATTAAATAACCTAAAATCACTGGGAAAATAGGTGAAACAGGGCGCGTAATATCGTCAGCCCAAAAATTAGCTCTGTCATTAACTCATTTTTTTAGAATTTGATTTGAATACAGCCGGAATAAACCGTAGAGAATCTTAAAAAAATGACCTCTTTATATTCTGAGAGGCCATGATCATTTGTTTAAATAATTCAATCATCTACTGTTCGTGAAAACCTTTCCTCCCTGTAAGAATAAGGGGTAAGGCTTGATCGGGATATTTTCGGATGTAATGGCTATATCTGCTTTCTTTTGTATAGTTATTGTTGATTTTTTATTACGTCATACCAGTTTACTGTTTGCCTCCGTCTTTTATCCATTTTAAATGCCGGGGCAAGAGTATTGATAAATCATAATCTTTAATAATTATTTCCCGCGCGTTTTTTCTTATTGCAATCATTTTGCCGTAATTATCCAGGGTGTCTTCATGCACGTGCACGTGGGGACGCCCTTAAATTTCTAAGTTACTATTCATTCCTTCCCCGCACAAACCGCGGGGAATTAATAATCTACTTTTTTTGATTTTCTACTAACAGGTAACGTACCGGATGATTTAAATCTTTTAAAAATCACGGGCATGACTCTCAAAGTCTGTTTGATAGTCCATACCCTCCGCTTTGCGGGATAATTCGTCCAGCAAATTTCAGCGCACTCTGTTTCTGAAACTTGGGTCTCATTACCACCAAATTTGAAACTAACTAAAAGAAAGGCGATACTTTTTACTTCATTTTATTAAATATGTTACGTTTTCTAATATGATTACAAATAGATTGTCAATAGCAAAATTACCATAGGACTCACCCATTAAAAGCGCCTTATTAATGGGTATTTGCAGTTTTATTGAGGCGATACTGCCTGATGGCTTCATTGTGCATTTTTAAAGAGTCGGAAAAAAAGTGTGTCCCATCTTTTTTAGAAACAAAATAAATGTAATTAACGGGGGCAGGATTTAGCGTGGCCATTAAAGATGTCAGACCGGGATTACCAATAGGCCCAGGCGGCAAACCCTTGATAACATAAGTATTATATGGAGAATTTCTTTTCAGGTGGCTCCGTAAGACCCGGCCATCAAAATTTTCCAAATCATAGACAGCCGTAGGATCACTTTGCAGGGGCATTTTCTTTTTAAGTCTGTTGTGAAATACTGCCGAGATTAAAGGTTTCTCCGCATCATAGCCCGACTCTCTGCCGACGATAGAGGCAAAAGTAACAAACTGATGCGTATTAAATCCAAATTTGCCCGCTTTTTCCACCATCTCCGGCGTGACTTCTTTCCAGAACTGGCTGACCATGATTTTCATGATTTGGCGCGTGCTCATGGAACGGTTGAAAAGATATGTCTCCGGGAAAAGATATCCTTCTATAGAATCCGCCATAATGCCTAAAGACATTAAAAAACTTTTATCTCGTGCCAGTTCAAAAAAAGTTTCCTGATGAACCAGCTTAAAAAATTCCAGCCGCTCGGCAATATCCTTCATGGAGAAATCTTCAGGAATAGTCACGACATAGTTTTTGATTTCACCACGTATTAATTTGTCAATGACTGCCGCGGGAGTAAGGGAGGTGTTAAATTCATATTCGCCGGCACGAATGACGCGGGTGGCTCTTTTCGTGATGGCTAAAGTATAAAAGAGAGAACGGCTCTTAACGAGCCCCGCCTCATTGAGAATTTTTGTAACTTTTAGAAAGCTGGAACCGGTTGGTATATCGACCAAAACATTTACATTGCTCTTATCAATGGGAGTAGCAGAATAATTTATCAGCAGGACGGAAAAAAGAATAAAAATCACGGCAAAAAACACAATTATGTATTTTATTGCACGAAGGGCAAAGCTTAGTAGCTTAAAAAGCTTAAATGATGCAAATCGATTTTTCTTGCTCCCCGCTTTTGCTTTACCGCCGGCAACAGAACCGGTACTTTTGCGAGGCTTCTTAGAAATCGTTTTTTTCTTTGTTTCTTTCATTTTTCACCGGAATTAATTTTCACTTACTGGCGAGGGAATCAAGGTATGCCTGAAGAATAAGGCAGGCGGCCAGCTTATCCACCTTGTCTTTTCTTTTTTTCCAGCGAACGCCGGAATTTATCAGTATTTCTTCGGCTTCTTTTGTCGAGAGGGTTTCCGGCCATTTAACTACGGGAAGAAAAAAATTCTTCTCCAGCAGGGAGGCAAAACGATTTACTTTCTCGCATTGGATGCCCTCCAAACCATCAAGCCTCACCGGATAACCGATAACAATTTTCTCTATACTATAATTTTTAATTATATTCCCTAAAATCTCCAAATCGTGTTTCTTAGTCTTTCTTATGATTGTCGGCAAGCCTTGAGCGGTAAGTCCCAATTCGTCGCAAACAGCCACGCCCATTTTTTTTTCGCCATAGTCTAAACCAAGTATGCGCAAAAAGCCCCCTTTGCTTTGGTTTCTAACAATTCCCTCTTGCATTTTCAACAATTAAATCATTGAATGTTTTTCCGCCTTTTTTACACAAACTTTACACACCAAAAATTAATAATAAATATAATGTTGTGAAAAAGTGAGTTGTTTGTTATTTCATAAAATCATTGATTTAAATTAAGCAGGCGAACAAATGAAACATTTTGTTTTAGGCACAGCGGGTCATGTTGACCATGGAAAAACAGCGTTAATTAAAGCGCTTACCGGCGTGGATACCGACCGCTTAAAAGAAGAAAAAGAGAGAGGTATTACCATTGAGCTGGGCTTCGCCTCACTAAATCTTCCTTCCGGCCAGACTCTGGGCATTGTGGATGTCCCCGGCCATGAAAAATTCATCAAACATATGGTTTCCGGCGCCGCGGGTATTGATTTAGTTATGATGGTCATTGCCGCGGATGAGGGTATTATGCCGCAGACGAGAGAACATCTGCATATCTGCTCGCTTTTAGGAATCTCCAGAGGTATTGTTGCCCTGACTAAAATTGATCTTGTGGAAAAAGACTGGCTGGAATTAGTGAAATCAGAAATTAACGAATTTCTCCGGGGAAGTTTTCTGGAGGGCGCGCCCATCGTACCTGTTTCAGCTCTCAAAAAAGAAGGCCTTGCCGATCTCATCAAGGTATTGGAATCCACTGTAAATACTATTCCCGAAAAAGCGGATAGCGGCATCTTCCGTCTTCCGATAGATCGTGTCTTCACAATGAAAGGGTTTGGCACTGTCGTTACCGGCACGCTGATTTCCGACCGCATTAAAGTTGGTGAAGATATTCAAATACTACCCGAAGAAATTAACGCCCGCATTCGGGGTATTCAAGTCCATAATCAAGCCGTAGAAGAAGCCTGGGCGGGACAACGCACCGCCATTAATCTTCAGGGTATAGAAAAATCTTCTCTTCAACGCGGCGACGTTCTTGTGCGTCCCGAAACGGTCCGGCCTTCACAGCGCTTGGATGTTTTTGTAGAATTCCTTTCCTCTAATGCCAAAAGTCTCAAGAACAGAACTCTCATCCGCCTGCACACCGGCACAAGCGAAATTATCGCGCGAATAATTTTGTTGGAAAAAGACGAACTTGCGCCGGGTCAAAAAACATTTGCCCAACTTGTTTTAGCCAATAAAGATGTTGTTGTCGCCGGTGACCGTTTTGTCCTGCGCAGTTATTCGCCGATTACAACTATTGGCGGCGGTCAAATAATTGATCCGCTTCCGGCAAAACATAAAAAACTTAACAACAAAATTATCGATGAGTTGAATTTATTACAAAACGGAACACTGCCGGAGAAAATTTCCATAATCCTCGAACGGGCTGGTTTTACAGGCATCAATTTACGCGGTCTGGCCTTTCGCCTGGGGATCAACGCTAAAAATATTCGGGAATCCCTGGAAAACTTATTTTCCGCTAAAAAAGCCTTTCTGCTGGATAATGAAGATACAACCGTTATTTCCGCCTATTATTTCCATCAACTCGAAGAGCTTATTGGTCAAAATCTTGCCGCGTATCATAAAAAATATCCCTTACAAGAGGGCATATCGAAAGAAGAACTAAAAGCTTCGCTGGGAAATATTATTTCACCAAAACTTTTTAATATGGCCATAAACTCGCTGAACAAAAAAGGAACGGTGGCCAGCGATAAAAATAACGTTCGGCTGGCGGGGCATCAGGTACAACTAGGCGGTGAACTTGATTCCTTACGTCACGCCATCGGCAAGATTTATTCTGAGGCCGGTCTTACGCCGCCATCGCTCACCGATGTGGTGAACAACTTCGCCGAACAAAAAGCAAAAGCGCAAAGCATTATCAAGTTAATGCTCAAGGACGGCAACTTAATCAAGGTAAATGAAGAATTGTGCTTTGCCCACAATGTCTTGGATAAACTGCGCGGAGATTACAAGGCTCTACTCATAAAAGACAGCCAGGCTACACCGGCTAGTTTCAAAGACCTGACCGGCCTTTCCCGCAAATATATAATTCCGCTGATGGAATATTTTGATATGACCAAACTTACTGTCCGCGTGGGTGACCACCGCATTTTAAGGGAAAACCGATGAGTAATTTAAACCAGGCAATATAAACATTTATTCTCAGGAAAGGCGGATACTAACTTGAAGACTAAAGAAATTTATCTCAAAGACATCAAACAAGGGGACAAAGTTGCGGATAGCTTTTTGGTCGCGGAAAAAAATATGGCCTTTTCCCAAAAAGGTTCTCCCTATTTAACCGTGCGCCTGAAAGATAAAAGCGGCGAAATCGAGGGCAAGGTTTGGGACAACGCCGTTGAATTTGACCGGCTGTTTAAAAAAGGCGATATAATTTTTATCGAAGGAAAAGCCGCCAGCTATAAAAACTCCATTCAGATATCTATCATCAATATTAAAAAAACTGCGTGGGAAGAAGTTGAGTCAACCGATTATTTACCCGTTGTTAAAGCCGATGTTAACGCTCTGTTCAACGAAATATTGGGCTTCATCGGTAAAATCCAAAACAAACATCTGCAAGAGCTGCTTAACGCCTTTTTCCAGGACGAGAAAACAGCCGATCTTTTCAAAAGAGCGCCCGCGGCAAAAGGTTTTCATCACATCTATCTGGGCGGCCTATTGGAGCACACTCTGTCGGTTGTGCGCCTGTTGGAAAAAGTGGCCGAGCATTACCCAAACCTCAACAAAGATATGCTTATTGCCGGAGGGATTCTTCACGACATTGGCAAAATATATGAATTTTCCTATGACCAGCTTATTGATTACAGCGATGAGGGAAGATTAGTTGGCCATATTGTCATGGGAGTCGAAATGATTAATAAAAAAATGGCCGATATTCCAGATTTTCCGGCGCAATTATCTCTGGAGTTGCGCCATCTGCTTTTGAGCCATCACGGCGAATTTGAATTCGGCTCTCCCAAACGCCCGAAAACCATGGAAGCTTTGGTTGTCCATTATATCGATGATCTCGACGCCAAACTCAACGCTTTTGAGACATTCGTCGCCGATTCCACCAATGCCGATTCCGACTGGACAGCCTATAACCGTTTTTTTGAAAGGTTCCTTTACAAAGGAAGATAAGGCATAGGTTTAAAGTTAGAGGCCTAAATTTAAATATTGCTTCCTAAAATCCACAAATCGTCAACCTCGACGAAGACGCAGGACTTCAATCCGTTATCAATAAAGCTGAGTATTTTCCTCTTTTAAAAAAAATGAATAGTGCTATTATGATATACAAATATCGGAAAAAGCGCAGTTCGTATATTAATTGTTCAGCCAAAGGAGAATAAACATGGACTTCACGAAATTCGAAGTTGTTTCCATCCGGAATCACCCTGAGTTGAACGAGAGATGGGTCCAGGATCGAATCGCAGAGGATCCGTCAATTCTCGGGCTGGGCGACATCGTCCTTAAGGATCGTGAGCGGATTCAGCCGCGAGCTGGCCGCCTTGACCTGTTGCTTCAGGACGCCGATTCCAGTCGGCGTTACGAGGTAGAAATACAGTTGGGGGCAACTGACGAAAGCCATATCATTCGGACGATCGAATATTGGGATATCGAGCGGAAGCGGTACCCTCAGTATGAACACACTGCTGTCATTATAGCTGAGGACATCACCAGCCGTTTCCTCAATGTGATTAACTTGTTCAACGGAATGATTCCGCTCGTCGCGATCCAGATGAAGGCGCTTCGTACAGGAAATCAAATTGGCCTCGTCTTCACAACCGTCGTTGATCAACTCGCCCTTGGTCTTGTGGACGAAGATGAGGAAGGCCAAGAACCCACCGACCGGTCATATTGGGAATCTCGCGGCTCCAAAAAAACAGTCGCTATGGCCGACCAACTCCTTGAGATTGTCAAGTCCCATGATCCCAAGCTGGAGTTGAAATACAACAAGTTCTACATCGGGCTTGCAAAGAACGGAATTCCGCACAATTTTGTAGTCTTTCGACCCAAGAAAGGATTCATCCGGTTCGAGCCGCGACTCAAGAACATGACCGAAACACAGGAGCATCTCGAATTGTCTGGCCTTGATGTAATGGATTACGATAGCCGTTGGGGGCGATACCGCATTAGACTTCAACCTGGTGAAGTCGAGAAAAACAAGCAAATCCTCACCGAAGTCATTGCTGCGGCCTACACAGCGAGCGGACAGGATTGAAGGCCGAACAAGTCACTGCACCGGATAGCGATTCCGCTGTGCTCCATTGCCACCGGTGAGCTTTAGCGTTGGACGGATAAGACAACACAAAACGGAGAAAGGAGAGACAGATGTCAATAAGAAAACAGGTCTATGCTGAGGAGTACCTCGCAGCTCACAATAGAGAACTCAATGGCCACCCCAAGTATCGCAACGATATGAAGTACACTCAGGTGCTTGCCAATGGAACTTTAATCATGAATACGCGAGATAAGGTGCTGACCCCGGAAGATGCCCAGGTGTTTGACGAGGTCTGCAAGATAGTGGATCAGAGCTACAGGTTGATCATCCCCTAGGGATATACGGGGACGCCCATGCAATTACATGTTACTGTTTTTGCAGGATTGCGCAATGGTGTTTTTTTTGATGTAGCGGCGAACACGTCCAACTAACGTTTCAGGTGGACAAGCATTGAGAGTGTTTTTCTTGCTTAATATAAAGCTTTGTTTAAGCCTGCTTGCCCCTGAACTTCTGGTTGCAGATCAATTATTTCAAATAGAAATCCTCAAAATATTTTATTCACCATGCCTGTTGACTTATAGGTATAACCAACATTGGAAACAATCTGCTATTTAATCTTAACTAATAATGGCCTAACTTTTTTAATAACAAACCAAATTAAAAACACGAAGGCGCACAGGAGAATAAAAACGAGAATCAAAGCACCATAGGTAATGAAATTGCCGTTGGCAAAAATTTTATTCAACGCTGTGGAAGGTTCCGCCTGATAACGGCCTTCCGGTGCTCGATATTTTTCCGGTATATTGGGGATACCGTTACGATTTGTGTCCGCAAAAGAACGCATATACTGCGTAAGGGCTATCCACTCTTTTAATTCCCGTGGCTTGGAAGAACTTTTATCAAAATATATAATCGCCTTGTTTAAATCCGGCAAAATGCACCCTTTCTTATCCTTTGGTTTTACACTGAGGAGTCCATAAGTAACTTTGCTTACATAATTTATCATTTCCGCCGCATATAAATTTGAACAGACACGATAGAGTTTCTTAAAATCAAGAGGCTTATATTCGCCCCTTTCATCCTGCACGGAAACTCGCGTTACCCGATCAAACAAAATTCGCTGTGGATTGAAGGCGAACTTCACCCCCGAAACCTGCAGATGAGCGTCCTTTTTTTTGAAGGGCGCTACTGACGCCTCGACTTCCAATATATCCTTCAGTTCCTTACCGCTGACATAAAAAGCCAATAGCGGATATCCGGCAACGCCATCTCTACCGATACCCAGCGATAGCACCTGGAAAACATCCGCAGTGGTTATTTTCCCCTTCAGGAAAGAATCCCTGATCAATCCCAGCGGCTCCAACGAAACATGAACATGTTCATAATTATTCCCTTCGGCTTTTTGTACGGCATAGCGGAAAGCATCGGTAATCATGTTTCCCAATCCCATCTCTTTGGGGTTGGCATAAGCGGGAGCAAGCGACTCCATATTAAAATTGGTTTCGGCAATAACCTGATCAAAATTTAACCTGTAGGAAGAAAGAAACTTCTGGTTCACAATATCCTTGTAATTGTCTATCTCTTCCGAAAGGATTCTATCATCCGGGATACCGGCGGTAATATTTCTTAAATCGTAGGAAGCGATCTTGATATCTTTTCCTTTGGTGTAAAAAACTGTCAAAATACCCAGATACTCGCCATAACAGCCGCTGGAAACGATAATTGTCCTGCCAACTTTTATCGGCTTGGGTAAAATCGTGTGCGTATGGCCGCTGATGATGATATCGATTTGAGGCACTTTACGCGCCAATTTTTCGTCTTCCGATTTCTCTTTTACCGGAGATGTGCCGGAATGGGAAAGGCAAATAATCATATCAACTTTTTCTTTGTCTTTTAATACGTCCACCATCTTCTTGCTGGCGCGAATCGGATCGGCAAAAGTGACAGGCTTGGCGAAAGGCGTATCGGCGGCGGCATCCTTGCCCATAATACCGAACAATCCGATGCGAATACCGTTTCTTTCGACAACTTTGTATTCCTTCACCGGATAATCATTAAACGCCTGCTGGAGCGCCTTACCCCCCGGAGCTCTCTTACTGATAATAATGTTGGAGGCAATAATATCAGGTATCCGCTGACTGTTAGACTTGGCAGTCTGAAGCATTTTAGCCAAACCATCCGCGTGGAAATCGAAATCATGATTGCCGAAGGTCGTTACATCATAGCCCATTTCCCCCATGAGCCGCAGTTCAGACGCTTCTGTTAGAAACGACGTGTGAAACAAGGTGCCCATGGAAAAATCGCCGGCGTCAACGCGCAATGTCTTATTTTGATGATATATCCGCTGTTCTTTAATGATATAAGCCAGTTTAGCGTAACCTCCTCGCTGTTCCTGCTCGCCATTCTCCGTCAAAACACGATGAGGCAGGAGATACGAATGAAGATCATGGGTAAAAAGAATCACCAATTCTCTGCTGTCTTTTCCCTGACCTATCGAATCTCCTCCGGTAATGAGAATTAACGACAAAGAAAAAGTTAACACCGCAATTTTTTTAACAAGCTTCATGATAATCACCCTTTCTCATTGAAAGACCGGGACTATATCCGGAATTTTTTCTTAATCCTAATTCATTTTGTTTTTCCCGTCAAATAATCAATCATTGGTCACGCCACCAAATGTCTCGTAGAGCGATCAAACAAAATAAACTAACGAGAATATTTTATACGTATTGGTCTTTTTTCTTTGGCCAGGAGACAGCCGGCCACACACTCTTCAGTGCATTCACCTTCACAAGGTTCAATGTGAATAGTTACAGTGGAATGGGGAAGTTTATTCATGATGATTTTTTTTAATTCCCGGGTAATTCCATGTGAAGATAATACGCTCATTTGCGGATTTACTTTGACATGAAATTCAATGAAGCGAAAATTACCTGCTTTGCGCGTTCGTAACCGGTGAAAACCGTGCACATCAGGCCGCTGGCCGCTAATTATGTTTCTAATCCATTCCTCTTCATCCGCCGGCAATTTCACGTCCATTAAATCAGCAAGAGCTTTTGACGTTAAATTGTAAGCTGCTTTCAGAATAAACACAGCAATAAACATTGCCGCTATTGGATCAAGCCAATGAATATTCGGATGGATAAATACCATATGGCTAAACCAAATGACCGCAAGGCTGACCATGACACCCGCCGACGTATAAACATCGGTGCGCAAATGCCAGGCGTCCGCCTGTAGCGCGATCGAATCAGCCTCCTTCCCAACATGGAAAAGCTTACTCGAAACAAAATAATTCATTCCCGCGGAAAATAGCATGACGACTACTCCCCAACCGGGTGATTCCAGCACTTGAGCGGAGCTAAACTTTTTCAGCGCTTCAAATATAATCCAAAAAGCGGCAATAAAAATAAGCACTGCTTCCACTAATCCGGAAATGCTTTCAACTTTTCCATGGCCGAAGGGATGATCATCATCAGCCGGAATATTAGATTTTTTCACGGAAAACAAAGCAATGATTGCCGCCAATAAATCCATGCCGGAATGAATCGCCTCGGAAATGATCGCCACGGAACCGATGAGAGCGCCCACAATCAATTTTAAGATTACCAACAGGAAGTTGGAAGCAACGGATAACATGGCCACCCGCTCTTTGCGCTGTTGTAATGATTTCAATTCAACACTCCATAATTGATTTTTAGCGTGTGTATTAATATACCACGGCTTGAAGATGATTTCCCATAAATTTTAAGCCTCGCCAAAGGCAGGGATTATCTTTGCAAGTTAGCAAAATTGTGGTAGTAAAAACGCCTTGATTTGCTTTTTATCCATTGTCTTTATGCATATAAATAAAAATAACGTTTCCCCCTATTTTAAAAACGCCACCCTCAAAGATTGGCAAAACTGGCGTTGGCAATTTCAAAACCGCTTTACTAAAACAACACAATTAAAACATTTTTTCGGCGAGTCGTTGCTGCATACGAAAAATTTAAAAGCAGTAACGGCTATTTATCCCCTGTCCGTCACTCCCTATTATTTGTCACTTATTAAAATAAATAACGAATATGATCCAATACGTATTCAATGCATTCCAAATTTTCAAGAAATATCCTCCTGTAAGGACTATAAGGACGACCCGCTGCAAGAAGGCACCCACATGCCGGTACCGCAGCTGATTCACCGGTATCCTGACCGCTGTTTGGCGATGGTCACGGAAATTTGCGCTACATATTGCCGCCACTGTAACCGCAAGCGTTATTGGGGCATCCCGGCTCAATCCAGCCTGAAAAGCCGGCTCCGTGCAATGACTCACTATATTTCGGATACACCGCAAATACGCGAAGTTATCATCTCCGGTGGTGATCCACTTATATATAATGATGAAAAGCTGGAAACGATTCTTTCTTCAATTAAAGCAATACCGCATGTCAAAGTATTACGTATCGGCAGTCGCGTACCTGTGGTTATGCCGATGAGAATTACAAAAGAGCTATGCCGGATGTTCAAACGCTACCGGCCTTTATGGTTTAACACCCAATTCAATCATCCGTCGGAAATTACGCCGGAATCAAAACGCGCCTGTAACATGCTGCAAGAAGCTGGAATTCCTGTTTCCAATCAATCAGTTCTACTCAAAGGAATTAATGATTCTCCTGATGTGATGCGTCCATTGCTGTATGAGCTTCAGAAGATATCTGTACGTCCATATTATCTGTTTCACTGCGAACCGGTAAAAGGCTGCGGTCATTTTCGCACCGATATAAAATCCGGCCTGCGGATGATGGAGGATATTCGGCGACACTGCTCGGGTTTGAGCCTGCCTCAATACGTTGCCGATCTGCCGGGGGACACAGGAAAGATTCCCCTATTTTCCCTGTCCAAAACAATAAAAAATGGCCTGAAGAAACATCAAGATTTTTTTGACAATTTTCAATAATTAGATTAGGAAGAGCTTCAAATAAATTAATGTATTACTAAAAATCAGGGAAAGACAAACGCTTAACGATATTAAGAAGGACATATT